>Ga0326727_10021095_pt1 | contig 12819 bp, 14 predicted proteins | sample MB2enrmetagenome_FD_207643 | JGI IMG/M metagenome (GOLD analysis project Ga0326727, IMG submission 207643) | Lab enriched peat soil microbial communities from McLean, Ithaca, NY, United States - MB29MY | ecosystem: Environmental > Terrestrial > Soil > Wetlands > Peat | place: USA: New York...
GCTGCCGCTGCCGGCCGAGCCGGTCACGCTGGCGGAAAAACAGGCCGCCACGCAGCTTCTGCTGGCATGCGGCGCCACCATCCACGAATTCAACTGCGTACGCAAGCATCTCTCGCGCATCAAGGGAGGACAACTGGCGCGGCTGGCCGCGCCCGCTACGGTGGAAGCGCTGCTACTCTCCGATGTGATCGGCGACGATCTCGACGTCATCGGCTCGGGCCCCACGGCGCCCGACGGATCCACCTTCGCCGATGCCTTCGCGATCCTCGCGAAGTTCGCGCTGCTGAAGCGCGTGCCCGCCAGCGTGCGCCAGCGGATCGAGCGCGGCGTTCGCGGCGAACTGCCGGAAACGCCGAAGGCCGCCGATCCGTTATTCCGCCGCGTCCGCAATGTGCTGGTGGGTAACAATCGGCTGGCCCTGGACGCGGCGGCGAAGAGAGCGCGCGCATTGGGCTTCCGAACACTAGTGCTCTCCAGCGGGATTCAGGGCGAGACACGGGAAATCGCGCGCATGCATGCCGCCATCGCGCGCGAGATTGTCTCCACGTCGCGGCCGGTGAAAGCGCCGGCGTGCATCGTCACCGGCGGCGAAACCACCGTGACTCTGCACGGCGACGGGCTCGGCGGCCGCAATCAGGAATTCGTGCTGGCGGCGGCGCTGGAGATCGCCGGCCTCAAAAATGTCGTTGTGCTCAGCGCCGGCACCGATGGCAGCGACGGCCCCACCGATGCGGCCGGCGCCATCGCCGATGGCGATACCCTGCGGCGCAATCCCGACGCGCTCCGGTACCTCGATCGTAACGATTCGTACCACTATTTTCAGCCGCTCAACGATCTGGTGATCACCGGCCCGACCAACACCAACGTAATGGACGTGCGCATCGTGCTGGTGGGAGCCGCGAAGTGAGCTTCTGGCGCAAAGAAGTGATCCAGCCGGCGCTCCATGCCGAGACGCGGAAGCACATGGAGGAGCAGCTTGCCTGGATCGCGCGCGAGCCCGGTAACGCGCGGCCCTATCTGCATCTGGCGGAGTTCTATCGCATGGAGGGGCGCGAGGACGAAGCGCTCGGTCTGATATTGCACGCCGTACAATTGGACTCGGAGTTCGCCGCGGCGCACGCGTCGCTCGCGGAGCTCTACGCGGTGCGCGGCGATTGCCCGGCGGCGTGGCGCCATGCGCGCCTGGCGGAACGCGCCGGAGAACCGCGCGCGGTGGCGTTGCTCAAACGGCACAATGTGGCCGAATAGCACGTGAGGCGCATAACAATTCTTTACAGACCTGGCACGGTTCGGGCTCACTGAAATGGCCATCGTCCTCGTCAAGCAGGTATGAGGACATTTTCTCTTCCGAATACTCATTCGCACCCTGAGCTCGACTACAACGCATTCTGCCGGTGCGCCAGCGAGTACCGCGGCAATTTTTACGATTTCATTCCGCAGGACGGCAGCGGTCTCTCAATCTCCTTTGGCGATTTGCCGTTGGCCGGCGAAATTCAGGCCATCAATGTCCCCGGTTTCGCAGCGCTCGTCCGCGGGCTGAGCGCCGGAATCCGCGACGATTTGGCGGGCCTTGCCTGCGAGCTCAATAGCGTGCTCCATCTGCTCGGTCCCCGCGATCTTTGTGTGCCCTGGTTCTACGCGCGAATCGATCCCGCGCGGCGCCAACTGCAATACGTAAATGCCGGACACGAAGCGCCCTTGATGATCCGCCACGGCGGCATCGAGCGGTTGGAACGGACGGGCGCGGCTCTGGGACTTTCGACGCGCGGCGAGCACCGCCAGAAAGCGGCCCGAATCGAAGCCGGCGACCTGCTCGCGATCTTCAGCGAAGCGGTATCGGAAGACGAGGTGTTGCGTGTGGTCGAGGAGTGTCCGCAAGCCGGCACGGCGGAACTGGCGCAGCGCGTCCTCGAAGTATCTCGCGGGCGGGGAATCGGCGAGGATTTGACCTTCGCCGCGGTGCGAGTGGTCGGCGCCTGCCGGCATCCGTTATTGGAGTCCCGCGCCGAGCTCGGCTTGTGCGCCGCGTGAATTCGTGGGGCATGCTTTAGCTTGCCACGGCGAGCGAAGCTCGCCTCTGGCCTTGTGTGCCAAACAGAAACGACGAAAAGCGCGCGCAGTACGCGCTGGTAGGTCGTGCTGGTTATTCGGTACGCGTGTAGTCGGCTCCCGTAAGTTTGGCGACCGGTTGCGCGCCTGGGAATTCATGGCATGCGGTTGGCCAACTTCTGAGGAGAATTCATCAGTCTGCGGCGGGGTTCAGCCCGCCTCGGAACAAGTTAGTCGTCGCTGTCGGAGGAGTTTTCTTCGGCTTCGTGCCCGAAGGCGCCGCGGCGAACCCGGAGAAATTTGTTGGGCGGCGCGGAAGCCGGTAAGGGCGAGCTCCGCTCGCCTGACAAGCTGAAGCATGTCCCACGAAAAAGGCACACAACTCCAACACCACAATCGCTACCCGATCGCCTGCAACATCTTTCGCAGCGCCTGCCCACGATGACTCACGGTAAATTTCTGCTCCTCGGTGGCCTCTCCGAATGTGCATCCCACCTGCGGACAATAGAACAGCGGGTCGTAACCGAAGCCCCCTTTGCCGCGCGCTTCGTCCAGGATGGTCCCCTCCACCGCGCCGCGCCAGGCGCCGCGCAATTTGCCGGCCTCCGCCAGCGCGATGGCGCACACAAAGCGGGCGGTGCGCTTTTCCACGCCGCGCAGTCTCTCGACCAACAGGCGATTATTCGCCTCATCCACCGGCAGCGGCGGGCCTTCCACCGGCGGATGCACCAGGGAGAATCGCGCCGAGAAGACTCCCGGCGCGCCGTCGAGCGCGTCCACTTCGAGGCCGGAATCGTCCGCGAAAAGCAGTCCCGCGGTGTGCCGGCCGTAGTAGAGCGCCTTGATGGCGGCATTTTCTTCGAAAGTGCGGCCGTCTTCCACGCACGGCGCGATCTGTTTGAACCCGGGCAGCAGCTCGATTTCCACCGGCGCTAACCCGGCAGCCATGCGGAATTCCCGCAATTTTCCGGGGTTCCCCGTGGCGCATTGCAGGCGAATCAAATCGGCGCCACCTTCTTCTGAATTTCCACCAGCCGCGCGATCCCGGCGCGCGCCAACTCGATCAGGGCGGCCATTTGGCCATCGTCGAACGCCGCGTGCTCGGCCGTCGCCTGCACCTCTACGAACTTGCCCGCGCCGGTCATTACCACGTTCATGTCCACGTCGGCGCGCGAGTCTTCTTCGTAGCACAGATCGAGCATGGGAACTCCGCCCACTATGCCCACGCTGGTGGCAGCCACGTAATCGCGCAGAGGAATCGACTTCAACACGCGGAACTCCACCATGCGCCGCATCGCCAGCGCCAGCGCCACGAAAGCGCCCGTAATCGACGCCGTGCGCGTTCCCCCATCGGCCTGCAGCACGTCGCAATCGATCACCACCGTGCGTTCGCCCAGCGTAGCGGTATCCACCACGGCGCGCATCGAGCGTCCGATGAGCCGCTGGATCTCGTGCGTGCGTCCCGAGGGGCGGCCCTTGGTGACTTCGCGCGGCGTGCGCTTGGCCGTCGAGCGCGGCAGCATGGAATACTCCGCGGTCACCCACCCTTTGCCGGAATTGCGGAGGAAAGACGGCACGGTGTCCTCCACCGTGGCGGCGCACAGCACGTGAGTGTTGCCTACTTTGATGAGCGCCGAACCCTCGGCGGTCATCAGATACCCCGTAGTGATTTCCACGGGCCGCATATCGCCGGGTTGAAGGTTGTTGTTTCGCATGATTGGTTAGCTGCCGGAAGATTTCATCACGAAGAACAGCAGCAGCATCACGCCGGCAATGGCGAGAATCACCATCACTACGCAGGGAATCGCTCCCTGCGGCGCTGGCGCCGTTGGTTTCTTCGCCTTGGCCGGCTTGAATTTGGCCATAAATGCGATGGTAACATCTGGAGTCGCCAGTCCCACCGCTCTACAATAGAAGGACACCATGCTTGCTATGGCCACGCCTGACGCCATCGCGCGCTACGAGGCTGTCGTGGGGCTCGAAATCCACGTGCAGCTCGCCACCGCGACCAAGATTTTTTGCGGATGCCCCACCGGGTTCGGCGCCCCGCCCAATACCAATGTCTGCCCGGTTTGCCTCGGCTTGCCGGGCGCGCTCCCGGTGCTGAATTGCGCCGCCGTGGAGCTGGCCATCAAAGGTGCGTTGGCGTTGAACTGCCGCATCCGCCCGTACTCCCGCTTCGCTCGCAAGAACTACTTCTACCCCGACCTTCCCAAGGGCTACCAGATCTCGCAATACGACGAGCCGTTCGCCGAGTGGGGTTGTGTCGATATCGCGGTGGACGGCGTTTCCAAACGTATTCGTGTAACCCGTGTCCACATGGAAGACGACGCCGGCAAGAGCATCCATGAAGGCTTCAAGGATTCCAGCCGCTTTTCCTACGTCGACCTCAATCGCAGCGGCACGCCGCTCATCGAAATCGTCAGCGAACCCGATATGCGCAGCTCCGACGAAGCGTACGCCTATCTGGCCGCCGTGAAACAGGCGCTCGAGTTCATTCAGGTGTCGAGCTGCGACATGGAGAAAGGCCATCTGCGCTGCGACGCCAACGTGTCGGTACGGCTCAAGGGCGAAGAGAAGCTCGGCACCAAGGCCGAAGTGAAGAACCTGAATTCGTTCCGCTTCCTCAAGCAGGCGCTCGACTATGAGATCGCGCGCCAGGTGGCGCTGCTCGACGCCGGCGGCCGCGTGGCGCAGGAAACGCGCCTGTTCGATTCCGGCCTGGGTGAAACCGCCGGCATGCGCAGCAAGGAAGAGGCGCACGATTACCGCTATTTCCCCGAGCCCGATCTGGTCCCGCTGCGTATCGGCAGCGAGTGGCTGGCAAGCATCCAGGCCGCCATGCCGGAGCTGCCCGCGCGCAAGCGGGTGCGATTCCTGGCGGAGTATGGGCTTTCGGAATACGATGCCGACGTGCTGACCGCCTCGCGCGCCACCAGCGAGTATTTCGAGACCGTCGCGCGCGAGTCCGGCAATCCCAAAATGGCGGCGCATTGGGTGATGGGCGACCTGATGGGGAACTTGAAGGCCGCGGGCAAGGAAATCGCGGACTCGCCGGTGAGCGCGCAGCATCTCGGCGAACTGGTCAAGCTGATCGCCGGCAATCGACTCTCGGGCAAGCTGGCGAAGGAAATCTTTCCGAAGATGTTCTCTTCGGGTGAGGCGGCGGCCACCATCATGGAGCGCGAAGGACTGAAGCAGATCAGCGATTCGGGCGCGCTCGAGAAGGTGATCGAAGACGTGATCGCCGCCAATCGGAAACAGGTGGAGCAATACCGCGGCGGCAAGACGACGGTCATCAATTTCCTGGTGGGCCAGGCGATGAAAGCCACCCGCGGCCAGGCAAACGTCGCCGTCGTAACGGAATTACTCAAACAAAAATTGGGGTGACGCAAATGCTGAAAGTGGGCGATCCCGCTCCTGAAATTACCGTGCACACCGACTCCGGCGAGGAGTTTCGCTTATCCGGCCTGAAGGGCAAGCGCGTGGTGCTCTATTTCTATCCCAAGGCCGACACGCCGGGCTGCACAGTCGAGGCCTGCGAGTTCCGCGATAGCGCCAAGGCGATCGCGAAGAAGGGCGCGGCAGTGGTCGGCATCTCGCCCGACAAGCCGGCGGCGCAGGCGAAGTTCAAACAGAAGTACGATCTGCCCTTCACCCTGCTGGCCGACGAGCAGAAGTCGGCGGCCGCAGCTTACGGCGTGTGGAAAGAGAAGAACATGTACGGCCGCAAAGTTATGGGCATCGAGCGAACGACATTCGTCATCGGGCCGGATGGGAAGATCGAAAAGATCTACGGCAAAGTGAAGGCGAAAGGCCACGCCGCGGCGGTGCTGGCGGAGTTGTAAGCGCGGCGCAGGCCTTCAGCCGGTCGACCCTTTTTCGTGGGACATGCTTCAGCTTGTCTGGCGAGCGAAGCTCGCCGATTCCGGGGCAAAACAGTATGGGCCACGGATGGACACGGATTCACACGGATAAAGCAAGCCCTTCTTATCCGTACCCGTCCGTGGCCAATTTGCTTTTCCGAGATCCAGTCTCCTCACGAGTTCTATTTCGCCGCCGCCGGCGCCGCCACAAATCGATATCCCACGCCGCGCACCGTCAGTAAGTGCCGCGGCCGCGCCGGCTCATCCTCGATGTACCGCCGCAAACGCACGATGAAGTTGTCGATGGCTCGCGTGTCGGTGTCCTCATGCAGACCCCACACTTCTTCGAGCATCGCCTTGCGCGAGACCGGCCGGCCCTCGTGCTGGATCAAATAACGCAGCAGGTTGGCCTCCATCAGCGTCAGCGGAAAAATCTGGTCGCGCACGTGCAGCTCGAGCAGGTCGAAATGCACCGACTTATCGCCGAACGTGAACGTGTCGGTGGGCTGCGGCTTGGCGGCCGTATGGTTCACGGGTGTGCGCAGCCAGTCGCGGCGGCGCAGCAGTCCGCGCAATCGCGCCAGCAGAATCGCCAGCTCGAAAGGCTTGGTGAGATAGTCGTCCGCGCCGGCGGCGAACCCCTTCAATATGTCCTCCGGATGGCCGCGAGCCGTCAGCATGAGGGTGGGTACGAACTGCCCCGCCTGCCGCAATTCCGACATCACCGCGAATCCGTCCTTGCCCGGGAGCATGACGTCGAGCACCACCACGTCCACCGGCGCTTCCGGCACGCGCAAGATATCCAGCGCCGCTTCGCCGGTTTCCACCACGCGCACCTGATACCCTTCGGCCTCCAGATTGAAGCGCAGCCCTTCGGCCAGGTGCAGCTCGTCTTCCACCACCAGAATCTGCGTCATTTCGCCACCGGCAATTTGAGAAAGAATGTGCTCCCGCGGCCCGCCCCTTCGCTTTCCGCCCAAGCCCGTCCGCCGTGGCGCTTGGCCACCGAGCGCACGATGAACAGTCCCAGCCCGGTGCCCTTCACACGCGATGCCAGAGGACCGGGGACGCGGTGAAAGCGCTTGAAGACGCGCTTCAGTTCGGTTTTCGGAATGCCCACGCCGGCGTCCTTTACGCGCATCAGCACGTAACCGTCAATCTGCTCGGTCTCCACAACCACCCGGACATCTCTGCCGGAGTATTTGACGGCGTTCTCGATCAGGTTCGACACCGCCGCGCGCACCTCTTCCACGTCGGCTATGATGCTGACCGGCGCTCCCGGGCGAAATGCGATCCCTTCTGGAGGGATGCGGTGCAGCGCGCGCGCCCGCATCACGCATTCTTCCACCAGCGGCCCGAGATCGATGCGCACCAGGTTGAGCCCGCGCCCCGCGGCGCCCATCCGGCCGGTGCGCAACACCTGCTCGATGGTGGCCAGCAGGCGGTCGCTATCGTCCAGCATGATGCGATAGAACTCTTTGCGCTTTTCTTCGTCGACGGCGCGGGTCTGCAGCGTTTCAAGATACAGCCGGATGGACGCGACAGGCGTTTTCAGCTCGTGCGTGACCGCGTTGATGAACGCGTCCTTTTGCTCGTTGCGGTGGATTTCCCGCACCAGCGAGATGGTGTTGAGGATGACGCCGCTGATGATGATCAGCAGCAGCAGGATGCCGAGAACCAGCAGCGCCCCGTGCCGCCAGTTGAGTTGCACCCAGCCGAAATAGAGGATCAGGATGACCAGGATGAGGCCAATGCCGAACGCAATATAGAATGCGATCGACTTGCGCCGTCCCGCCGTGATCATGACTCCAGCTTAGCGCCTCTTTCTTATGAGCCGCGACCGCGAGGGAGTGGTGCCTTTCGCAGCCTTAATGAGCCGCGACCGCGATGCGAGGAAGCGGTGCTTTCGCCCGACTCCGCCGATCACAGCCGCAGAAAATCCCCTAGCCCGCTCGCCGGCACGCGCAGCCCCACGTAAAAGGTCCCGAACAGCGCGTATACCGCGCTCACCTCGTCGAAGCGCATTTCGTAGATCAGCTTTTTGAAAACCAGAGGCTCCTCGGCGAACAGGTCCACACCCCATTCCCAATCGTCGAAGCCGATCGACCCGGTGATAATCTGCCGCACCTCGCCCGCATACCGCCGCCCTATCAGGCCGTGTTCTTTCATCATGCGCTGCCGGTCGGCCATGGCTTCCTGGTACCAGTTCTTCGACTCGCCGCGGCGCCGGTCCATGGGGTAGAAGCAGATGTACTTGGCGGGGGGAACCTCGGGCCACAGGCGCGGCGCCATGGCTTTGCGGTGGCGCTCGAGCACGGCTTCGATTTCGCGCTTCCACTCCTCCGAGTGCGGCTTGATATTCCGCCGCGCCAGCTCCGCGTAAGTGTCCGTCGACGATTCGTAAAGGCCCAGTTCGACCATGGATACGTAGGACGCGGTGGGTTCCAGGTAATCGCTCAGCGCCAGCCGCGACAAGCGGGTTTGTGCCTGGCTCAGCTCTTCGAACGTGCGCCGGAAATGGACCAACATCAAGTCGCCCTTGTGCCCCAGCAGCGAGTAAATGGCGCTCTGCCGCCCCTCATTCGGCTTCTCCCACGAACCTAGCGCTTCCGCCGCCTCGGCGGCTATCGCCGAACGGGCGCTCTCGGCCAGCGCGCGCCAGGCGCTCCAGCGGAATCGCATCATCTGATGCAGCACACTGGCCCCTTCGACGGTCAACGGGACGTCAGGCAAGTGGATCTCTTCGGTGATTTCGGGAGTCATTGGCTCCATTATATGGACAATGCCCGGCGCCGCGCCCACTGCGCCAGGTAGGAGTCCGCGGCCAGTTCGTCCAGCTCCCGTTCGGCCGCCGCGTGCCATTCCGCCCAGCGGCGTTCTTTGAGACGCTCCATAAGCCGGCAGCGGCGCCGGGCTTCCAGGACAGCGCTTTGCCGCGCCGCCAGCTCCTTTTGGCATTCCGCGCGCTTTCCGGCCAGATCTCTCATCCGCGCCCGGATCGCCAGCCGGAACGTGCCCAGTGCCCCCAGGTGGCCGCCATCGAGCGGCGCGAACCGGCGCACCTCGACGTCCGTCCGTTGCCCCATGGCGTCCAGTTCGGCGCGCGCCTGGTCGATCGCCGCCAAGGCGGCCAATTGTTGCTCGACACGGGCTTCCGCCCACGCGACCTGGGCGCGGCGCCAATCGAGGGCCTTTTGCAAACGGAATTGGAAGGTCGTCATTTGGTTTTCTTAGCGGGTAGATTCTGCGCCGGAGCCGTTTGGTCGAGATGCGCGGCCAATTGCTCCAGCCGGGCCAGCGTCTGGTCGATCGGCACGCTCGTGGTGTTGTCCTGGCGCAGAAATTCCAGGATCTCGGGGCGCACGCGAATGCTGGCGTCGAGCGTGGGATTGGTTCCGGCCACGTAGGCCCCCAGTTGGATCAAATCCTCGGCATCGCGATAGGCGGAGAGAGCCTGCCGCAACCGCGCGGCGCCGGTCTTCTGCTTGGGCGTGGCGATCGCCGACGTGAGCCGGCTGACGGAGTGCAGGATGTCGATCGCCGGGTAATGATTCTGCGCCGCGAGCTGGCGCGAAAGTATGATATGGCCGTCGAGAATCGCCCGCACCGCGTCGCAAATGGGTTCGTTGAAATCGTCGCCCTCCACCAGCACGGTGAAGAATCCGGTAATCGAGCCGCGGCGGAAATTCCCCGCCCGCTCCAGCACCTTGGGCAGCAGATGGAACACCGAAGGGGTGTAGCCTTTCTGGCTGGGTGGCTCGCCGGCCGCCAACCCGATTTCCCTTTGCGCCATCGCCAACCGGGTAACGGAATCCATCACTAGCAGGACACTGGCGCCCTGATCGCGAAAATACTCGGCGACCGCCAGGGCCACGAAACAGGCGCGGACCCGCAGAGGCGCCGGCCGCTCCGAGGTGGCGCAGACCACCACCGACCGCTTCCGGCCCTCCGGTCCCAGTTCGTTCTCCAGAAAACCGCGCACCTCGCGATTGCGTTCGCCGATCATCCCGATCACCGTCACGTCGGCCGAATTGTGGCGCGACATGGAGCCCAGCAGCGTGCTTTTCCCCACCCCGCTGCCGCCGAAAATCCCCAGCCGCTGCCCTTTGCCGCACGGGAGCAGGCCGTCGATGGCGCGAATCCCCGTGATGAGAGGCTCGGTGATGTGTTCGCGGTCGAGCGGATTGCCCGCCTCGCCGTGCAGGCTGTAGGTCTCGCGCACCTCGAAACCCCCACTGCCGTCGATCGGCTTTCCGAAACCGTCGATCACGCGGCCCAGCAGGCCCGGTCCCACCCCCACCCGCGCATCCTCGCTGCGGGCCTCCACCTGGTCGCCCAACTGCACGCCGTCCATTTCCTCGAGCGGCATCGACAGCACGCGTCCGTGCCGAAATCCGATGACCTGCATGCGGATGCGCCGCCCGTTGGAGGCCCGGACCTCGCAAAAATCGCCGATCGCCACATTCGGTCCGCGCGATTCGATCAGCAGACCGATCACTTCGGTCACCTGGCCGGTCCAGCGAAATGCCGGCATGCCGTCGAGCTCCGCCACATAGGGCGCCAGTGAGATTCTGTCGGTCATGACTGTTTGCGCAAACGGTCGGTCAGACCGCGCTCGATCTCCTGAAGCTGGGAATCCACGGAAGCATCCAGATTCCCGCGGGTAGTTTCAAAAATCACCGATCCCAATTCGCGCGAGGAATCGGCGACGACCTCCACCGCTCCTCCGCTCATCGCCTGCTGCAGGCCGGCTTTCACCGCCGCCACATGCGACGGGTGAACCTTCACCCGCGAGATTTCCTGGCCCTGGAGTTTCTCCAGCGCGGCTATCGCCAGCCCGCGCAATGCGTCGGGGTCCGCCGCCATTTCGCGCCGGATGACCCTCCGGGCTATGGCCAGCGCCAGTTGGACCACGTCGGCCTCGGCCTCGCGCCGCAGGCGGGCGCGAAGGTTGGCCATTTCCTGAATCGATCGGGTCAGGCGCTCGATTACAGGCTGAAGTTCCGTAGCGGCACGGTTCCGGCCGGCGATTTCGCCCTCGCGCGCCCCCGCGTCATGGGCTTCGCGCACTTTCTGCCGATACCGCGCTTCCAATTCGGCCATCTGGGCTGCCAGGTCGGCCGCGGAGTCTTTGGCGGCCAGCGGCGACCTTCCCGTGGCTCCCACCTTTCGCCACTGAACCGGGCCGATGTCGTTTTTTTCCCCCGGCAGCACGATCTTAGACGACATACTGCTCTCCGACCGTGCCCTTCAGGCTTAGCACTCCTTCCGATTCCAATTGGCGGACCACGGCGATAATCTGCTGCTGCGCCGCATCCACTTCCTTGATCTTGATGGGGCCGAGAGCGTCCATGTCTTCGCGCAGGATGTCGGCCCCGCGCTGCGACATCGATCCCAAAATCTGATTCTTTAGCTTCTCGCTCGTGCCTTTCAAGGCTACCGTCAGAATCTTGCGATCGACTTTCGCCAGCACCTCTTTCAAGCCCATGGGGTCGATCAACAGCAGGTCTTCGAATACGAACATCAGATGGCGGATGGTCTCCGCGATGTTGGTGTCCTGCTGGTCGATGTGGGTCAGGATTTCCCGCGTGGAGGTGGAATCCAACCGGTTCAGCATCTCCGCCACGGCGCGCACGCCTCCGTAGGATTCGCGCGCGAATTCGCCCAAAGTCTTCAGCTTCTGGCCGATTACCGAAGCGATCTTGAGGATCACCTCGGGAGAGATCTGGTCCAGACTCGCCATGCGGAGCGCCACATCGGCCCTCATCTGCGGGGGCAACGAGGTCAGCAGGGCGGCGGCCTGCGTCTGGTTGAGGTGCGAAAGCACCAGTGCGATGGTCTGCGGGTGCTCGCTATGAATGAACTTGGCGAGTTGGCCGGGGTCGGCCTTCTGGATGGCATCGAAGGAAGCGGCTTCCGCGCCGAGAGCCTTGGTCAGGCGGTCCAGAAGACGCTTGGCCACGTCGGGAGTGAACGCCGTCATCAGGAGTTTGCGAGCGAATTCCATACCGCCGCGCGCCACGTAATCTCCCGCCGTCGAGATATGGTGGAACTCGTTCAGAACCGTTTCCGCCTGTTCGCCGGAAATCGAGGTGATCTTGGCCACTTCGCGGCTGACCTTCTGGACGTCTTCCTCGGAAAGCTGCTGCAGCATTTCCGCGCTCGCTTGTTCGCCCAATACCACCAATAGCATCGCGGCTTTCTTCAGCCCGGATACGCTCTCCTCGGATTTGGTGGTGTTGACGATCATGCGACACGCTTCCGAAGCCTCACTGCTCCTCCTCGCGGATCCAGGTGCGCAGGATCTGGGCGGAAACTTCCGGTTCCTTGGTAATCTTCTCGCGCAGATGTTTGGCCAATACCTCGGCCTTCTTGGTGATCACCGGCGCCAGTTTCAGGTTGCTGAGCACCTGCGCGTCGCTCTTTTGCTGTAAAGCGTCGCGCTCGGCGAGTTGCGCTTCCAGCTCATTCTGCGCGTGCGCGGCCGAGAGAGCTGCCCGTCCCGAAGGAGTATCGCCGGCCGCGAGTTCTCCGGACATACTGGCATCCCCGGAGCGTCTCCTGCGCTTGCGCAGCAGTATGGCGGCCAGGAATCCCATCGCGAGGACTCCGGCCGCCGCGCCGCCACCAATCAAAAGCGTCTTGCGATTCACTTCGATGGGCAGCCCGGCCGGGGCCGGCGGCGCCGGGATAGAGCCCGGGACCACTGGCGGCTCGATCTCGAGCGTGGATTCGAAAGGCAGCGTCTCGATCACCAACCGGTCGCCCCGATCCTGACTGAAACCGGTGGCTCCGGCCACCACGTCGTGGATGATCTTCATGGTCTCCGGAGTGGGCGGCACCAGAACTTTTTTCATGCCTTTTCCGTCCTTTTCCCAGGTGATGGATTGATCCACCAGCACCG
>Ga0326727_10021099_pt1 | contig 12818 bp, 4 predicted proteins | sample MB2enrmetagenome_FD_207643 | JGI IMG/M metagenome (GOLD analysis project Ga0326727, IMG submission 207643) | Lab enriched peat soil microbial communities from McLean, Ithaca, NY, United States - MB29MY | ecosystem: Environmental > Terrestrial > Soil > Wetlands > Peat | place: USA: New York...
CCAACTGCTCCTCGACGATGATGCGGGAGGTGGAGTTGCCCAGGGCGCCCAGGTAGTTGGGGTCCACTTTGACGCTGCCCGCGCCGAAGAGCCTCTGCACGCGGTTGCTGACGGTGGCGTTGAGGGCGCCGCCGAGCAGCGCGTCGGTGGTGGGATTGGCGCCGGCGCTCTCCTGCTGCTGGGTGTAGAGGCGCTGCTGGTTTCCGGTGCGTCCCAGGGCCAGCAGGGCCACCACGTCAGCCTCCGGCAGCGGAGGATCGGAGCGATAGGTGACCGCCATTTTTTCCGGGGTTCCGTGCAGGCCGAGGGTGATGTCGTAATCCTCGACGCGGGCCGCGGCGATCAAGTCGATGGAGGGCTGAATGCGCACTGGGTTGGTAAAGTTGATCTCGCCGCGCTGCAATTCGTAGCGGGTTCCGGCAATCAGGCCGCTGCCCTCGGTAATGGAGACGCGGCCCAGCAGCGACGGCGAGGCGACAGTGCCGCGCAGGTGGAGATCGACATTGCCGGCCAGCTTGGCGTAGGCGTTCTGGAAGTTCAACTGCGGCGAACTGGCGATGTGCACGTCCAGGCGAATATGGTTGGACGGGGCGTCAGGGGGGGCGATGGTCTGAACGGCGTTGGCCTGCGTGGTTAGCGCCGCAATGTCCAGGTCGGGGCTGGCCGTGAAGCGGGTGATGAGCACATTGCCTGAGAGCAGCAGGTTGTTCCGCGGCCCTTGCAGGCGAAGCGTGGCGTCGGCCAGGGAACTGAGCCCTTGCGGGTAGCGGATGCGAACGCCATTGCCTGTGGCCGTCAGGTCGGCAAAGAGGCCATGCTGGTAGGTCAGGTAGCCGCCCAGGCTCAGCAGTCCGCCGCCACTCATGGCCGTCAGCGACTTGACCTCCAGCCGGTTCTGGTTGAACTCCAGCCTTCCGTGCAACTGGCTCAGGCCGTTGGGCAGGTCTTCCAGAGAAAGCGCTCCGTTCTGAAAGTCGATGCGGCCTTTCAGGCCTGGATTCATCAGCGGGCCGTGCGCCTCCACCTGAAAGCTGGCGTTGCCGCTGGCGGTCAGGTCGGGGTCCAGCGTCTCGGCCACCTTCAAGTTGATGGCCCCGTGGGCGGACAGATCCAGTTGCTGCTTGTCCTTGAGCGAGAGGCTGCCCTGGACATACAAATCAGTCTCTTCGCCGGTTACGTGCAAGGGGTCGAGGCGGATGAGGTCATCGGCGAGGGTGGCGTGGACGCCGCCCTCGCTTTCCAGATGAACGCCGGCCACGGTGACCGCCAACTGGTCGAGGTGAGCTTCGCCGCGCAGCGCCTCGGGCCGCGCCAAAGGCCCCTCGATATAGACGGTTCCGGCCAGCGCGGACTCGCCGCTGAGCTCCGGCATATGAGCCAGCTTGAACAGGGCGCCAATGTTGAAGTGCGAAAATCCGAGTTTGATCTGGGTGGAATACTCTCCGGTGAGCGCCGTCTGGCCGTGGGCGGTCAGTTCGGTGTTGTCCTGCCGGGTGAATAAATCGTACGTGACGACGCGGTTGGCGGTGTGCGCGGTCATCTCCAGCGCTCCCAGCCGCTCCCCGCTCAGGGCGAGGCCAGCCAGGGTGGCGTGAGCTTGAAATCGCGGGTCGTCGAGCGTCCCCGAGCCGGTCACGGTGAATCCCAGCTTGCCGCTCACTGCCAGGCCTTTGCGGCGCAACGATGCAAGGCGGGCGACGTCGATGCCCGTGCCGTTGGCCTCCAACTGGAAGCGGTGCGAGCGGAGATCGAAGCTGCCGACGGCTGCAACCCTGCCCGCCTCATCGTTCATGGTAATCGAACTCAGGGTGACGACCTGGTTGGCGATGCTGCCCTGCGCGCGAATGCGCGTCAGTGGTTCTCCGTAGACGCTGCCCTTGTTCAGCTCGACCCATCCGGAGCCGCCCAAGGCGTGGATGGGGCCATCGGCCTGAAGCTGTGCATCGAGCTCACCCGCCACGGGCAGCTTCCGGCCGGTGAAAGGTTGTAGATCGTCCACAGCAATCTGGCTGGCGCGCAGGCGCAGATGAAGCAAGGAGCTGGCGTTGAAGAGCGGAATGGCAGCCGCAGGTCGCGCCGCGCCCTCGGCGGGCGCGGTCAGGCTGCCGCTGAGGACGGCCTCGCCATGGCCGCGGCGCACGAGCGCATGGGTGAGGTCAATGCGGGCCGCCGAGTAGCTGCCGGTGGCTTCAAGCGCATCCAGACGAATGAATTGAGGCGGCGCGGGCTGCTTCGGGGCCGGTCCGATGCTGGGAATGGCGGGAAGTTCGACGGCCAGTTGGGTGGCCTTTACGGTACCGGCAAGGCTGGGGTTGACCAGCGAGCCGGACCATTTGCCGTGAAAATCAGCCTGGCCAAAGAGTGCGATGGGCAGGGCGGATGTCCCGAATTTTCCGTCGCGGCTCACGCCCAGGTCGCGCAGAACGGCGTCGAACTCTCCCAGGTTGCCGGAATGCAAGTCAACGGCCAGTGCCGTGGGGCTGGTGAGCGGATAAGCTCCCAACTGGCCGTGCGCCTCAAGCTGACTGGCGGGCGTGCGCAACTCCAGCTTGCGCAGATCGACCGCGCCACTGCGCTGCGTATAAGTGGCGTCGATCAGGCCGCTGGCGGGCGTCTCCCACCCCTGCGGCGAAGACTTGCCGCCGGGGGCGGCCTGCGCCGGTGGAGTGAGGCTCAGCAAGGCGTTCACGGTGAGGGTACGCACGTCGCCGTTGGTCCAGAGCGCGGTGGCGGGGCCGTTGAGGCACGTTTTGAAGCCGAGATGCTGGAAGGGCGGCGGGGAGACCATCTCCAGCAGCGTGTCCAGCGAAACGCCATTAAACTCCGCGGTCACCTTGCCGTTGACCGGGATGGTGACCGGTGCTGGATGGAGCGGAATGACGGCGGTTTTGGATTTGGGGCCGGTGGCGCGCACACTGGCCTGACCTGACCTCTGCAAAACCGCTGCTCCGGGGACGGACGGCAGCCAGGGGCGCAGCGCGATTCCGCCTTTGATCTCTCCGCCCTGGCGCAGACGGGCGACGATGGAGCTAATCAGCAACTGTTCGGGGTCGGCGTGCACGCGCGCATCAAGTTCGACGCCGGTGGCGACGACGCCGGTTCCAATGTAAGAGCCTCCATCGACGTGAATGCCTCCATCGGCGCGAAAAATCCCCCCCCGTCCGGCACCGGCGAGATTGAGATGGGCGATGCCCTCGGGCGCAAAGGGGTAGCCCGTGAGGGGATCGAGCAGACGCATATCCAACTCCCCCGCCGCCTTGGCCTGCCAGCGCAGATGGGCGAAATCGTTGAGTGCGCCGGAGATTTCCAGCGTGCGGTCCTGGCCGGCGCGATTCCAGAAGCCGTGGCCGCGGGCGGTAATGCGCAGCGAATCCAGGAGCGCTGCTGTGCGCGTCAATTCCAGCGTGGCCTGAAAAAATCCCTGAACCGGCGACGGCTGCGCTTTGCCCACGGCCCCGGAGCTGGCCGGAGCGCCCCGCGAGAGATTCAGATTGCGGGCGCCGATTTCAATACGATAGGACTCCTCCTGGCCGCTCACGCTAGCGCTGGACTGGGGAGCTGGGGGCACGGAGGATGCTGTGCCCTGGGGCGGGGAAGAAGTGCCGCGCGCGGACAGGGCGCCTGGAATGTAGGTCATGCGCAGGGAGAGGTCGCTGGCGGCAAAGTCGAGCGGAATGTAACGGTTCTGAAAGTCGAAGGCGGCGGCGCGGTTGTCGTAATTTAGCGCGCCCTGCTCGACGGCGACGTAGCCGGCCTTGGCGTCGAAAAGCCTGTCGATCGCGGGCTTGCCGAGTTTTTGAGGTCTGCGGGGCTGCGGCTGGTTGGTCGTGCCGTCGGGGTAAACGATCAGGTGCAGTTGAGGCTGGGAGATTTCCAGCTCGCTCAGCAGCAGGCGTGGGCTCAGGAAGCCCAGCACGCTCAGCCGCACACGCAGGCGGCCAACCTGGGCGTACGGAGCTTCGCCGGGAGCTTCCAGGCCGTGGATGACCAGCCCGTCCGCCTCGGCCTCCAGATGGAGCAGGTGCCAGTGGAAGGAGGCGATTTCGACCCGTCCGCCGGTGGCGGTTTCAATTTTGAGCACCATTTCCCGGCGGACAAAGTTCTGAAAACCGGCTGAACTGGCGAAAAAATAAAGACTTGTGACGGTTACGGCCAGCAAAACCATGACGCCGGCCAGAGTGAGGGGAAGATGGCGCAGGAAGAAGCGGCGCAGGCGGCTTGGCCGGGGCGGTTGGGTGGGCTCGTCTGCCCTGCCCGGCTCAGGCGCGACGGGCTGCGAGGCTTTCTCCTCAGAAATTTCTTTTGGCACAGGCGTTCCATCAGGAAGCTCAGCGCTTCTATTCGGCTCAGAAGGCGTGGATTCAGGCTCGCTCATGCGCCTCCTTTTCCTGTTTTGCCGGTGGTTTCAGGGGAGGCGGGCGGTGGGGCAGGAGTTTCAAGCCTTGGGTCGAGCACTTCCACGTCGCCCTGCTTGCGCAGGTTCTGGAGCCAGTCGTCGAACAGGACGTTCACCTGCCGCTCCAGAAGAATCTCCTCAATGCGCGGGGCCACCGAGTCCAGTGGGGGAATCGTCTCGCCCGGCGCGTACTGGGGCAGCAGCGTTTGGCGGTAGTAAGCCTCAATCTCCTCCGGGGAAATAAGAATTCCCTGCCGGAAGCGCATTTCGATGAAGCGCAAAACCTGAATCCGGTTGCGAAGATAGCTTTCGACCTGCTGCGGCGTTAGCCCGTGTGCGGCCAGAAAGGCCTTCCACCCCTGGTCCGTCGCGCAGTTGAGGCGAACGCAGGCGGGCAATTGCTGACGAATCTCCGCCAGGCGGGCGTTAATCTCGGCCTGGGAAGGCTCGGCGGCCTGCGCGTCTTCCTGGCGAATCTGCTGGTGGATGAGCGCGCGGCTGATCAACTGCTCGAGGGCGCGCTGCCGGCTGAGAACTCCGAGGCCGCCCTGGCCGGGGTCCAGCACCGCCAGCCGCACCTCATCCTCCACGTCGCTGGCCAGGATGGTCTGGTTGTTGACCACGGCCACCACGCTGTCGAGCGCCACGGCGCCAGCAGGCTGATCTGTCGGGGCCGACCCCTGAACCGTCGGGGCTGAATTCTGAGTCGCCGGAGCCGAACCCTGGACAGTCTGGGCCGAATCCTGAGCTGCTGAGGACAAATTTTGAGCCGGTCGCTGAGCAAGCCCCGAAGTTGCTCCCGCGGCGGCCAGCCACACCGCCATCGTACCCACGCAGGCTGGGCCGAACTTGCTATTGAGCCGAATTAGGGGGCGATTGCTCATCAAAAGGTCTGTCCCAGGCTGAAGAAGAAGTTGAAATGGTTGGCCTCGCCCACGTGCGGAGCAGACCCAGGATGCGTGAGCGAGTAGTTGTAATTCACCGGATAGATGGGCGGATTCAGATTGTAGCTGAAATCCAGCCGGATCGGTCCGACCGGCGTATGGTAACGCAAACCCAGCCCCGGTGTATGGGAAAAGTAATTAAAGCTGCACGTCCCCTGCTGGCCTGTAGAGGTTAAGGGACCGGTGGGAATGTAACTTTTGGGGTCTGTGGGTGAGGCGATATTCTTGCATGTGTTGCGGTCCGGTTGGTGAATGCGCAGTGCGCTGGCCCAGGCGTCGCCCGCGTTGGTGAAGACATTGCCCATATCGTGAAAGAGCACGAAGCTGAGCGTGTTGCCGAACCAGGGCAGCGTGGGCGGCGGCAGGCGCAACTCGGTGCTGTTGATCAGTGCGCCCGCGCCGCCGATGGGGTAGCCCGTCTCCGGGTCGCGCGGCCCGGCCGAGTTCTGGCCGAAGCCCCGCAGCGAGGTGGCCCCGCCGGCGTAGAGCCGCTCGGGGAGGGGAATCAGCTCATCTTCGGAGGCGCCGAAGGCCCGCTCCTGGCCGTAGCGCGTGTTGCGCGCCAGCACGAAGCGGCCCTTGCCGAAGCTGTAGTAGCTTGAATTCGACAGGTCGAGACGGCTGAAGTTGGCCTGCGCGCCGAAGGTTTTGCTGGAGAGGAAGCCTTGAAAGCTGGTGTAGGTGCCGCGGTGCGCATCCAGGGGCGAGTCGCGGGTATCGCGAATCCAGGTCAACGCCGGACCCGCCACGCGCACCGCCGCGGACAATTGCTCGATCTCGCCGGGATAGACCTGCAGGCTGCTGGCCTGCACCTTCACGCGGCGCAGGTCGAATTCGTAGATGAAGGTGTTGGCTTTGGAAAAATGCGATCCCGGCGCGCTGAAGTGCTCGGTCCAGCGCACCCCGCCCTCCAGCTTGGAGGCCACGTAAGTGCTCACGTCCAGGCTGTTGGCATAGCCGCCGGAGAAGGTCAGGCCGAAGTTTCTGCTGCCCTCGTAGTGCGGGATCTGGAAGAGCAGGTCGATCTTCTGCTCCAGCAGGCCGTAGTTGCCGCGCAACGAGACCGATTGTTCCCGGCCGAAGAGATTGTTGCGGGTAATGTCGGCGAGCACGCGGGGGCTCACGCCCGTCTTGCCGTTCGGGCTGCATTTGGCGCCGCTGGCGATGATGCCGCCGCAGTTGTACTGCGGCTGGCCGGTCTGGGCCTCGAAACCAAAGCCATAGGTCAGCGCCCAGCGCCGCGCCTCCGACGCCTGCAGAAGAACATTTTTGTACGCCTCGCTGCCGGAGGGGTTTTCGATGGCCGTGTCGATCTCGTTGAAGAGGGCAAAGTCGTAGAGGTTGCGCTGCGTCTGCTGCAGCGCGGTCTCGTTGAGCGGGTCGCCGGGATGCAGCGTGATGGCCTTGGCCACCGTGGCCGGATGCGTGTAATGGAGGCCGCTCAAAAGCACCTTGCGCACGAAAATTTGCCGCCCCTCGGTGACGTGGAAGAGCACGTCCACCTTGTTGATTCCACCGGGCTCAATCTGCTGGGTGACCTCCACTCGCGCCTGGTCGAAGCCTTGGCTCAGGTAATAAGTCAGTAGCGTGTCCCGGTCCCGGGCCAGGTTTTGCGGTGAAAGCGGCTGCCCAGCTGCCGTGTTCAGTTGCAGCGCGAGTTGGGCGGCGTCCGCGTGCTGGTTTCCCTCGATGCGCACTGCCCCCACCCGCAGTTGCGGACCCTCGTCAATGCGGTAGACCACCGTGAGCGGAGCCGTTTTCCCTTCTGGTGGCGAAGATTTGCCGCCAGTGGCTTCGGCACTCCACCCCGGCGACGAAGACCGGTCGCCGGGGGCCCCGGGAACGGGCTGCGTCTCCGCCTTTTCAGCTCCCGCGGCGCTGGTCTGGGCCGTGATGCTGATCTTGGAGAAGCCGTTGTTCTGGTAGACGGCCTGCAGGGCGCTTACGTCTGCCGCGACCAGAGCCTGGCTGTAAATGCCGTGGTGATCGAAGGCGTCGGCGGCATGAACGCTGAGCAAATCCTTGAGTGTGGTGGAGTTGAAATAGCGATTGCCCGCGACGGCGACCCGCTCGACGCGCCGCCGTGCTCCCAGTCGCACCTGGTAGCGGATCGTTACCTGGCCGTCGGTCGCCGACTGCAGCTCGTGCTCAACCTTCACGTCGAAGTAGCCCAGCCGCTGGTAGTAGTCGCGCAGCCGGCGATTGCCCTCGTTGAGCAGGTCCTCGTCCACGGAACCCTCTTCGTAGATGGGAATCAGCCGCTTGAGCCGCTCCGGGCCGATGCTGGCGCCCTCGATCAGCAGTTTGACGACTGGACCCCGGTTGGCGGAAAAGCGGAAGTTGACCTCGTGGCTCCTGGCGTCGTACTGCTGGGATTCGAGCTTGATCTCCGCCTCTAGCCGCTCGTCGCGCCGGTAGACCTTCAGAACCCCGGCCAAGGCCCGGCTGACGCTTTCGTGGCTCACGCGCGCGCCGGCTTCGAGGCGCGCATGATGGCGAAAATCCTCCACGCTCATGCCCGCGTCGCCGGTTACCGCGACGGCGCCCACTCGCGCCTGCGGCCCGCTGACTACATGAAACGCAATGTCGACGAGCTGCTCCTCGGGGTGGGCCGTCAGGGTTTGAGTTATCACCGGCTCGTGGAAGCCGTCCTGGGCCAGCAGCGCGCGCATCTGGCCGATAGCCTGGCTGAGATTGGCCGGCGTTAAGCGGGCTCCCGGCGCCAACTGGCTGGCCTGCTCAAGTTGTGTATCGACAGTAGCGCCTTTGACGCCCTCCACGCTGACCGTGCCGATAAAACTGCGCGGCTGCCCGCGAAAATTGAGGGCCACGCCATTCGCTTCGCGTTCACCCTCCACCGCCAGAGTCTCAAACAGACCGGTCGAGAAGAGCTGGCGCAGGCTCTTGCTCAAATCCTCTTGGCTCAGGGGCTTTCCCACGGCCTGGGCCAGGTGGCCGGGTAGGGGGGCGAGACGAGCGGCTGAAACCCCTTCGAAGGAAATGCTTCGTACCGGTAAACCCTCCCAACGGGAAAGAGCATCGAGGGAGGACTGCGCCGTCTGATCTACTCCCGCGCCAGCTCCGCTCGCGCGATTCTGATCCTGGCTCTGGCTCCAGCCGGCGATTCCGCCCGCCAGGCCGAAGGCTAGAAGGCAGGCCAGCAAAATCCCGCGCCCCAGCGGCCGCCCGCTGCGCCACGCCAGCTTCTTGCCCGCGCGACGAAGACCCGTTGCTGGTGACCCCGACTTTTCACCCGGTGACGAAAACCCCGGCTTTGTCTTCGAAATCATATTTTTCCAAAGAGATCTGTAGCGGAAATCAGAGATTGGAGGCAGCCGTTCGTGTCTCTTGATCCATATTCTCTGCCCTCGGCCTCTGATACATTTCCTTGTCGCGGCTCATTGTTGCCTGTTGCCAGGCCCCTGACCTCGGATCTCTGCCCCTTGACATCTGACCCCTGACATCTGACCCTTATTCCTTTATACTAACGAGGAACAGCGCCCAGTGCAGAAGCATCGGGTGGGGAATCTATCCCCTAAGGAAGCCTATGTCCGATCCACGGCTCTCCACGCATTCGCCTGAAACCGCTCCCTGCCTCGTGGCTGGGAAAGCGGTTCCTGCGGCCCAGGCCGATTCTTCCGTGTCCACGGACACGGACTTGCCCCAGCACGTGCTCCATCCCGGCGAAACCGATCTTCTGGCCCGTATCCGGAACGGCGACAATCTTGCTTTCGCACAGCTATACTCCCTGCACAAAAGACGCATCTATTCATTATGTCTGCGCATGGTGGGCAATGTGTCGGAGGCCGAGGATCTGACCCAGGAGGCCTTCCTTCAACTGCATCGCAAGATCGCCACTTTCCGCGGCGACTCGGCCTTTTCGACCTGGCTGCACCGGCTGACCATCAATGTTGTGCTGATGTACCTCAGGAAAAAAGGCTTATCACTCCTCTCAATGGATGAAGCCATGGAACCCGCTCCTCAAGGCAGCCCAGGCCGAAGCTTTGGCGCTCTCGACCTGACGCTTACGGGCTCCATCGACCGGATGGCTCTCGAACGCGCGGTGAGTAACCTTCCGGCCGGCTATCGCATTGTTTTTGTTCTCCACGACGTCGAGGGCTATGGGCACCCGGAGATCGCCTCCATGCTCGATTGCTCGATTGGCAACAGCAAATCCCAGTTGCACAAGGCGCGGCTCAAGCTGCGCGATGCACTGCGCACATTTTCAGGGAATAAAACGCAACGATGACTGAAGACCCAAGGGCCCTTACCTGTTACCAGTTCCAGACTCTGTTGCCGGAGTTGATTAGTCCCGGCACGAACCTCGCCGCCCACCCCCATATCGAGCAGTGCCCGATCTGCGGCGCCCTGCTGGACGACCTGGAGAGCATTTCCGAGGCCGCCCGCCTGCTCTTTCCCATTGCAGAGCCCTCCGAAGGCGTGTGGGAGCAGATCGAATCCGCTATCGAGGAAGAGAAAGGCTGCCTTGAACCAGAAGATGAAGAGGAATAAACCCTGTTTGCGGGTCAAATAATTCCTGGCCCGCCAAGAAATTTCTGGCTCAGAGGAGTATTTCGCCGCCAGTGAGGCAGTCTGCGGTGCTTCCGGCCAGTTTTAAAAGAGCGCGGATTTTCTGGGTGGCTCTTGACCTCCAGCTTACCCAGGGGAAATTAAAATTCTGCCCCGGATGGATTTTCTAGCCGGCGCTCCCGCTTTTCCCCACTTCAAATTTCCTTCGCCCCTTCCGTTCTATCTCGCTCACCTTCCTTGGGCTTTGGCCGATATTACCCTCCAGTTGCAACTTACTTTGCCGGTCGCGAAAGGAACTTCCGGTGGTCCGCCTCAACTCTGTTTGTCCGCGATTCCACAAGGACTCCGGCTTGAGCAAATCTCAAAGCTGAGGGCCAGTCTGAAAATTCGGTTTGAGAAGATGGCGGAGGCTTTGTTGGGTACAGCGAAGGCGGCCATTCAACCCGGCGCTCAATGGGCGGAATGCGGGCCGGACCAAAGGACAAACATCCATCCCATCTCCTTCAAAGCAAATAGCTTTTAGGAGGGGGCCGTAGAGTTGGCCGCCCGGCGCCGCAAGAAAATGATTGTGAGCAGCGTGATTTTCGGAAATAGCTTCGGAGTTTTCAGAAAGTAAGTTGACAATTTAGTTTCAACGGGGGAAACTGCGTTTTTCTCCGCGCTGTTGCCGGCAGTCGGATAGAGTTTATGGTCATGAGCCGACACGATTTGCGATGGAGACTCCATCCGGTTTTGCCGTGGAGAGCTGCCCCGGATTGAGGCAGAGACTCCGCCTTGGTTTGCGGCGGAAGGTTTGCCGGGTTAGCGGCTGAGCATCAGCCAGGTGAATGCTGTGAGAAGAGATTGCCGAAGGAAGAATTTTCTGAAACCTTTCGAAGTCTGCGTAGTCCAATGAAGAAAAGTTGATACGAGGTCACTCAATGTCAAGCCAGCCTTCCATCCCGCCTTCCACCCCCAGCCCTTCAGCCCCCAGCCCTGCCGCCAAGGAAGTCCCCGGTGTGCGTAAAATCGCTGTCCTGCCGGTGCGGGATACGGTCCTGTTTCCCCACGCCGTTCTGCCTTTGACCGTGGGGCGGGAGAGTTCCATCCAATTGATCGAGTCGCTGGGCGAGGAGCGGACCATCGTGGTGGTGGCCCAGCTTGACCCGCGGCTGGACATTCCCCAGCCCGCCGACCTGCACGCGGTGGGAACGCTGGCCACGGTGCACAAGGTTGTGCGTATGCCCAACCAGAGCCGCTTCGTCTTCACCGAGGGGGTCGAGCGGGTGCGCCTGGTGCGCTACGTTCAGACCGAACCCTTCATGGTGGCCGAGGTGGAGACGCTCGAGGACGTCGAGCCGGAGGCCACAGTCAGCCTGGAAGCTTTGGTGCGCAATGTCATCGAGCAGTTCCAGCAGATCGTCGCCGAATCTCCCACGCTCTCCGATGAGCTGCGAATGATCGCCGCCAAGATCGAGGAGCCCAGCCGCCTGGTGGATTTTGTCGCCTCCTCACTGCCTTTTCTGACCACCGACGACAGGCAGAAGCTGCTGGAGACGGCCAGTATCGCCACCCGGCTCGAACTGCTGAACCAGCACCTGGCCAAGGAGATCGAGGTGCAGCAGTTGCGCAACAAGATCCAGACCGAGGTGCAGGATCAGGTGCAGCAATCGCAGCGCGACTACTATCTGCGCGAGCAGCTCAAGGCCATTCAGAAGGAGCTGGGCGAGCAGGACGAGGGGCAGCGCGAGATCGAAGAGCTGCGCCAGAAGATCGAAGCCGCCGGCATGCCCGAGGAAGTGAAGAAGGAGGCCCTGAAGGAACTGGCGCGCCTCTCGCGCATGTCCCCCATGGCCGCCGACTACTCGCTCACCCGCAACTACATCGATTGGCTGGCGGTGCTGCCCTGGGCCAAGAGTTCGGGCTCCAAGATCGACATCAACAAGGCCAAGGAGGCCCTGGATGAGGACCACTACGGGCTGAAAAAGGTGAAGGACCGCATCCTCGACTACCTGAGCGTTCTCGAGCTGAAGCCGGACATGAAGGGGCCGATCCTCTGCTTTGTAGGACCTCCGGGTGTGGGTAAAACCAGCCTGGGCCGCTCGATTGCCCGCGCTCTGGGCCGCAAATTCGAGCGCGTCTCGCTGGGCGGAATGCACGACGAGGCGGAGATTCGCGGCCATCGCCGCACCTACATCGGCGCGCTTCCCGGCCAGATCATCAAGTGCATCCGCCGCGCCGAAACCAACGACCCGGTGATGATGCTGGACGAGGTCGACAAGCTGGGGCGCGATTTCCGCGGCGATCCGGCCGCGGCGCTCATGGAGACGCTCGACCCGGAGCAGAACAACACCTTCCGCGATAACTACCTCGACGTGCCCTTCGATCTGTCGAAGGTGCTGTTCATCTGCACGGCCAACATGCTCGACACGGTGCCACCGCCGCTGCTCGACCGCATGGAACTGATCTTCCTGCAGGGCTATAGCGAAGAGGAGAAGGTGCACATTGCCTTCCGCTACCTGATTCCGCGGCAGATCAAGGAGAACGGGATTACGCCCGAGCAGATCGAGTTTCCCGAGGATTCGGTGCGCTACGTCGTGCGCCACTACACGCGCGAGGCCGGCGTGCGCAAGCTGGAGCAGATGCTGGGCACGGTCTGCCGCAAGCAGGCCCGCCGCGTGGTCGAGGGCAGCAAGGAAAAGCTCACCGTGACCCGCGACACGCTCAAGGAATTTCTGGGCGGCATCCAGGTGCGCGTCGAGACCGAGGTTGCCGAGCGCGTCAAGCGCCCCGGTGTGGCCGTGGGCCTGGCCTGGACGGCGGCCGGCGGCGACATCCTCTTCATCGAGGCCAACAAGATGAAGGGCAAGGGCAGCTTTACCATGACCGGGCAGATTGGCGAGGTGATGCAGGAGTCGATGCAGGCCGCGCTGACCTGGGTGCGCTCGAATGCCGCCTCGCTGGGGCTG
>Ga0326727_10021100_pt1 | contig 12817 bp, 7 predicted proteins | sample MB2enrmetagenome_FD_207643 | JGI IMG/M metagenome (GOLD analysis project Ga0326727, IMG submission 207643) | Lab enriched peat soil microbial communities from McLean, Ithaca, NY, United States - MB29MY | ecosystem: Environmental > Terrestrial > Soil > Wetlands > Peat | place: USA: New York...
ATGACATACCACCAGAGCGAAAGCGGTTTCTGCTCTCCCGCCGCCGCCGCTCCGCCCTCCGAGGACCCCTGCGCTGTATTCTGCCACAAAGCCAGGGTCTCCGCCGGGGCCGGTGTCAGATCGGACTCGTGGCGGTCCGCATTCACGGCCACCAGCTCATCGGCGCGGTTGGGCCGGTGGATCTCGTAGAAACCGGCCGAGGTGAACTGAATGTTCTGCGCTTCGGTGGCTTCTTCGAGCGAAAGGACGCGACCGCCCTTGGGGTCCACCACTTCCACCGCGGAGCCTTTCTCCCTGGAATCGCGCAGCTCCTCGAAAGATCCCACCAGCACGCTGGGAGGCCCCTCGTCCAGCCGGCCCAGGTATCGCGCGGTCTGCTGGATGAACGGCACGAAGGAGGCGTGCAGCGGAAAATCGTTGGCCACGTTGTCGAAGGTGGAGGCGAACACCAGAATATGGCCCTCGCCCACCTGGTGGTCCATGAGCAGCGGCGTCTGGTCTGAGAGCCTGGCCGCCACGCGCGCGGTGCCCGGCGCCACGCGGATGGCTTGGTAGAACTTGACGTCGTCCCAGCGGTCGTCCTTCAATATGGATGGGTGGGAGCGGTCCAGCCAGGCCGCCGTCTGGAAGCGCTCGCCTTCCCTCCCCGCATAGCGCGTTTCTTCGATGCGATCTTCCGTCACCGGCACCCGCGCGCGCGCCACCGACATGTGGCCCAGGGCGATCAGCACCGAGCCGCCGCCGCGCACGTACTCGCGCAACTGATCTTCAAAGGCGGCCGGTATCGCGCCCACGTCGGAAAGCACCACGAACGCGTATTTGCCTGGCGAGAGGTTGGCGGTCTGGTCCGGCGTGGCGGGGTCCAACTCGAAGGCGGACTGCCCCGAGGCCTCCATCGCCGCTTTGAAATACAGCAAATCACGACTGTTCTCGGCCTCGTGTACGAACAGGGCGTGGCGCGGGTCGGCGCGCTCCACCGAGAAGTAGAAAACGTCGTCGGCCGCCAGCGCGTCCGCGGAATCGATGCGCACCTCGCCCCGGTTGTTCCCGTAAGGCACTTCGAGCGAGAGGAACTCCACCGTCGCGCGCCCGTTCTCCGGCACCTCCACCGTCTTGGTTTCGATCACGCGACGATTCAGCGCCAGCGAAACGCTGCGCGTGGCCTTGGCATTGCCGAAACCCGCGATGGTGGCCAGCACGCGCGACTTGCGGCTGTCGTACACGCGCCGAGGCGCCACCACGTTCTCCAGGGCGAAGTTGGGGACTTCCTTGGTCTCCAGCGGGTGCGGCTCCAGCCGCACCGCCGCATTCAACCGGAGATCGTTGAAATTGGCCGGCATGCCGGTCTGCTGCATGTCCGAATAGAGGTGTACGGCCAGCGGAAGCTGGATCGATTGCGCGATGGAGCGCAGCGAGCGCGCCAGTTCCGCGAACGACGTGCGCGCGTCGGAGCTTTCGATGGCATCGATCGCGGCGTTGAGCGGCGTGTGATCGTCGGTCACCTCGCTCATCACCTGCACGCGCGCTCCGAACGCCAGCACCTGCGCGCGCTGCCCCAGGCGCAGCCCCGCCACCATGCGCCGTGCCATCTTCTTGGCCTGGTCCAGCCGGTTGCCGGCCTGCATGCTGAGAGAGTCGTCAATCGCCAGCACGGTGACTTCCCCCGTGCGGCTGGCCGGCGTCACCGCCTGGCGCACGTAAGGCTGCGCAAACGCCAGCACGATCAGCAAGATCAGCGCCATCCGCAACGCCAACAGCACCAGGTAGCGCAGCCGCCGGTGCTTGATGGAGCTTTGTATGCGGCGCTCGAAAAACATCAGGGAGCTGAACGGCAGCGGCGTCGTCTTGTGTTTCTTCAGAAGATGCAGCCAGATGGGCAGTCCCACAGCCACCGCGCCGGCCAGAAACCAGGGCGTGAAGAAGCCCATCTACAGCCTCCCCTTGCGCACGGCCAGGTACTCGCGCAGCCCTTCATCCAGCGGCCGCGCGGTATTCATAAGGAAGTATTCCATGCCCGCGGCGCGCACCTTGGAGCTGAGCGCCTCGATGTGCGAATCGATCTTCGCCGGGTACTCGTCGCGCGTGTACTCGGGCGAAACTTCCAGCGCATCGGCCGCGTTTTCCATATCGACCAGCAGCACCGGCTCGCGGAATTTCGGCTTGATCTCCTGCGGGTCGAGCAGGTGGAAGAGGATGACGTCGTTTCCCCGGTAGCGCAGCGGCTCTATGGTTCGGACGATGACGTCCGGCTGCTCGTAGAAATCCGAGAGCACCACCACGATGCCGCGCCGGTGCAGAAAATTCTGAAAATGCGCGAACGGCTTGGCGAAATCCGTGCGCGTCCCCGCTTCGGCCTTTTCGATGCCGTGCAGCAGCCGGAAGAGCTGTCCCTGTCTGGTGGAAGGCGCCACGTAGTTGCTCACATCTTCATCGAACACGATCAGCCCCGCGGCGTCGCGCTGCACATGAGCCATGTAACACAACGAGGCCGCCACGAAGCGCGCATAATCCAGCTTGGTGACCGCCCCGGACCCGTACGCCATGGAGGCCGAGGTATCGAGCAGAACCAGCAGTTGAGTATTAGTCTCCCCGCGGTAGCGCTTGAGGAAGGTCTTCTCGGTGCGGGCGAACACGTTCCAATCGACGTGCCGCAGGTCATCGCCCTGGGAATAAGCCCGATACTCGGCGAACTCCTGGGAAAACCCGAAATCCGGAGACCGATGCAGCCCCGCCACGAACCCATCGACCACAGTCTTAGCCACGAGGTCCAGCCCTGAGATGGAAGCCAGCGTGGATGGGTCGAGGAAGCGCTGTAGCATGTTATTTCACCGCAGAGGCGCCGAGACGCAGAGTTAAGAAAGCAACATCAGAGAACGCAGAGGGGGCAGAGGTAACTGTTGGTCCCGAGGGTTCTCTAAAATGGTTCACCAGGCGTTTCAAACCTTTTGTTAAGACTGGCTCGTTGAAGTTGATCAAAAGGCCCACTTTCTTGCCTGAGAGCTTCAAGTATGTCAGTAATTGCGCGGAATGAACCGGCAGAAGCTGGTCAACCGTTTTTAGTTCAAGAACAACTGAATCCTCCACAAGCAGATCCATTTTGAACCCGCAATCCAACTTAGCCCCCTTATAAGAGATTGGTAAATGAACCTGGCGCTGAAAGCGCAAGCCCAACTGACTCAATTCATAGCAGAGACATTCCTCATAAACCGATTCCATCAACCCCGGCCCAGTCTGTCGATGCACTTCAATGGCAGCGCCGATAATCAGTTCGGTCAGTTGATTCAACCGCGACGCCCCGGAAGCACTTATTACCTCTGCCCCCTCTGCGCTCTCAGATTTTGACTTTTCCATCTTACTCTTCTCTTCTCTGCGTCTCTGCGTCTCTGCGGTGAATCAATCCCTACTCCCTAGGCGCCGGCTTCCACTCCAGAATCCGCTTCAAGATATCGTCCTGGTTCAGCCGATCCGACTCCGCATGGAAGTTCAGCAAAATGCGATGGCGCAGCACCGGAATGTACATTGCCCGTATGTCTTCGTAGCTCACGTGATAGCGGCCCCGCATCAAAGCCCTCGCCTTCGCCGACAGCACCAAAAACTGGGCGGCTCGCACACTGGCGCCGTAGTTCACGTACTTCCTGACGAAGTCGGGCGACGACTCGTCACGGGGACGCGACACGCGCACCATGTCCACGGCGTGGCGCGCCACGCTCTCACCGATCGGGACCATGCGCACTAACTGCTGGAAATCCAGAATCTCCGCGGCGTTGGTCACCGGGTCGGCTTGCGGAATAGTGGTGACGGTCGTAAGGTCCACCACCTCCAGCTCTTGATCCGCAGTGAGGTAGTCGAGCACCGTGTTGAACAGAAAGCGGTCGAGCTGCGCTTCGGGCAGCGGATAGGTGCCCTCCAGCTCGATGGGGTTCTGCGTCGCCAGCACAAAGAACGGCGCGGGCAGCTTGTAGTTGTTGCCGCGCACCGTGCAGGCCATTTCCTGCATGGCTTCGAGCAGCGCGCTCTGCGTCTTGGGCGGGGTGCGGTTGATCTCGTCGGCCAGCAGGATGTTGCCGAAAATCGGCCCCGGCACGAAGGTCCAGGTGCGGCGGCCGCTAACCGGGTCCTCTTCAATAATGTCGGTGCCGGTGATGTCGCTCGGCATGAGGTCGGGCGTGAACTGGATGCGCTTGAAAACCAGGCCGAGCGTCTGCGCCAGGGTGCGCACCAGCAGGGTCTTGGCGGTGCCCGGCAGGCCGGTGATCAGACAATGGCCGCCCACGAACAGGCCGATCATGACCTGCTCCAGCACCTCCTCCTGGCCCACGATCACGCGGTGGACCTGCGTCACGATCTCGGAGTGCACCTGGCGGAAGCGCTGGATGCGCTTTCTCAAAGCCTCGGAATCAATCTGCGGAGTCGCGGTTGTTGACATGATGCTCCATTCTCACTTAGCTTCGTGTGTCGTCAATTCCAGCAAGAGCTTTTGGGCGGGACGGTACCCCGGGGCTGTTTCCAGGGCCGCCAGCAGTTCGTCTTTGGCCTGCTCGGGCTCGTGGTTCAACTGGTAGGCGCGCGCCAGGTCGAAGTGCGACCGCGCCGGATCGATGGGGTTGTGCGCCACCACCGCGCGGAACTCGGCGATAGCCCCGGCCAGGTTGCCCGCATCCATCCACAGCGCACCCAGCGTCTGGTGCTGGTCGTTATCCATCGGATAGATGTAGTTGAGGCGGTTCAGCGCGTCCGCTGCTTCCTTCTTACGGCCGGCATCTTCGAGCTGTTTGGCGAGCAGCTTGATGGAGTCGGGATTGCGCCCGCCGGCTTTGACGTAGCGCTCGAGCTCGGCGATGGCCGCGGGCTTGTCGTCTTTGGCCAAATACGCGCTGGCCAGAAATTCATAGACGCTGCCATCCTCGACGTAGTCCGGATACATGTCGCGGATGGCCACGCCTTCCTTGATGACGCCGTCGTAGTCTTTGTTCTTGGCCAGGTCGTTGACCTGCTTCAGCCTCTTTCGCCATTCGTCGAAGTGATCCACCACGTTCTTCGTCCCGGCTTCGATGAACGCCAGGAACTGCTTGTCGAATTCGGCCGGTTCCATCTTCAATTCCTTGCGGATCGCCGTCGCGGTATCGTCGTCGTTGCCGAAATCGTGTAGCATGGCCAGTAGCTTGTCCCATCCCCACTTGTCGTTGATGTAATCGCAGATGCGGCCGCCTTGGAAGTAACTCACCATTACCTGTTCGGGGCCGGTAGGATGCACAAAGCCGCGGTCCAGATCCGCCACCGGCAGCAGCTTCTTGTCCTTGATGGCCATGATGATGAACGGAGCCAGCCGGTCGCCCCACTCCGGCGAAGCGGCGGTCTCTTCGTGCACCGCGAGGCCCTCGGTGAACCAGCGCGGCACGTGGGAATCGGTCAGCGTCAGAGTGAACACGTGGCTCATCTCGTGCCATAGAGTGGAGGCCCAATGGAAGGTGCCCGGCGGGCGGCCGGAAGGGCTGTCCATGGCGATGAAAGAGCCGTAGGTGGCCGAGGTGAAGGTGACGCCCAGCGCGCCCAGCCCGGGCATGCCCATGGTGCGGACGGCGAAGTCTTCGTGGTCGGGGTAAACTTCCACCCGCACGGGCTTGGCGAGTTTGAGCCGGTACTTCTTCTCGTAGGTCGCGATCACGCGCTCCATCTCCGATTCGAAGTACGGACGCAGCAGTTCCGCTTCCTTCTTGTCTAGCTTCAAGATGATGAGGCCGGTCTGGACGGTGTCGAATTTCTTGTAGCTATCCAGTAACCTCAGTGAGTTGATGGTGGCGCTGTCCTTGAAATCGTTGTTGAAGCAGGTCTCGAGTTGTTTAAATGCTTCTTCGTCCTGCCCCAGGCGCATGAGGTTGACGCCCAGTTGCGAGCGCGCGCTGTACAATTGCGGATCGAGCTCGATGGCCTTGCGGTAATACTGAACGCCTTCTTCATAGCGGCGGTTGATCACGAAAAAGTGGCCGGCGGTCTCGTAGCCGCGGGCCGCGCGGGGGTCGAAGGCGGTGTCCTTCTTGCCGGCCAGCCAATCGACGGTGGCGAGGATGGCTTTGCCCTCGACGGACCTGGCGTCGAGGGCGAGCGCCTTGTTCGCCTCTTCCACGGCCTTGGCGGTGTCGTTGTCCTCGAGCGCCAGCCGCGCCAGCAGTTCCTGGGCCTCCGCCAGCTTGGGGTCCGACGCCAGCGCCCTGTGCGCCAGCCCGGCGGCCACGCCCTCGAAATTCTCCGCCGCCACCAGGGCCAGGCCCAGCAGGGCGCCGGCGTGGTCCTTCTTCAATTCGAGCGCTTCGTTGAAGAGGTCGACGGCATCGGCCGGTTGGGAGTGATCCAGATACAGCCGGCCCCAACGCACTTTGTAATCGGGGTTCTTGGGATTCTGGGCCACCAGAGCGCGGAACACGTCGTTGGCTTCCTGGAAGCGGCGCGCTTTCCAGAACGCCTCGGCCTGCTCCAGCGTCTGCGCCGGCAGAAGCGACGCCAGCAACAGCGCAACTGCGCCCAGTACCCAGGTCGAGTGATTCTTGTGGGGCAGGATTGAAGGGGCACCCTCTGGGTCCGGCGGGTTGGCAACCCGCCAGTAGCGCCGGTAACAAACCGGCGCGCAGCTTGCAAAGCTGCCCCACGAAGCACTGAGCAACACGCTCACTTGTCCAGGGCCTCCTGGGTTCGCGCAAGTTCCAGCAAGAGCTGCGTCAATTGCTTCTTGTACGCATCGGCCGGCATGGCGGCCTTCTCGTACTTCAGCTTGTCTATAGCCTGTTCAAGTTGCTCCTTCTTTTCGAGCAGCGGCCGCTTGGAGGGGTCGCGCGCGGCGGCGGCGTTGGCGCCCAACCGCACCACCGGGAAGGCGGCGGCCAGCCTGCCTTCGCCGTTCTCGGCCGAGGGTACGCGCTCGCCCTCGCCCTTGCCGGTGTCTTCCAGAACCGCGTGCTCGGTGGCCAGGCGCTTTTGCGATTCGTAGAAATCAGCGGTCTTGCGCTGGGCGTAATGGAAGGCTTCGAGCGCCGAGATGGCTTCGTTCTTATCCGCGTCCGCCGCCGGATCGCGCAGAGCTTCGGCCCAATAGCGGGCGAAAACCGTGGCGTTCTTTTCCGTTCCGGTCCTGGTGGCGGCGATCACCACGCGGGTCGGCCGGCGCAGCGCCTCAATCGAGCTGCCACTCGAGCTGGTCATATTCACAACAAGCTGGCGCGTGGCGGGCACGCGGTCGAGCAACGCCGCCAGCTCCGCGCCCGTAATGTCCGGCCCCGGAATGTTGAATTTGTAATCCACGCCGTCGAAGGTGCCGTGGCCGATGAGCATGACCACCAGCGTATCCGTGGGCTTGGCCTGCTTCGCGATTTCGGCGAAACGCGCGCGGATCTGCTCGCGAGTGGGCTCAACCAGCGTGACCACGTTGGAATCGCCGCCCGCGCGCTTCAAACTCGAGTCGATATCGTCGGCCCACATCTTGAAGCGCTGAACGTAGTCGGGCTCGCCGCCCAGTCCGGAGATGGTCACATAAAAGGTGGTGGCGGGCGCCGAAAGCGCGGCCAGCAGCACAAGGGCAACCAGCTTCATACCACACCCCACCGTCTGCGCAGCAGCCACTCGCAGGCGAGTATGCCGAGAGCCAGCAGGAAGATCGCGGGCATGTCCCACAAGTCGCGGGTCTCCCTCGTTGAGATGCCCGCTTCCGAGTACGAGATTTCATTCGCCAGCTTGGACGCTTCACCGGGCTTGTAATAACGTCCGCCGGTTTGCTCGGAAAGCTTCTCCAGGAGTTCGCGGTTCTGCGAGGTATGGAAATTCTCGGCCACGCCGTCTTCCCTTCGGAAAGTCACCACGTCGCGCCCGATCTCTTCCTGTTCCCTGCCGGCGATGATGTCGGCCACGTAAGTGCCGGGCTTTTCGGCGGTCCATTCCCCGCTGTAGATGCCCTCTTCGAGCGGTTGTGGCGTCAACTCGACGGTGGCGGAAGCGCCGTCGGGCGCCATGAAGCGGGCCTGCACCTTGGCGTCGGTCACGGGCTTGTACTGCTTGTCGCGCACCTCCACCCGCAGCGGCACCTTGGTTTCATCGGAGAGCACCGGTTTGGGTGTCGAGGCAGTCACCTGGCCGGGCGTATCGGTCACCAGGTGGCGCAGAATCTGCTGCCAGAAAGTGGGTTGGGTCTTGTCGTCGTGGGGCAGCCACATCTTCCAACGCCAGCTTCCCTCGGTGGCGAACAGCACGGTGCGGCCGCGGCCGTAATTCTGGGTCACCAGCAGAGGCGTCTTGCGCTTCCCCGCGGGGGTGGATACCAGCAGCACCGTGGCGCCGGGCTTGGGGTCGCCGGCCTCCTGGTAGTTGGCCATTTGCGGCATCTTCTTCCACCGCTCGAGGTTGCGCGCGGCATCCTCATCCAGCCGGCAGAGGACGCTCTCGGCGCCCGCGGCGGTGAGTTCCTGGCCCGTGAAGTCTCTGTGAAAAGTGCCTTTGCCCTCGGGCAGGTTGGTGGGCACCAGGTCGGCCAGCGGCGATGCCGGGTAGCCGCCATCGGAGAGCGTGGCGCGCCCGCCCATGAACAGCAGGCCACCGCCGCGGCGGTCCACGAAATCGCGGATCAATTGCTGCTGCGAGGGCGTAAAATAGTTGGCCTCCACGCTGCCGATGATCAACCCCTGGTAGGCAAACAGATCTTCGGCCTTGGAGGGGAATCCGTCCTCCAGTTCGTGCGGCTCCGGCGGATCGGGCGTGCCCTGGCGGTAGATCTTGTTCTCGGTGGTGCGCAGCATGGTTACCAATTCGATGTTGCCGTAGTCGTCCAGGGCTCGGCGGATGAACTTAAACTCCCAGCGCGGCTCGCCCTCTATATATAGGATGCGCGGCTTGCGCGCTTCGACGTTCACCAGGCGGGTCACGTGGTTGTTTTGGACGTTTTCCTCGCCGGGGATGGGGTCGAGCGAGATTTCCAACGTCTTCGGCCCGGCCTCGCCGCAATTGAACACCAGCGATTCGGTCTGCGGCGCGCCCTCCGCTTTCAGCGTGACCTCTTCGGAAGCCAGTACCTTGGCGCCGTCGCGGATGCTCAGCTTCGTCTTGGCGCCGGAAAGCCCATAGTTCTGGAACGTGACCAGCGCCGTGAGCTTCGATTGCGGCAGCGCGCGCGCCGGCGCCACCGCGTCGGTGATTTCCACGTCTCGCTGCGGATGTTCGCGCCCGAACCCGATGGTGTGCACCGGGATGCGCTGGCGGCGGATGGCGGAGATGGTTTCCAGATCGATGCCGCCGGCGTTATCCGCCCCGTCGCTCAGCAGCACCATGGCGCCCAGCGGCAGCGAGGACGATTCCGCCAGCACGCGCTCGAGCGTGTCGCCGATGCGCGAGGCCGGCTCGGCCGCCGAGAGCTGCTCGGGCCTTTGAATCCGTTCCGGCTCCTTGCCGAACTTGTAGAGCCGCACCTGGAAGCGGTCCCCCAGCGATTTCAGCAGCCCGCCGTTGAGCACCGCCTGGGCGGCCGCTTCGCGCGTGCCCGAGGCGTCGGCCAGGGACATGCTGCGGGAGTCGTCCACCAGTACGGCCACCACGTTCTGTTGCGGGCGCAGCGTGGCGATGCTCAAAGCCGGGTGCCACAGCAGAAAGAGCAACAGAGCCACCAAGCCGGATTCGAGCAGCCAGATCACCACCGGCCGCAGCCCGCTGAGCATGCCGTGATTGCGGCGCACGTGCCAGTAGAGCAGCCCGGCGGCCGCGAGGATGGCGAGCGCCAGCAGCCACAGCGGCCAGGGCGTCAGGAAAACGAAATGGCCCTTGTGAAAAATGCTGGCCGGGTACTTAAACAGGATCTCGAACATGAAGGCCCACTCCGCGAATCCCTCGTATGTGAGAAAGCATAACACGGGTATACTGGTAGGGGCCGGGCATGCCCGGTCCGTACACGTGCAAGACTTTATCCGGATTCGCGGGGCGCGGGTCCACAACCTCAAGAACATTTCGCTCGCCATCCCTCATAACCAGTTAACCGTCATCACTGGTGTGTCCGGTTCGGGGAAGTCGTCGCTGGCTTTCGACACCATCTACGCCGAGGGGCAGCGGCGCTACGTCGAATCGCTTTCGGCATACGCGCGCCAGTTCCTCGAGCGCATGGAAAAGCCCGAGGTGGATGACATCGACGGCATCGCCCCGGCGGTGGCCATCCGGCAGAAGAATACCAGCCGCAATCCCCGCTCCACAGTGGCGACCTCCACCGAATGTTACGACTTCCTGCGCCTGCTGTATGCCCGTGTGGGCCAGACCTTCTGCCCGAAATGCGGAACCCGCGTGCGCCAGGACACCGTGGATGAAGTGGCCGCGCGGCTGCTCGAGCTGCCCGAAGGGTCGCGCTGGTACGCCATTTTTCCGTGCGGGGAACATGCTTCCGTCGAGGCCCTCCGAGATCACCTGTTCGACCTGAGGAAGAAGGGGTTCAATCGGCTGTTTCAGGCGGGGCGGTTGTTTGAGTTCTCCACTCCCGAATCCCTGTTGGATATCGATTTCTCTCATCCCGTGTTCATCCTGGTGGACCGCATCGCCATCGGGCCCGACCTGCACCAGCGCCTGGTCGACACCATCGAGATCTGCTATCGCGAGGCCGGTGAGGTGATCTTTGAGAGCGCGGCCGGCGGCGATCAATTGCGATTCAACGAGAAGTTCCAGTGCAAAACGTGCCTCCTCGAATTCGCCCAGCCGGAGCCGATCCTGTTCAGCTTCAACTCGCCTGTCGGGGCGTGCCCGCGCTGCCAGGGGTTCGGCAACACCATCGATTTCGACATGGACCGCGTGATTCCGGACCCGACGCTTTCACTCGACGAAGGCGCGGTCGAGCCGTGGACCAAGCCGAAGGCCCGCTCGTGGCTGGGCAATTTCCGCAAATCCGCGCGCGGCAAGGTGCGCTTCGACGTTCCCTTTGCCGACCTCAAGGAAGAGGAGCGCGAAACGGTCTACGCTTTCATCCGCCGCTTCTTCGACCATTTGGAAACCAAGAAATACAAGCTGCACGTGCGCGTGTTTCTGAGCCGCTACCGGGGCTACGCGCTGTGTCCCGAATGCAAGGGCGCGCGGCTGCGCAAGGAAGCCCTCTACGTGCGCATCGGCGGCCGCAACCTGGCCGAGGTGGTGCGCATGAACATCGGCGCGGCGCAGCAGTTTTTCGACACGCTCGAGCTGAGCCCGGAAGAGAGCGCCATCGCCGATAAGATTTTCGTCGAGATCCGCCAGCGGCTGAAGTTTCTCAACGACGTCGGGCTGGACTACCTCACGCTCGACCGTCTGGCTTCCACGCTTTCCGGCGGCGAGGCGCAGCGCATCCAGCTCGCCACGTGCCTGGGATCGCGACTGGTGGGCGCGTGTTACGTGCTCGACGAGCCTTCCATCGGCCTGCACAGCCGCGACACGGGACGGCTGATCCGGATTCTGGAAGAGCTGCGCGAACTGGGCAACACCATTGTGGTGGTGGAGCACGACGCCGACGTGATGCGGGCGGCGGACCACATTGTCGATCTGGGCCCCGGCGCGGGCGAGCGCGGCGGGGAAATCGTTTTTGAAGGGCCTCTCGAGAACATGTTGGCCAGCGGCAACGGATCGCTCACCGCGCGCTATCTGCGCGGCGAGCTGCGCGTCTCGGTGCCGCGCGCCCGCCGCGCCATCCATTCCCAGCGCGTGCTGCGGATTTCAGGGGCGCGCGCGCACAACCTGAAAAACCTAGAGGTGGAAATTCCCCTGGGCATGATGGTGGCCATCACGGGCGTTTCGGGATCGGGAAAATCGACGCTCGTGCACGACGTGCTCTACCGCTCGCTAGCGCGCCAATCCGAGCCGGAGATCGATGGCGAGGGAGAGATCTCCGCCGGTTCGCCGGCGCCCTGCCGGAAGGTCGAGGGCGCCGAGCGAGTTTCGAGCACCGTCATGATCGATCAGTCGCCCATCGGGCGCACGCCGCGCTCCAACCCCGTGACTTACATCAAAGCGTTCGACGCGATCCGCGCCCTGTTCGCCTCCACGCGCGAGGCCCAGAAGCGCGGATACACCGCCGGCCACTTTTCCTTCAACATCCCGGGCGGACGCTGCGAGGTCTGCCAGGGCGATGGCACGGTGACCGTCGAGATGCAGTTCCTGGCCGACGTCGAGCTGGTGTGCGAAGAGTGCAAGGGCACGCGCTACAAGAGCGGCATTCTCGAGATTCGCTACAACGGACTCAATATCCACCAGGCGCTGCAGCTCACCGTGCGCGAAGCCATGGACGTTTTTCGCGCCACGCCGCGCCTGGTACACAAGCTGAAGGTACTGGACGACGTGGGCTTGGGCTATCTGCGCCTGGGCCAATCGGCCACCACGCTCTCCGGCGGCGAGGCGCAGCGCGTGAAGCTGGCCGCACACCTTGCCATGGCGAGTTGCGAGAACACCCTATTCATCTTCGACGAGCCCACCACGGGGCTGCACTTCGACGACATCTCGAAGCTGCTGGCGGCCTTTCAGCGGCTGATCGAAAACGGTGGAAGCCTGATCGTCATCGAGCACAACCTGGATGTAATCAAGGCCGCGGATTGGGTGATCGATCTCGGCCCCGAAGGCGGCGCCCGCGGCGGCTACGTGGTGGCCGCCGGAACCCCCGAGACCATCGCCAAGGTCGAGGCTTCTTACACCGGCCGGTATCTACGTGGGGCAGATTGTTAAATCAGGTCGAGTGACGGGGATTGCGCCCCGCCACCCTCCCACACCACCGGACATGCGGTTTTCCGCATCCGGCGGTTGAACCCGGCAACCTTACTGGCTTGCAAGATCCGATGGAACGAGAAAG
>Ga0326727_10021101_pt1 | contig 12817 bp, 13 predicted proteins | sample MB2enrmetagenome_FD_207643 | JGI IMG/M metagenome (GOLD analysis project Ga0326727, IMG submission 207643) | Lab enriched peat soil microbial communities from McLean, Ithaca, NY, United States - MB29MY | ecosystem: Environmental > Terrestrial > Soil > Wetlands > Peat | place: USA: New York...
CGCCCCCGGCAATAACGGCAGCGGTCGAGAGCGTGTCACCGGCCATATGCAGAAAAGCGCTGCGCATGTTTACGTCGCGAGCAACGCCCCACAGCAGGGCGGCAATCACGCCGTTCATAAGCACGCCGGCGGCGGCCACGTACATCATCAGCCTTGGTTGCACCACGACCGGCATGCTAAGGCGGTGGACTGCTTCAATCCCAATCCAGATCGAAATAGCGATGAGCGAGCCGGCGTTGATGAAAGCAGCCAAAACTCCGGCCCGTTGATAGCCGAATGTCTTCGAGTCGCTGACCGGCCTCGTCTGAAAATAGACCGCGGCAAAGCTGAGCAGGAGGGCAAGAAAGTCCGACGCATTGTGCCCGGCCTCCGACAGCAGCGCCAGAGAGTGAGCGCGCAGGCCGGCTACAAATGTGACAACGACGTAGGCGAGCGTGGCCGCCAGCGAAATCCGCAACACAGTTTTCGTTCGATTGGCGCCTGACCTGTTGGTGCTTGCCGCGGAAGGCGCTGCGTGGACATGCATAGGTATAGTGTAACCGGGGTTGGGTATGCGTCGCCAGCCTGCCGGGTCACCCGCGCCCTGGTCGTAGATGGCTCAGGTCGTTAGGCTCAGGATCTTCGTAAGCAGGCAGCACCGGCAGCCCCGCGCGCAGGCCGGACCACTCTTCGGACACAACAATGCTGTTTTGAGGATTGCCCGGCTGCGAACGGACCGTGCATGGAAACCCGGCTCGCACCTGCTTCGTCTCCACCACGCCGGGCATGTCGGTAATATCCTGCGAGCACTCGTAGTCCACGCCGCCAACGCGGTAGCTGTACAGAAGCATGGTGAGCGTACGGCCGTCTTCGGCCTCGACTTCAAAGATGTCCAGCAACATTCCGTCGGCCAGCCTTCCGGACTGCACCAGAAACTGCCGCCTCGCGCGTTCCAGTTCCTCAGCGGTGGGGCGCTTGCGGAACAACAGCCAGAACGCAACCGATCCCAGGGCCGCAACCAGCACTCCTCCGGCGGCAATCTCCCATGTGTTGGTGTTGAGGACGGTCATTCTGCGAGGCGGGACTCCAAGCCGAAATCTGAGGGCGTCCCAACTTAAGGATACGCCAGCCCGATTCTCCATTTCACATGCAACTGACGACCCAATGCACAGGAGCTCTGGGTTAAGGAATTAGCGGCTCAGCGGCCGTTGCTTTGATATGCGGCAATCCAAAGACCGCCATGGCCGTTGACCAGCACACGGTGCCCGGATGCCCGGCCAACTCCAACATTCTCGCTGCGATATACTCATACCTGCATCTTGAAGTAGTTCCGGCCTGCCGGACGCCGATTTCCTGAGGTTTTTCTATGGCATTAGCCAAGCGTTCCAATGTGGCACAGCATTCCCGAATCCGCTCGACAACCGTAATCTGCGTTCGCCGCAATGGCGAGGTAGTCATGGCCGCCGATGGACAGGTCACGCTTGGCGATCACGTGCTCAAGCACTCGGCCAAAAAAATCCGGCGGCTCTATCAGGATAAGATTCTCGCCGGCTTTGCGGGTTCGACTGCCGATGCGTTCAGCCTCTTCGGCCGCTTCGAATCCAAGCTCGAGCAATATGCCGGAAACCTGAACCGCGCGGCCGTCGAGCTGGCCAAGGACTGGCGCACCGACAAGATGCTGCGCAACCTTGAGGCTCTTCTGCTGGTGGCCGACAAGGCGCAGACGTTCCTGATCTCAGGCTCGGGAGACGTGATCGACCCCGACGAGCCGCTCGCTGCCATCGGCTCCGGCGGCAGCTATGCAACCGCCGCGGCCCGCGCCCTGCTTGAAAATACCGATCTGCCCGCTCGTGAGATTGCCGAAAAAGCAATGAAGATCGCAGGCGATATCTGCATCTATACCAACGACCGCATCACCATTGAGGAGTTGAAGTGATTTGTGGAGTTGCCTAGTTGGACTAATAGCTGAACGTCCGCATTTGCCGCAAAGAAATTCAGGTGAGCGCTTCGCCGTTCGCTCCGATTACGGTGATCTGTAGCGGTTCTATATGTTCCGATATATGCTCAATGATATACTGGCTAACAGGAGGTCGTATGGGCTCCGCCGCAGTCTCTCGCAGATCTTCTCGTTCCAAGCTGCCGGTCAAGCCAGCCAAAGAGCGCGTCCTGATCGAATTCCCCGCGGCCGCATTGCGCCGAGCAGATAAGGCGGCGCGCGCCGAGGGCGTCAGCCGCAGCGAGTTCATCCGCACCGCCGTCGAAATGCGGCTGGAAGAGCTGGCTGCAGAGGCGTTCGACCGCGAACTGGCCGAGGCTTGCATTGCGAATTCCGCAAGAAACCTTGAGCTCCTCAAAGAGTTTGAGCACGTCGACCGCGAGGCATGGGAGGCGCTCCCGTGACTGCGCGCACCATGCGCGGGCAGATCGTCGAGGTCGATTTGGACCCGGTCGTTGGGCACGAACAGGGTCGGCTGCGCCCCTGCCTCGTGGTCCAAAACGACGTGAGCAATCGTTTTGCCTCCACGACGATTGTGGTACCCCTGACCGACGCCAGGAACATCGCACATCGGTCACCGGTCTACGTTCTCGCACCGAGGGGCGACGGAGGACTGAAGAAGGACAGCCTCGTGCTTTGCGACCAGATTCGGACCGTCGACCAACAGCGATTTGGTCGTTTTCTTGGCGTCCTTTCCCCGGAGACCATGACGGCGGTGGATCGGGCGCTCCTGATCAGCCTTGGCCTCGCGCGCGGCGGCAAAGCCTGAGAGAATAGAACCTGAGAAAAATGGCCATCTATCTACCCGCTTCCGCTGAAGAACAGGATCTCTCGCTCGACGAGCTGACCCCGCGCGAAATCGTCACAGAGCTCGACAAGCATGTTGTCGGCCAGCGCGCCGCCAAGCGCGCCGTCGCCATCGCTCTGCGCAATCGCCAGCGCCGGCAAAAGCTGCCGCCTGACATGGCCGACGACATCATGCCCAAAAACATCATCATGATCGGCCCCACCGGCGTTGGCAAAACGGAGATCGCGCGCCGCCTGGCCAAGCTCACAGGTTCGCCATTCCTCAAGGTGGAAGCGTCGAAGTTTACCGAGGTCGGATATGTGGGGCGCGATGTTGAATCGATGATTCGCGACCTAGTTGAGATCGCCATCGACATGGTGCGCGAAGAGCGCCTCGAAGAAGTAGAAGACCGCGCGGAGATGAATGCCGAGGAGCGTCTGCTCGACGTCCTGCTGCCGCCTCCGCCGCCTGGCCCGCCCGCTGCCGAAGGCCAGCTTTCTCTGCCCGGCACCGAGAGCTACCAACGCTCCCGTGAAAAGTTGCGCACGCAGTTCCGCGAGGGCAAGCTCGACGAACGCCAGGTCGAGCTCGACGTACGCGAGCGCAACACCCCGCAGTTCGGCATCATCTCCAACCAGAGCCTTGAAGACATGGAGATGAACCTCAAAGACATGCTGCCCAATATCTTTGGCGGCGGCTCGAAAAAGCGCAAGATGAAGGTGACCGACGCCTTCGATTATCTGGTGCAGGAAGAAGAAGGCCGGCTCATCGACATGGACTCTGTGAATCGCGCAGCCACGGAGCGCGTCGAGTCGAGCGGCATCATCTTTCTCGACGAGATCGACAAAATTGCCGGACGCGAAGGCGGCCATGGGCCCGATGTTTCGCGCGAAGGCGTTCAGCGCGACATTCTGCCTATCGTCGAAGGAACCACCGTCAACACGCGCTACGGCATGGTCCGCACCGACCATATCTTGTTCATAGCCGCCGGCGCATTCCACGTGTCGAAGCCAAGCGATCTTATACCCGAGTTACAGGGCCGGTTTCCTATCCGCGTCGAGTTACAGTCGCTAACAGTCGATGACTTTCTGCGTATCCTCACCGAACCCAAAGCTTCGCTCACCAAGCAATACTCGGCATTACTTGAGACCGAGGGAGTTAGGCTGGAGTTTTCGCCGGAGGCTTTGCGCGAGATGGCCGAGTTCGCCTTCAAGGTCAACGAGCAGACCGAAAACATCGGCGCTCGCCGTCTGCATACCATCATGGAACGGGTGCTCGAAGACGTCAGCTTCCTGGCGCCCGACATAGCCCGCCGCGCGCCCAATGAAGATGCGGCCGCAGTACTTTCACAGACCATCAAGAACGAATCCACCACGCCCCTGCCCTACCTGGAACGCATGACCGCCTCCGGCCCGGAGAAGGTCTTCCTGATCGACGCCGAGTATGTAAAACAAATGGTCGCGTCCATCGTCAAGGACCAGGATTTGAGCCGTTACATTCTCTAGCGTGTTGTATCCAGAATTCGCGACAAATGCGACATACTTGTGTTGCTTTGAAAGGGCACGACTTCAGTCGTGCCGAATAGCGCCTTAAGAGGAAGGGGTTTTAACCCCTGAGGGACCGCGCCCGGGGCCCGACAACGATTTGCGAAACACTCTTCAGCAAGCCATTTTTTTCATTGCGTGCCGCGCGAGCTTTTGATAGGTTGAATTCGTACCTCGGCAGTCCGCGCATTGAACGAATCAGCGGGCTCTACCTGCACTCTCCTGCTTCTGAGGGAATGTGGATGGGGGCGCAATCAGAAGCACGCCTGACTAGGTGTTCCTAGGGAAGGGTGTGCCTGCGCCTCGAGCTTACGCAGCCTTTCCCTCGACTACACGCCATTCAACGCACAGGAGAGATGCCATGAGCAATCCCGGGAATCATCACCACATAAGTTACATTGAGTTCGCATCGACCGACATCGAGCGTGCTAAGCAGTTCTACGCCACGGTCTTCGGATGGGCCTTTCAGGACTGGGGTCCGGACTACATCAGCTTTACCGGACAAGGCGTCGAAGGCGGCGGCTTCTATAAGACCGATCCGCATGAAGACCCGCCAAAGTATGCGCCGTTGGTGGTTCTCTACTCGTCCGATCTCGCAGCCACCCAGGCCGCCATTGTTGCCGCTGGAGGCAGCATTGTCGTCCCCACCTTCGACTTCCCCGGCGGCCGCCGCTTTCACTTTTCCGACGGCGTCGGAAACGTCTTGGCCGTCTGGTCCGAGTAGGTGGAACTGACAATTCAACGATACGAAAATGACGGGTGCCCCACCGGGGCACCCTCTGGGTCCCGCGCATCTGTACTTGCGGCTAGGGTGGGATTGCACGATGCCGCAGTTCAGGAAAGCTGAGGATTCGCTAATTCACCAGCGGCGGCAGCATCAACGGCTTCCGCGGTCCTATCTCCTCGCGCACCAGTGAAAGTCCAAGTATGTAGCGCTCGAATCGGTCGGAGAGCCGCGCAAACATCGGCGCTTCTTGCTCATACTCGAATAGGTTGAATTGGCTCACGATGAAGTAACTCTCTTTGCCGGCAAGGATAAGTTCGCCGAGGCTCGGATAGTGGCGGCGAATCCGGCGATTTGAAGCCATTGCCTCGGGATACATGCCTGCAACAAAGAGCGCGAAGTCGCCAATGTGCTTGCGAACCGCGCGTTCCGCATCGAACGACGACGCTGAACCGTTGACCGGGTCCGCGGCCTGCATCATCTCAGACAACTCTTCGATAGGCCGGCCCTCCTCGTCGCGGACGCTGTAGAGATTCTCGGTCTCAGAGAACTCACAGAGCAGACGCGCCACATACGAGGTCACGTCCGGATCGTTCAGTCCCAGTTTGCCCTCATAACTATTGCGCACCGCCTGGTGAAAGAACGGTTCAAGCGGGTGAGACGAACTCTGATGAGATGGAACGGGATTCGATGGGCTCTGCATACAAACCTCCCATGACCGCGACCGGGCGCAGCCATTCTGCTGTGAGGCAATGGCCTGGTTCACCGGGTACAGCCGAAGTTCTCAGCCACTGCCTGTTTGAAGTTCTTTGACAAGTACCTTATCGGAACTCAAATGAATTTTGAACAGGGCTGGCCAAATTTCTTAGCAGAGTGGACGATCGATTGCAAATGAGATTATCCTCAGAAACACGAAAGGCAACCGCCAGGGTTGCCTTTCGTGCACCTTGATGTTTCGTAATTACACCGTTGCCGGAGCCCGCGACTCCAATGCCGCAAGCCGCTTGGCCAACAGCGTTTCCAGCTTCACCAGCGCAGCCGAGAAGCCTTCAATACCTTCCTTCAATTTATCGGTAGCCATGCGATCCGCCGCATGCATTTTGTCAAACGTATCCTTGTCCACGACAATTCTTTCGATTGGCATTGTCTTGGCGACTTCGGGATCGAGCTTCCGCGGCAACTCACCCTCGGTAGCTTCGAGCTCTGCCAGCAACTGCGGCGAGATAGTCAGCAGGTCGCATCCGGCAAGCTCCTTAATCTCGCCGATGTTACGAAAGCTGGCGCCCATCACCTGCGTCTTGTAGCCGAACTTCTTGTAGTAGTTATAGACCCGAGTTACAGAGATAACACCGGGGTCTTCCGCGCCGTGATAATCCTTGCCCGTGTCCTTCTTGTACCAGTCGAGAATCCGTCCAACGAATGGTGACACCAGCGTAACGCCCGCATCGGCCGCGGCAATCGCCTGGTGCAATCCGAACAGCAACGTCAGATTGCAATGAATCCCTTCCTTCTCCAGCACCTCAGCGGCGCGAATTCCCTCCCAGGTTGACGCAATCTTGATCAGGATGCGCTCGCGCCCGATGCCCGCGTGGTCGTACTGCTCAATAATCTTGCGCGCCTGGGCGATGGTCGCATCGGTGTCGTAAGACAGCCGCGCATCCACTTCGGTTGACACGCGTCCGGGAACGATGGCCAGTATCTTTTGCCCAAAAGCGATGGCCAGCCGCTGGAAGGCCAGGTTGGCGATGGCCTCATCGCCCGCCCCCTCGCCTAACTCGTTGCGCGCATCCATCAGCACCCCGTCCACGATAGGCTGATATTGGGGCATCTGCGCGGCGGCGGTAATCAGCGAAGGGTTGGTGGTGGCATCCTGGGGGCGAAACTTTTCCATCGCCTCAATATCGCCCGTGTCGGCGACCACGACGGTGTAGTTGCGCAATTGTTCGAGCAGATTCTGCGGCATAATTCCTCCTTGGGGAAGGGCGCGGCGCCCAGCGCGTATCCGGAAATAGTGTACAGCTATTTCAGATGCGGAAGTTGAACGCCGGGTTCATTCTGCATCCGCTTCCACCATATTCGTCAGCACACCCAGGCCCGGAATGCTCACTTCGACACAGTCTCCGGCAGCCAGCGGCCCAACTCCCGCAGGGGTCCCGGTCAACACAAGATCGCCCGGTTCCAGCGTGATGACAGCGCTTATATAAACCAGCAATGCCGGAATCGAAAAAATGAAATCCTTGGTCGAGCCCTGCTGGCGTAGCTCGCCGTTAACCCGCGTCTCGATCGTCACGCCCGCCTCAGGATCGATCTCGTCGCTCACTACGGGGCCAACCGGGCAAAACGTGTCGAATCCCTTGGCTCGGACCCATTGGCTATCCTTTTTTTGCAGATCGCGGGCCGTGATGTCGTTGGCCAGCGTGTAGCCTCGAATTACGCTGCGCCAGTCCGCATCCGGCTTGAGTTTGTGCGTGCGCTTGTCAATCACCAAGGCCAGCTCTCCTTCATAATCCACGCGCGCCGACACGGCCGGCAACCGCACCACACCGCCCGGTTTCAGAAGAGAAGACGGCGGCTTGAAAAAGAGAAGCGGCTCCGCGGGCAGTTCATTGCCAAGCTCATTTGCGTGTTCGCGATAGTTGCGCCCCACGCAGACAATCTTCGAAGGCGTCACCGGAGCCAGCAATTCGGCCGCGCTCAACGCCATCGGCTCAAAGGTGAAGCTCCACGACGTGGCTCTTCCGTGTTCCAGCCGAAATGCAAGATCTTCTTCGGGAGCCCTGGCCAGATCCACGATCCAAGGCTCGCCCGCGCGATGCTCCACGGCGCCGTAGTGGGTCTGACCATCGAGCATGAAGCGGCAATATCTCATCGAAGTTCCTCCAAGCCCTGAAGAATTGCGCTACGGATTGGGCACCGTCTCTTCTGTTTCATTAGAGCGAGCGCTCTCGTGTCCGCCCTGATCGATTGCACTGACAGCATAGTTGTAAGAGTGACCAGCCTGAACGTCGCTGTCATGGAATGCGGGGCCAACAACTGGTTGCGCGGGCGAGATGCGCTGCCACGCGCCGCCGGCTTCCCGCCGATAGACTGCATACCCTAGCAGATCGGCACCGGTTACAGGCTCCCAACTCAGATCGATAGATGGGCCGGCTGTAGCGTCCGCGGCCAACGCCACAGCGGCCAGTCCGACGGGAACGGCAGGCGGAAAAACATCGATAGCTTCCACGCGCACCGGGGCTGAAAGCGGTCCCGCCAGTTCCAGCGCTTTTCCGTCCACCGTAACGCGGGCAACGCGCTGAGCGCGATACTCGTAAGCCTCGCCGAAGCGGATTTCCTTGTCGATCGCTCGATCTATCGTCTGGCCGGCTTGGCCTCCGGAGTCGACTAACAGCGTCTGCTCCAGCGGCTCGGACGGCGGCGCAAGTAAGCCTGCCTGTTCCTTGGGTTTTGCATCTTTTCGTGGAGTGAGCAGCTTCCGATGCAGGCGAATGACCGTCGTTGAAGGCTGCTGAGCGTCCGCGCTCCAGCGCAGCACCACTCCGCCCTTGCGTACCTCCGCAGTCAATCCGGCAACCGCCGAGGGAGCTTCGCCGGCCAAAACCTGCGCGACGTTCGAAGCCCCTGCAGAGCGCCCACGCGCATTGTTCACCTCGATAAAATAGCTCAGCGCGCGGGCCGTGCCTGCAGCCTCGCCGGCCGGCAATGCATCGGAGAATTCGCCATTGGCTCCGGGAGCCAGCATCAGATTCTTCGCAGCAACGGCGCAGTCTTCCGCTGCGTCTTTGCGGCAGATGCGCACCCCATACATGCCCTTCAGCAGCAGCTTATCCGTATTCTTCCTTGGCATAGTCCAGGCAAGCGCAACCTGGTTGCCGGTGCGCACTGCGGTCAGATCCGTCACTGGGTCAGGCAGGTTGAGCGAGGGCGGCAGCGGCGTGCCGGGCGTTCCGCAACCCCCAGTAATCAGCGTTGTCATCAGCGCCGCAGCAAGCGCCGCCTGCACAGCACCCCACCTCAGTCTGGACGTAGCTTTCATCGCCCTACCAGTCTACCGGACCAGTGGAGGCGTGAGCACACAAGGCGACGCGCGTTACAATTGTGCGGCAGCCGGCTCCGTCAACTGGCCCTCCGCAAAGTAAGGATCGAGAGCCATCGCGCCAGGTTCAATCCCGGTTCCAATAACCTCAATTCGGTCATTGAAAGGAAACCAGTCGAGTGTTGATCTTTGCAGCCATCCTCGCCATCTTTGTCTACGGAATGATTGCCGCCATGCTCGGCACCATCCTGCCCGATCTCTCCGAGCGCTTCCGCCTGACCCCAACCCAGAACGGAACCATCGCATTTTCTCAGGCGCTCGGATTGATGATCGCCTCGCTCGGAGTGGGCCCGCTGCTCGACACCGAAGGCGACAAAGCCGGCCTCATTCTTGGCCTCGCTTTGATCGCACTCGCGCTCTTCTCCCTGCCGCGCGCAAGTGGATTCCGCAGCATTGTCTTCCTGTTGTTTCTCCTCGGTCTAGGCGGCGGCATCGTGGTTACAGGAGCCAATGCGCTTGTCAGCGGCGTGGCTGAGGCGCATCGCGCCACCGCACTGAACCTGGTGAACCTCTTCTTCGGGCTCGGCGGTCTCGCCACTCCCTTCATCTCCGCCAATCTCTTCAGGCGCAACTGGCGCCGCCTCTGCTACACCGTCGCCTCGCTCACCGTCGTTTCGCTGGCCATCCAGACCATGACAAAAATGCCCGCGCCATCGGGAGCCTCCGGCTTCGTCCTCGCCGATGCCGGCAGCGTCCTCGGCCGTCCACTGCTTTTCATGCTTGGCTTTTTCCTCTTTCTCTACGTCTCCTGCGAGGTCGGCGTCTGGAACTGGCTTCCGCGCCATCTCATCGCCCAAGGCATTCCGGAATCGCGCGCCCTCAACATCCTCTCTCTCGGATTCGCGCTAGGCATGTTGATCGGGCGCGTTGCCGCTTCGCGAATTCTGATCGATGTTTCCGCAGTCCGGGTCACCATGGCAGCATCCATCGCCATGGCCATCACCACATTTCTCATGCTCCGCACCGCCAAGCCCACAGTTGCATTTGTGCTCGTTTTTATCGCCGGCCTATCCATGGCGCCGGTCTTTCCCACCACCCTCGCCATCGTCGGCAACGCCTTTCCGCGCATGGCCGGCACAGCCATCGGCTTTGTCATCACCTGCGGATGGGCAGGACTCGCCGTCAGCTCCCGTGTCATCGGCGCTATCGCCGGCGGCGATCCCTTGCGCCTGAAAAAAGCTCTTCTCCTGATCCCCGCATCGGCAGTCCTGATGGTCGGAATCAACCTTGCCATCTGGTCCATGATCCGCTAGCGTGGCAACCGGGTGTTTGTGTAATCGCCTGAATGTAGCGCCGGTCTCCGGACCGGCTGTCGCGCGGGCGTCGCGCCCGCGTTCGTCCATGAGCGATTTCCAAATCGCACAGCCAAGGTACTAGCACCTCCCGGAGGGAGGGGTCGAGAATAGCCCAGAGCGAAGCGAAGCCGAACTCTGGGTTCCATCGCGGCGCGAAATGCCCGCCCTGGTAGGCCGGAGTGAGCCACACACCCCTGATGCGCATTGATGCGATCACCTGCCACGCCTTGACCACATCGAACCCCTTCGGTGTATCGTGATCCCTTATGATGCGCATCCAATCTTTGAAACTCCTGGCCCTCGCGTCCCTGCTTGCTCTAACCGCGCCTTTCTACGTACAACAACTCGACGCGCAACAACCCACCGCGCCCAAACCCAAACCCGAAGAAACTGAAATATGGTCACCCGTCCCCGCCATCGTCACGCCAGGCGCCACCGATGCCGCCCCGCCCTCCGACGCCATCGTGCTCTTCGACGGCAAGAACCTTGACGAATGGGTTTCCGCCCAGGACCACACCCCAGCCCAATGGATCGTTGTCGACGGCACAATGCTCGTGAAGAAAGCACCCGGCGTTGGAAACATCGAAACCAAGCGCAGATTCAAGAACTACCAGATCCATCTTGAGTACAAGATTCCGGAGAACATCACCGGCAGCGGCCAGGCGCGCGGCAATAGCGGCCTATTTCTTGCCTCCACCGGCCCAGGCGATGATGGATACGAGTTACAAATCCTGGATTCCTATAACAACACAACTTACGTCAACGGCCAGGCCGCCAGCATTTATAAGCAGAACCCTCCGCTGGTGAACCCCTGTCGCAAGCCGGGCGAATGGCAGACCTACGACGTAGTCTGGACCGCGCCAACATTCAACGACGACGGCTCCCTCAAGACCCCGGCCTATGTTACTGCGTTTTTCAACGGCGTGCTGGTCCAGAATCACTTCCAGCTAACCGGCCAGACCCTTTACATCGGCAAGCCCTTCTACAAGAAATACGACACCGCGCCCATCAAGCTCCAAGCCCACGGCGACAAAAGCGAACCAATCAGCTTCAGAAACATCTGGGTCCGCGAGCTGCCGTAAGCAATCTCAGAACAAGTCAAAGTCTTGAAGAGGCACAATGACACGGGCTGCTGAAGGCCTCTGCCACCAGGGAGAGTTTTGAAAGGGCACGACTTCAGTCGTGCCGCAGATGCAGCAAATAGGGTCGGGCTTTAGCCCCTGGGGCATGCTCTTCGCAAATCTGCCAAGGGGCTGTTTAATACCCATAGCTTGCCACGGCATTGGTTGAGTCCGGAGGTTCGACATTCCCGAAACCATCCAAATTCCGGGGTTGGATGGCCGCAAGTAGCGCCACCGAGTATAATTTCGCCCTGAAGAAGATGCTCGGAGGACCGTCGTGCCGAAAATCGTTTACATTTTCACCAACCCTGCGATGCCGGACCTTGTGAAGATTGGCGTTACAAGCAGAAATGACGAGACTGACGCAATTGACGCTGTGAAACAGCGTCTGGCTGACCTCAGCCAACCAACAGGAGTCCCCTATCCGTTCGAATGTCATTTTGCTGGTGAAGTACCTGACCAAGTCAACGTTGAAAAGTTGATGCACCAAATATTTGCAGAATACCGAATTAATCCAAAGCGCGAGTTTTTTCGCCTTGCTCCGGAGAAGGCTGTCTTGGCACTTAGGCTCGCTCAGGCGAAGGACGTAACACCCGCCCACCAACTCAATCTTGATTCTGCCGAGGTGCAAGCTGTCGATGCAGAACAGGCAAGACGCGGCAAGACGCAATTGAAGGCGCTGGGCATTCTTCCAGGTGCGGAGCTGACGCTCACTCGGGATTCGAGCATCAAATGCAAAGTGGTCGAAGGAAACAAAGTGGAGTACGACGGGAAGATTCTGAGTACGTCCGCCGCAGCTCTTGAGGCACTGAAAAAAGTCGCCGGATTTACTGCGACATCCGTCTCGGGATCGGACTACTGGATGTTCAACGACAAGACTATCTGGGATATTCGAATGGAGAAGGAACAGGAGAAATTTGACGAACTAGAATAAACTTGCGCAAACCGCAAAAAGGCCATGCCTCTTAGGCATGGCCTTTGTTGTTCGATATTATTGCCGGCGATCACCTAATCTCCCACACAGTCACCCGTGCAGTACCATCGGCCCAGCGAGGCTTAACTTCCGTGTTCGAGATGGGAACGGGTGATCCCTCGCAGTATGGTCACCGGCAAATTGAGGCGCTTTCAGGGCGTCTTACGCCCTGAGCCGAAATCCTGAGTCTGCCGCAGCGGACGAAGGACCTCGACGCCTTTGATCTTGAAGGCGCTTGGCGGGTGGTTGCCCGCAGCCTGCCGCGGCGTCTGCCTTGGTTCCGGATGGTTTCTCCCGGACTT
>Ga0326727_10021102_pt1 | contig 12817 bp, 6 predicted proteins | sample MB2enrmetagenome_FD_207643 | JGI IMG/M metagenome (GOLD analysis project Ga0326727, IMG submission 207643) | Lab enriched peat soil microbial communities from McLean, Ithaca, NY, United States - MB29MY | ecosystem: Environmental > Terrestrial > Soil > Wetlands > Peat | place: USA: New York...
ACTGGCTCCGTTAGTCGGCAGGATCATCCAACCGGTGGAAGAAAGCGACCTTTCGGTGTTAGGTATATCGGTATTCGCCGGGGTTCTGGTCGGCGCCATTGTTAGCCTTCCGATCGGTCACATGAGGCTGACTCTCGGTACCAGCGTCGGCACCCTGCTTGCCGGCCTGGTGGTGGGATGGGTGCGGTCGGTGCGGCCCTGGTTCGGGCGGATGCCGGACGCGGCTATTCTTTTCATGCGTTCCATCGGTTTAGCTGCTTTTGTGGCCATGATTGGGCTGAAGGCCGGTCCCATCTTCGTGAATGCCGTCCGCCAATATGGCTATATTCTCTTCTTAGGCGGCATAGTAGTAACTCTGGTGCCACAGATTTTTGGGCTGTTGTTCGGCCGCTTTGTTCTCAAGCTTAATCCGGTACTGCTGCTGGGAGGAATAGCTGGAGCACAAACCATGATCGCAGGCGTTGCCGCCGTGCAGGACAAAGCGGACAGTCAGGTCGCAACGCTGGGCTACTCGTACACCGTCGCGATCGGCCACATACTCCTGACCACATGGGGTACCATCATCGTAGCCCTAATGACGTGATTTAAGGAACGGCCTTCTGGGGAGCGAAGAACCGGGTGATATCCAACCAGCATCGCCAGTACTGGCTATTTCTTCTGCTTGCCCACCCACGAATACTGCCAGGCGGCGGAGATGCTCTGGTAATTACCCCCAAACCTGATGAAGGCGGCCCGGCTGTAGCTGAATTTCAGGGAAGCATGCTTGCTTACGCGCACTGCCGCGGTCGCGCCAAATCGCGAATTGGCCTGCAACGCGCCACGTGTTTCGACCCCATTCAACTGGGTGCGGCCGCCGTACCAGTAGTTACCGTCCAGCGACACCCAAGTGCCGGATCCTGTAATGTCGTAGCTCAGATGTCCTTCGAGAGCGCTAATGGGGCTCTGCGCTTGTGTATTGGTTCCCGAAAAAACCTGGTTGCGCGAAAAAAAGTCATGGTTTGCTGTAAAAAACCATACCGCGCCATAGGTGTCCAGCAGCCACTGTCGCCAGCGTTGTGACAGACCAATCTCGGGTTTGAAAGACCATCGGTTGGTGCCGGGATTTATAAGGCGTGTCGGATCGTACTGACCGGTTGGCGTCAATACTTTCAAACTGACGCCTAGAAGTGTCTTTTGCCGCCACTTTAAGAAGTCCTTTAGGTCCATTGCCGGGCCACCCTTGAGGTTGGCGGAAAAGCGAAATATGGAGTCCAACAGCCCGGAGCGGTAAACCTGGGTATCGCTACCTGCTACGGTAGCCCTGAAGCTGGCTACGGTATAGGGAAGCGAAACGGTAATATTCGCCGACCGGCCCCACAAATTCAGAGAGCGATAATAGCTAATACTCGCTACATTGATCGTTCCCCTGGCGCCGGTGATCGGCACAGCGTTATCGAAGAGGACGTCCCCTCGATTGAAGGAATATGCCAGAGTCACCGCATTCGAACGGATGGGAGTAATGACATAGGCGCGTGGGGCCAAGTCTTGTGCGGAAAGGCCAGGGAGAACACATAACATGATTACCAAGGCTACTGCCAGCTTTGAGCACAATTGCATTTCCCTATCCGCTATGACGCTGCTCGAGTCCGGTGTCGGCTGGGACGCTTGGTTAGCTGCTCTGAACAATCCTGGCGGTTAGCCATTGCCTCTCCTTGACCAGAGCGAAATTGGACATCCTTCGTCACGGCAGCCATTGTTCCGTTGAAATTTAGGTTTGTTGACTGGCAGTTTTGTCAGTTGGGCCCACGGGTTTTGAGTCGTTCAAGAGCTATCGTCAACCAGACTAGGAATAGTGCTAGTGGTGCCTCAGGTGCTCCTGATCTACAAAACAGGAGATTTATGGCCAGAGCCGCAGATTTGGACGAAGTCGCATAAGTCTTTTGCCACCGGAGCACGCAATGCGAACAGACATCGTAAGAGCCCGGTCCGAGCGTCGCCGCTTGAGCGGATTTGGTACTGCTGCTACGGCTTTATTCGCGGCAGCAATACTCCTTTTTCTCGCTGGATGTTCCAAAAAAGAGACTGCTGCGCCACCCGCGCCGCCCGAGGTGAACGTTATTGCCGTGGTGCAGAAGGATGTTCCTGTTTATCAGGAATGGGTGGCGCAACTGAGTGGGCCGGTGAATGCAGACATAACTCCCAAGGTGCAAGGATACCTGCTCAGGCAGGCTTATCAGAACGGCTATTTCGTCAAGAAAGGCCAGCTTTTATTTGAGCTTGATCCGCGGCAGTATCAGGCTCAGGTGGAGCAGGCCAAGGCACAGTTGGCTTATGCCGAAGCCAATCTAGCCAGGTTCGATGCCGATGTTCAGCGTGATATTCCACTGGCCGCGCAAAATGCCATTCCCCAGAAACAACTGGACACGGATATCGCCAATCAGGCGGCGGCCAGGGCGGAGGTGCAATCGAAAAAGGCGAATCTGGCGAATGCCGAACTGAATCTGGCCTGGACCAAGATCTATTCGCCTATTGATGCCATCGCCGGCGTGTCCAATTCCCAGATCGGCGAGTTGGTCGGACCCACCACCAAAATGGCCACCGTCTCGCGAGTGAATCCAATTTGGGCATACTTTAGCGTTAGTGAAAGCCTCTTTCTCGGCATTGCGCCGAAAGTAACCCAAATCATCACCGGTAAAGCCAGTCAGGCCTCGCTCCGAAATACGCCGGTGGAGTTCATTCAGGCCAATAATGTTTCCTATCCCAAGAAGGGCACCATCATCTACGTCAATCGCCAGGTTGGCACACAGACGGGAACCATCCAGATGGCGGCTGAGTTTCCCAATCCGGATGCCGTGCTTCGTCCGGGTGGTTTTGGCCGCGTTCGCATCCAGACCAGCGAGAACAAAAATGCACTTCTGGTTCCGCAGGTGGCCGTTATCGAAGTGCAGTCTCAGTACCAGGTTATCGTACTCACGGCGGATAACAAGGCGGTGTTTCGGCCAGTCAAGGTTGGCGATCGCGTCGCACAGGATTGGATTATCAGTGAGGGATTGAAGCCGGGCGAACGAGTTGTGGTGGAAGGGATCCAAAAGGTTCAGTTGGCTGCAGCACAAGCGTCTCCAACGGCGAAGGAAGGCATTCCGGTTATTGCCAAGCCGTATACGGCAGGCGCGGGCGGGAGCATCTGACCATGTCCAAATTCTTTGTTAATCGTCCCATCGTGGCGATGGTCATTTCGATTCTGATGGTGCTTGTCGGAATCGTGGCGATGCTGGGCCTGCCCACGTCTCAGTTTCCCAACATTGCCGATCCCATGATCCAAGTAAAGGCCACTTACCCCGGGGCGGACGCCACGACCATCGCCGAGTCGGTGGCGACTCCCATTGAACAACAAATGTCGGGCGTCAGCGGCATGAACTACATGTATTCGCTCAGCGCCAGCTCGGGCGGAGGCATGTCCCTGTATGTGGATTATCAGCTCGGCACCGACGTCAACACCGACCAGATTCTGGCACAGATGCGGACCGCCCAGGCCGATGCCCAGTTGCCGAGCGAGGTGGTCCAGCAGGGGGTGTTGGTACAGCCGGGTACGACTGCGCCCTTCATGCTGCTTGACCTCTATTCGCCCGACGGGACGTACGACAACATCTTCCTGGCCAACTATGCCACCATCAATTTGCAGTATGCGCTGACACGTGTTTCCGGGGTATCGCAGGTCCAGATTTACGGCGCCGGGCCCTACGCCATGCGCATTTGGGTGAACCCTGACAAGTTGGCGAACCTGGGAGTCACGGTTTCCGACATCACGAGTGCGGTCAAAGCTCAAAACAAAGTCAATCCCGCAGGTCAGGTCGGGGGCGAGCCCGTTCCTTCCGGCCAGCAATTCACCTATAACGTTCGGGCTCCAGGGCGCTTGCCCACGACCGAGGAGTTTGGGCAAATCGTCGTCCGTGCGCAGCCCGACGGCTCCATTCTTCGACTGAAGGATGTAGCGCGCGTGGAGCTGGGGTCACAATACTATTCCTATCTGGCGCGATTGGGAGTGGCCGATGAGGGTAAGCCCGCCCAATCCGCGGCTCTCGTCGCAATCTACCTCACACCGGGTAGCAATGCCTTGCAGACGCGAGATGCTGTCCTGAAGATGATGGAGGAAGCGAAACGGAGATTCCCGCCGGGGCTCGACTACATTGTGGCGCTGGATACGACACTAGCGGTCAGTGCCGGCATCAAGGAAATCTACCACACCCTGTTTGAGGCTTTAGTCCTGGTTATTCTCGTAGTCTATATCTTTCTCCAGGGCTGGAGAGCAACGCTGATTCCTTTGCTGGCGGTTCCCGTTTCACTGATTGGGACCTTCGTGGTCTTTCCCCTGCTGGGGTTCTCCATCAACACCCTGTCGTTGTTTGGGCTGGTTTTGGCCATTGGGCTGGTGGTCGATGATGCCATTGTGGTCGTCGAGGCCGTAGAACACCATATCGAGCACGGGCTAACACCTCACGATGCAACTATCAAAGCCATGGAGGAAGTTTCTTCACCAGTCATTGCGATTGCCCTCATTCTGGCAGCGGTATTTGTACCTACGGCGTTCGTGCCCGGCATCACCGGCCAGCTTTACAAGCAGTTTGCGGTCACCATCGCGATTTCGGTGCTGCTCTCGGCCTTCAATGCGCTGACTCTCAGTCCTGCGCTTTGCGCCTTGCTGCTGCGCCCCAGGAAGCCGGCGCGCGGACCCCTCGGTGCCTTCTTTCGCTGGTTCAACCGCGTCTTCGGGCGCTCTACCGACGGGTATGTAAATTGGTGTGGGCATTTGATCCGTAAGGCCGGAGTTTCGTTTCTCCTGCTTGCCGTGCTGACGGTCGGCGCCGGTTTCTTTGGCAAGAAGACTCCCAAGAGCTTTCTCCCGGATGAGGACCAGGGATACCTTTACGCCGGCCTGCAACTGCCCAACGCGTCCTCGCTACAGCGCTCCTCGGAAGCCGCCAAGCTGGCCGAGAAAGTCATTATGGATACACCCGGCATTCAATACGTCAGCTCGGTGATGGGATACAGCATGCTGAGCGGCGTGAACGCCACCTATAGTTCGTTCTTCTTTATCTCTCTGAAGCCGTGGGAAGAGCGTAAGACTCCGGAGACAAGCTACGAGGGAATCAAGGCCCATCTGCAGCGGCAGCTCTCCAAGCTTCCCTCGGGGATGGCCTTTTCGTTCCCCCCGCCTGCTATTCCAGGCGTGGGAACGTCGGGAGGCGCCACGTTCATCCTGGAAGACCGTTCCGGCGGCAACTTGGACTTTCTGGCTAAAAACACCCAACTGTTTGTCGCGGAAGCCCGAAAACGTCCGGAACTCTCCGGAGTTATGACCACGGCATTATTTGGCGTACCCCAGCTCGGAGTGAAGGTCGACAACGCCAAAGCAATGACGCAGCAGATCCAGCTCAGCAACCTGTACGAAACCGTGCAAACGTTTATGGGCGGTGCGCTGCTCAACTATTTCAATCGGTTTGGGCTGCAATGGCAGGTGTATGTCCAAGCCGATGGCGACTACCGGACCAGGGCCGAAAATCTAGGCAAGTTTTACGTCCGGAATGCCGCCGGAGAAATGGTCCCGTTGAGTACGCTGACCACCACGGAACCCCGCAGCGGCGCCGAGTTCGTCATGCGCTACAACCTGTTTAACTGTGTACAGATCAATGCCGCGGCGGCCCCGGGCTACAGTTCAGGACAAGCGATGGCGGCGCTGGAGGACGTGTTCCGTAAGTTCATGCCGAGCCAGATGGGTTTCGACTATATGGGCATGTCTTACCAGGAGCAAAAGGCCGCGCAGGGCGTATCGCCCGCTACCATTTTCGGCCTTGCCTTTTTCGTCGTCTTCCTGATCATGGCGGCGCAGTATGAAAGTTGGACGCTGCCATTCAGCGTTCTGCTGGGAGTCCCGATCGCTGTTTTCGGCGCATTTATGTCCCTCTATCTCCGCGCACTCGACAACAATGTGTATGCCCAGATTGGACTAGTCATGCTGATCGGCCTGTCGGCTAAAAACGCCATTCTGATCGTCGAGTTTGCCAAGATGGAATACGACAAAGGCAAGCCTCTGATCGATGCCGCGCTGGAGGGCGCTAAACTACGACTGCGTCCCATCCTGATGACAGCATTCGCCTTCATCCTGGGTTGTGTGCCGCTGTGGACAGCCTCCGGCGCCGGAGCTATCTCCCGCCAGGTGCTGGGAACCGTGGTTATTGGGGGAATGATGGCCGCTTCGATATTGGCCATTTTCTTTATCCCGGTATCGTTCGTCGTGATTGAGCGCCTCGGACACTTGTTCGGCGCAGAGAAGCCGAAAGCCGAAGGCGAGTCTGCTGGAGATATAACGGGAGTACATGCATGATCGGCATGAGATTATTCCTGGCCACAACTTTGTTATTGCCGTTTTGCGCCTGCACGGTCGGTCCTAACTATAAGCGTCCGGTGGTATCGGTGCCCGGACAATACCGGGGAGAACCGCCAGACTCCTCGGCACAAACCGGACAACCGTTTGGCGAACTGAAGTGGTGGACGGTATTCCAGGATCCGGTGTTGGAGAATCTCATTAAGGAAGCGTTCACTAATAACTACGACCTGCGTATCGCCGCCACACGTGTCCTGCAGGCTCAGGCTGCACTCGGAATTACCCGTGCCAACCAGTTCCCCTCCCTGACGGCGAGCTTCGGAATTGCGAATGTACGGAACAATTTCTTTCCCGGCGCCCCAACCTTCGATACTGCCGCCATTCAGATGACATATCTCGTCGATTTTTGGGGCCAGTATCGCCGGGCCACGGAAGCAGCGCGGGCGAATCTGGTGGCAACCGAATATGGACAGAAGGTGGTCCAAACCACCCTGATCTCCAATGTCGCAATCGCCTATTTCCAGTTGCGCCAGTTTGATGCCCAACTTGAGTATTCCAGGCAAACGCTGGCCGCGGATCAGGAAATCCTGAACATCAACACCATAAAGTTCAAAGGCGGTGAGGCCGCCGAGACGGATGTCTTGCAAGCCCAAGTGCTAGTGCAACAGGCTGAAGCGCAAATCATCGCTTTGCAGCAGCTAATTGAGCAACAGGAGAATGCCATCAGCATTCTGCTGGGAAGGAACCCGGGGCCGGTTACGCGCGGACTGGGTCTGACCGACCAGCCGCATCTGCCGGAGGTTCCTGCCGGACTGCCGTCGGCGCTCTTGGAGAGGCGACCCGATGTACGGCAAGCCGAACACGTTCTGGTGGCAGCCAACGCCAACGTCGGGGTCGCCAAGGCGGCGTTCTTTCCGCAAATTCCGCTAACCGGCCTGTTTGGCGCCCAGAGTACCTCCATAACCAGTTTCTTGCAGGGGCCGGCGACGCTGTGGTCCGTAGGCGGACAGATCGTACAGCCAGTGTTTCAAGGAGGCCGTATCCGCTCCAGCTATCGTCTGGCCTGGGCGCAACGCGATGAAGCCGAGCTGGCGTACAAGCAGACGGTATTGCTCGCGATGGGAGATGTTTCCAACAGCCTGGTCGGGTACAGCCAGTCCCGGAAGTCTCGCATGAAAGTGGAGGAACAGACCGCCACTTACCGCGAAACCGCCCGCCTCGCCACCGTCCGCTTTTCCGGTGGCGTCACCAGTTTCCTCGAGGTTCTGGTGACCGAGCAACAGTACTTCACCTCCCAGCTGGCTTTGGCGCAAGCCTGGAATACGGAACTACAGAACTATGTCCAGTTATACCGGGCGCTGGGCGGCGGATGGGAGCCGTAGCGGCTTGGAAGACCATGCCGGCAGTGAAGAAACACTTCACTTTCACCGCTCTCCCACGAAGGACAAGGTACGTATATGGCTGACGGGAACCACGCAGGCGCCGCAGCAAAGCAAGCAAAAGAACGCCCTAAGCTGCGAAACCAAGACTATGAGCGCGAGCTCAGGAAACTCCAGATCCAGCTTGTCGAAATGCAGGAGTGGGTGAAGGCAACCGGGGCACGAATTGTAGTGATATTCGAAGGCCGGGACGCTGCCGGCAAGGGCGGCGTGATTCAGCGCATTATGCAGCGCGTGAGCCCGCGCGTATTCCGGCATGTTGCATTGCCCGCGCCCACCGAGCGGGAAAAGACCCAACTCTACGCTCAACGTTATGTAGCCCACCTGCCCGCCGCCGGCGAGGTCGTTCTGTTTGACCGTAGTTGGTACAACCGTGCCCTGGTGGAAAAGGTAATGGGCTTTTGCAGCGCCAGGCAATCCGAGGACTTCCTCCGCATGTGTCCGCGGTTCGAGGCCTTATTGCAGAGCCAGGGGATCATACTGGTCAAATACTGGTTCGAGGTCAGCGAGAAGGAACAGCACCGGCGTTTCCTGAAGCGCATCCAGGATCCTATGCGAAGGTGGAAACTCAGTCCCATGGACCTGGACTCGCATCGCCGCTGGCATGACTACTCGCGCGCCAAAGATGCGATGTTTGCGGCCACCGATACCGCGCAATCTCCTTGGTATGTGGTGCGAACCGATGACAAAAAGCGGGCCCGTTTGAACTGCATCGCTCACCTGCTCCGTGTCGTAAACTGGAAGCAGGTCACGCTGCCGAAAGTCGTTTTGCCTTCCCGACAAAAGCGCCACGGCTACCAAGAAGCCGACTGGAATTATCGGTGGATAACGGAAAAGTACTAGGCCGGATTCCTGCAGCTTGTTGCTGGCTGCCGCCTTTGCCTTTCTGCCCCGCTTGGACGCCTGGCGCTAATCGATCGCACTCGGCAGAATGTAGCAAGCTGCCAACCTGGAACCGGCCTTTACCTGCTAGTAAGGCAGATGCTAGCAAAATTACGAGTGGAATTTTAAATATGGAATGGTAAGTTGGTTGACACCAAAATCCAGAAGTGCTGGCTGGACAGCGCGACCTCAGAGAATCGCCGTACGTACGGTGAATTGAATTGGCGGCCTTCTAAAGCTTACTAGTCCTGAGCCATCCATGAGCCATAGGCTAGAGACCAGGCTTCGGGCCCAGCCGTCCCCTGCCACCCGGGGATACACTCTGGTACGCTTGTTTGCTGTATTCATTTTTCTTCTCTCTCCGTTTTGCGGCCGGCCCTCATTCGCCGAGGATTCGCCGCCAGCAAAGAATGTTCTCATTCTATTCAGCTTCTCGGAACGAAGCCTTTTCCCCGCGGTAGAACTCATTGAAACAACAGTTCGATCTCGTAGTCTCGCGCCGGTCAACTTTTACATTGAGTACCTGGAATCGCAACGCTTGGAGAATCCCGGGTACGAAGAGAACCTGCTCACAACTTTTACCCGTGTATATACGAGCCGTAAGCCGGATGTCTTGATAGCACAAACAATGCCCGCAGTATCATTCGCGCTTAAGCTTCGCAAGCGGATATCTCCAAGCCTGCCGATTGTCTTTTTCGACGCCGACCCCAGATGGTTCGCCGGTAGACCGCTACCGCCAGGTGTCACTGGAATTACATTTGCTTTGGCGATCAGGGACACCATGGACCTCGTTCTTCGTTTTCATCCTGATACGAAGAATGTTGCAGTAGTCACCGGAAACTCGGAATATGAGCAGTACTGGCTTAAAGCCTTTCATGATGATCTTCAAAGTTACCGGGAAAAGGTGACATTCACGGACATCGTGGGACGTCCAAGTGCGAAGTTGCTGCAGCGAGTACTCGCCCTCCCCCCGAAGAGTGTAGTATTTTTTAGTCTTATGCCACAAGAATCGGAAGCCCCGGTTCTCGGGCGCAATGCCATCCTTACGCTAGTCAGCCAGGAATTTCCGACCTACTGCATCCACAGTCCGAGGATCTGCATTGGAGGGGGAGGGATCGGCGGATCTTTCCCGGATATCCGTGAGCAACGAGTAAAGGCAGGAGAGCTGACCGCACGCATTCTCAATGGCGAAAAACCGGAGAACATCCCCATCCTTCAAGATTCAGGTGCCCGCCCTTATCTCGACTGGCGCCAGTTGCACAGGTGGAACATTCCGGATTCGGCCATCCCGCCAGGCAGTGTCGTCTTATACCGTGAGCCGGGCGCGTGGCAACACTACAAGTGGTTCATTGTCGGCGCGATCGCATTGATTGTTGTGCAGGCGCTGTTGATCATTGGACTCATATGGCAGCGAACCTGGAGACGTAAGATTGAAGCCAGCCTGGGCGAAAGCGAAAAACGTTTCCGGTTGATGGCAGATACGGCGCCGGCCTTGATCTGGATGTCCGACCAGAACGGTAAGTACACTTACCTGAATGGCAAGTGGCAAGAGTTCACCGGCAGCGAGCCGCAGGATGGATTAGGCGAGGACTACGCGGCATATATTCACCCGGACGACGTTGAAGCGGTCGTGAAAGCGGTTACCTCCGGATCTCCGGATAAGGGCAGGTTTACGCGCGAGTACCGGTTGAGAGCAGGCGACGGAAAGTACCGATGGATTTTCGATATCGCAGCCCCGCGATTTCTAATTGACGGTTCCTTTGCGGGTTTTATCGTATCGGCAATCGACATTACGGAACAGAAACTAGCGCACGAAGAACTCGCGACCATAGGCGGGAAGCTGATCGAAGCCCAAGAGAAAGAGCGCTCACGGATCGCCAGGGAGCTCCACGACGATATCTGCCAGCGATTGGCGGTGCTTGCGATCGAACTTGACCGCAGCCTCAAGCCGGCGGAGCCGTTGCCCGCTCCGACGGAGCGCAGGCGTTCTGAGATGGAGCGTATTAACCGGATAAAGCAAGCGTCGGAAAACTGTAAAGGAATCGCTCATACCGTTCAGGCGCTTTCCCACGAACTCCACTCCTCCAGTCTGGATTTCCTGGGCCTCGTACCCGCTCTGCGTGACTTCTGCCGAGAGTTTTCACTCCAGCACCAGGTAGAAGTGAAGTTTACAACCGCAGACGTTTCCCACCCGCTGCCCCGGGAGATTTCCTTGTGTGTTCTCCGCGTGGTTCAGGAAGGCTTGCGCAACGCAGTAAAGCACAGTGGTGCGAACTATTTCCAGGTGTCCCTGCGAGGGACCGGCGACGGGATTGAGCTTCACGTTTGCGATGAGGGTGCAGGTTTCACTCCGGAAACTGCCCAGGCGAAGGGCGGGCTGGGACTCGTAAGCATGCGCGAGCGAGTACAACTGGTGAAGGGAACGATGCGCATCGACGCCAAACCCGGCCGCGGGGCAAAGATCACAGTCAACATACCGCTAAGCAGGCAGGTCCACGCACAGTCTGCATAGCCCAGGCTCTGAGACTCACCTAGACCTTTATCTCAGCGTCAAAGAGGCGATGGTCGCCGCCACTGATTCCGCGCAATCTCCTTGGTATGTGGTGCGAACCGATGACAAAAAGCGGGCCCGTTTGAACTGCATCGCCCACCTGCTCCGTGTCGTAAACTGGAAGCAGGTCACGCTGCCGAAAGTCGTTTTGCCTCCGCGACAAAAGCGCCACGGCTATCGCGAAGCCGACTGGAATTATCGGTGGATAACGGAAAAGTACTAGGCCGGATTCCGGCGGCTTGTTGCTGGCCGACGTCTCTGCCTTTCTGTCCCGGTCGGGCGACTGTCGGCAATCGATCGCACCCGGCCACAATGTAGCAAGCTGTCAACGTAAACCGGCCCTTAGCTGCTACCAAGGCGGATACTAGCAGAATTACTAGTGGCAGTCTACACATCGCGTGGTAGGCTATTGCTACTAACACTCAAGAGTACGGAGTGTACGCGCCGATTTCACGACAAACTTCCGAGTTCCTGTATATGCTACCGGGGAAACACTCAAGAGTACGGAGTCTACGCGCGATTTCACAGGACCGCCTTATGGTGAATTGAATTTGCTGCCATCTGAAGCTGACTAGTCCCGAGCGATTCATGAGCCAACGGCCAGACACCAAGGCGAGGGCCGAGCCGTCACCTGCCACCAGGGGGTGCACTCTGGGGCGCTGGTTTGCTGTATTCCTTTTTCTTCTCTCTCTTTTTTGCGGTCATCTCTCCTCCGCCGCGGATTCGGCGCCGGCAAAGAATGTGCTGGTCTTGTTCAGCTTCTCGGATCGAAGCTACAATTCTGCTCTCGACCTCCTAAAAACGACTGTACGATCTAAGGTTCAAGTGCCGGTGAACTTCTACGTTGAATATCTGGAATCGCAACGCTTTGGCGATGCAGGCTACGAGGAGAGCCTGAGCGGAGCTTTACAACACGCGTACGCCGGAGAAAAACTGGATGTGGTAGTTGCATACGCATATCCGGCGCTTTTGTTTGCCGCCAAACACCGCGACCGGCTATTTCCAGGTGCTTCGATTGTCTTCTCCGGTGTTGACCCCAGAAGGATTGATAGCCAGAACCCAGGTCTAGGTGTGACCGGAATTACTTTCACCGGGGATGTTCGCGGTACGCTGGACTTGGCCCTTCGACTTCATCCTGATACCAAGAATGTGGCCGTGGTAACGGGAACCTCCGACTTTGAAACTTATTGGCTTAAAGTAATCCATGAGGATTTTCGGCCTTACGAAACCAAGGTAAAGCTCATCGATCTCATAGGACCCCCAAGCCAACAGTTGCTCAAACAAGTGCGCGCGCTCCCTCGGGAGACTGTCGTTTTCTTTGACATGACACCGCGCGAATCGGAGCAGCCGGTTCTCGGGCGCAACGATGTCCTTGCTTTGGTCGGTCGAGATTTTCCGACGTACTGCATGCATAATGTGAATTTTTGCCTGGGCGGCGGAGGCGTAGGCGGATCTTTCCCGGATATCCGTGAGCAACGAGTAAAGGCAGGAGAACTGACCGCGCGCATTCTCAATGGCGAAAAGCCGGAGAGCATCCCGGTTCTCCACGATTCGGGCGCTCGCCCTTATCTCGACTGGCGCCAA
>Ga0326727_10021105_pt1 | contig 12812 bp, 9 predicted proteins | sample MB2enrmetagenome_FD_207643 | JGI IMG/M metagenome (GOLD analysis project Ga0326727, IMG submission 207643) | Lab enriched peat soil microbial communities from McLean, Ithaca, NY, United States - MB29MY | ecosystem: Environmental > Terrestrial > Soil > Wetlands > Peat | place: USA: New York...
TCCAACGGTAAATCGCGGGCCTTTCTGAACAGCCGTCCGGTCACCGTGACACTGCTGCGGGAGATGGCGCCGTGGCTGGGCGACATCCACGGCCAATACGACCAGCAGCAGTTATTCCAGCCGGCGGCGCAACTGGCCATGCTGGACGAATTCGCCGGCGCCGCGGAGCTGCTCGGCTGCGTGGCGGAAGCGCATCGGGCGTGGCGTCGCTGTACAGCCGAACTCGAAGACCTCGACAAGTCCGAGCAGGAGAAGCTGCGCCTGGCCGACCTGTGGAGCTTCCAGCGGCGCGAGATCGAGACCGCAGCGCCCCGCTCCGGCGAGGACGCCGAGCTGGAAAACGAAAAGCGCGTGCTGCGCAACGTCACGAAGCTGCAGGAGAGCGCGAACGCCGCCTGGACAGCCTTGTACGATGCTCCCGCCAGCGCGGCCACTCAGCTTCGTCTCGCTCTGCGCCGCATCGACGAGCTTTGCCAGATCGACACCAGCCTCGACGGCCTCGCCGAGACGCTGAAACCCGCGGTGATCGCCGTCGATGAAGCATCCAACGCCCTGCGCGATTATCTTGACCGTCTGGATGTAGACCCCGGGCGCCTCGAAGTAGTGGAGTCGCGGCTGGCCATGCTCGACCGTTTGCGCCGCAAGTACGGCCAGGACCTCGACGACGTGCTCGCGTTTCTCGCCGATGTCCGCGCCCGTCTGGATGCCCTGGAGCATGCCACGGAGCGCCGCGCGGCTCTGGAGAGGCAACGAGCCGAGTTGGAGACCCGTTATCGCGAGGCCGCCGGCAAGCTGACTCGTCTCCGCAACGACGCGGCCAAACGCCTGGGCGCCGTAGTGGAGAAAGAACTGGGCTCGGTCGCGCTGGGCGGCTCACGCTTCGTCGTCGAGATCGTGGAAGCCGCGTGGAGCGAGCACGGCGCGGATCGGGCGGCCTTCCTGATCGCGGCGAACGTCGGCGAAGAACCGCGCCCGCTGGATCGCGTGGCTTCGGGCGGCGAGCTGTCGCGCATCGCGCTGGCGCTCAGGACCAGCACCGGCGCCAGCGGCCAGCCGGACCGCTTCACGCGCACGCTGATTTTCGACGAAGTGGACGCGGGTATCGGAGGAAGCGTCGCCGAAGCCGTGGGCCGCCGGCTGAAACGGTTGTCGTCGTCAAATCAGGTGCTCTGCGTGACCCACCTCGCACAGGTGGCCAGCTTTGCCGATCACCACTACTTCGTGGAAAAGCGCGAGCGCAAGGGCCGCACCGTGGCCGAAGTGCAGGAACTCGACGATGAAGCGCGCACGAAGGAAATCGGTCGCATGCTTTCCGGCCAGCAGATCACCCCCGAAGCGCTTCGCCATGCCGAGCAGCTAATTCGGCAGGGGTCGAAACAGAGTTCCCGATAAAAGTTGCCAATAACCCTCATGGCATATTGACACCGCGATGTTCGCCACATTACGATCACAAAATGCGGATCAACACCAACTTTAAGGCGATCGGACTACGGCTGATCGTCGTGCTGGCTCTTTGTTTCCTGGTTTCAACCGCCGCGGTCGCGGGCGACCAGGACTTCACCCTCCACAACGAAACCGGCGTGGAGATTCACCATGTATACATCTCGCCCCACAAGGCGGACGACTGGGGCGACGACATCCTCGGCCGCGATACGCTGGACGATGGCGAGAGCGTGGATATCAAGTTCTCCCGCCACGAAACGGCCGCCCACTGGGACCTCAAGATCGAGGACAAAGAGGGCAACGCCGTCACGTGGGAGAGCCTGAACCTTCTGGAAATCTCCGACGTCATCCTGCACTACAAAGACGGCAAAGCCTGGGCCGATTTGAAGTAGGGGTCTCTGGTGGGGCCCGTGAAAAGGCGACCCGGCTGACCGCTCCCTCTGGTCGCGGCTCGGTAAAAACCTTTCCGAGCCGCGCGCGCAGCAAGCGGTGGTCGCGATTTTTCAGCCGGTCTTTATTTGACGGCAATCGTGACGCCGCCCTGCGACGACATCGGGCCGATGGACACCTGTACAGCCGCGTTCCCCGGCGTCAGGCCGGCTGGTACGCTTGGGCTGATTTCCATCAACCCGGGGGAACCCGGGGCTTCACCTGCGCTCTGGACAGTGGCGGTCTGGCCGCCGATGGTTACCGCCACCGTTCCCAGGCCGAATCCCGTGCCCAGTAGCTGGATCACGTCGCCGCTCGCGCAGGGGCTCGCCGCCGAGTTCACGCTGCCGTCCTGATTCAGCGCGGCGGCCTGACCTGTGCCGGCCTCCGTCGCGGTGTAGAGAGCGGGCGCCGCACTGGCGGTATTCACCACCACATTCTGCGTCGCCGCGCCATTCTGCAGAATGGCCACGCTCACCGATGAACCGACACTCAGCGTGTTCGGCACGAGCGCGTTGATTTGCGTGGTTCCGACGTAGAACAACGTCGCCGGCTGCCCGCCGATCTGCACCTGCAACGAAGACGGATCGAACGTCCCGAAGAGGCTGACGATCTCGTTCGGAGAGATGGCCCCGGCGATGAAACTCGCCGAACTGACCACCTGCAGGCCGGAGATCTGAGGCTTGGAGGTGGCTGGCGTGAGCAGGCGAACGCGATTGTTGCCGGCGTCCATGACGTAGAGATTGCCGCGTGCGTCCAGCTTCACGTCGGTCGGACCGCTTAACAGCGCGGTCAGGGCGGGGCCGTTATCGCCGGCGAATCCCGCCGTTCCCGTGCCGGCCAGCGTCGCGATGGTCCCCGTGGCGGAAATCGAGACGACTTCATTGTTCAGGCTGTCGGCGGCGAGAATGTTGCCGGAAGGGTCGATGGCAAGGCCCATCGGCTGTCTCAGGCCGGTCGCCAAGGTCGTCCCAAAGCCAGAAGCGTCGAAGCGCAGCAACTGGCCGGAGCCGGATTGCGCCACGTACAGAGTGCCCTGCGAATCGCGGGTCACCGCTACAGGCTGGGTCACGGGCAGGAATCGAGTGCTCCCGTCCGCCGCCAGAAGCGTGATGCGGTTAGCGCCGGTCTCGGCGATGTAAAGATCGCCGTCAGGATCGGGATAGAGATAGGACGGCGCCTGGAGCTGATCGAGGAGCGTCGAGACGTTTCCGGAAGAATCGCGCTTCAGCACGCGGCCGTTGCCCGTGTCAGCGATCAAAAGACTTCCATCGAGGGCCACGGCAACGCTCCGGGGTCCGTTCAGCATGGCCGTGTCACCGGTTCCATACACGGTGTTCACGATGCCTTTGGCGTTCAGCTCGCGAACCCGGTTCTCGCCCGTATCGGCGATGTACAGGTTGCCCGCGCCATCGAGCGCGCATCCCATGGGCGACGCGAATCGCGCCGCCGTGGCCGGTCCGCCATCTCCCCATGCCGACGCGCCGCTGAGCCCGACGATGGCCATGTGAATGCCGGCGAGATCGGTCACTTCAATCAGATTGCCGGCCGAGTACACGATGTTGCCCGCGGGATTGATCGCCAGCCCGCGCGGGTCCAGCAGCGCGGAGCCCGGAATCGGCGAGTTCGGATTGCCCAGCATCTGCGGCGCCGCCACGTAAAGATGCCCCGACAAATCGAGCGCCACATCGACAACCCCGCCAACCGAGGCCACCGTCGTGATGGCGCCGTTGGCGATCCTGCGCACGCGGCCGTTGCCGCTGTCGGCGATATACAGAGCGCCGCTGGCGTCCACCGCGAGCCCGGCGGGGTAAGCGATCTCGGCTGAAACCGCTTTACCACCGTCCCCGGAGAAACCCGGCGCGCCGGTTCCCGCAACCGTGGTGAGCATGCCGCTGGAATCGATGCGAAACACACGCTGGCCGTCAAAATCGGAAAAGTACACGGAACCATCCGTGGCCGCGACGACATTTCGCGGCGAAGCAAGCTGAGCGTCGAGCGCGGCGATGCCCGCGCCGGAGTTATTCGGCTTTGTCGAACCGCCGCCCGCGACAGTGGTGATGACACCTTGCGCGTCCACGCGGCGCACGCGCGCGTTGCCCAGATCGGCAATGTAGATATCGCCCGCGCTGTCTGCCGCAACACCGTAAGGCCGGTCCAGTTGTGCCGCTGTAGCTACGCCGCCGTCGCCCGAGAACCCGGGCCGTCCGGTTCCGGCAACGGTGGTGACAATTCCTTCCGTGTTCATCATGCGGACGCGGTGATCGGCGGCATCGGCGATATAGAGGTTGCCGTTTCCATCGAAGGCGACGGCTTGTGGCTGAAGCAACAGCACGTAGGCGCCGGCGTTACCATCGCCGGAGGCATCGCTGCCCGCCAGCGTGGTGATGGTGTACTGCCCGGCGGACGCATCGGCCGCGAGAGTCAGCGCAACCAGCAGAGGAATCGTGAATCGCACTGTGCCGCCCTAAGCAGGGTGCTGAAAACGCCTTCACAGGCTGAAGCCTGTGCCACCGTATGCTGCCAGGTCACTGATAACAGGTAGTACGGACTTGAGTCTATGGTCCGGATAGAAGGACCTGGGCCTTTTTCAGCAGCCTGCTAAGCAGTACAGTGCGCGGCCGATGCAAAAATCTCACGCTGCCCGGCAGACCGGTCCGGTAGAAACGAACCGGCGGCTAACGAAAATCTACTCTCCCTCGGCAGACGCCCGACGCGAGTGCGTTGCTCACGTTTCACTTACCCTGTGGCGAGAAACCTGCACAATCCTGTGCGGAGGCCTGGGTATGTGGACCTGGTTGCTGGCTGTGGCAATCGTCGTCATTCTGGCGGCGGTGCTGGGATTCACCAGCCTCGCGGCAACCTCAGCCGTGCTGGCGAAAACGCTGTTTCTGATCTGCCTGGCTGCGTTTCTGGCCGTGATCGTCAAAGGCGTGTCGCGCCACGCCTAGGGAGATTCCGAGCCTGGCGTCTGCGATCCGGCTCTACTCCGGCGCCAGCGAGGCGGCTGATCTGGGCGCCACCGGCCTGTAGGATACAAAAGCAAATCGCGCGCTGTCCGGAGACCAGGAGTTCACGTTGATGGTGCCCTGCCCTCCGAACAATGTCACCAGCGCCTTCGGATCGCCGCCGTCGATGGGCGCCAGTTTGAGAACCACGTTTTTGTTCGGCGGATGCTCCTTCACCGATTTGTCGTAAGCGATGTACACGATCCATTTGCCGTCCGGCGAGGGATGCGCAAACCAATCCGCACCCGCGGGGCCGCGCGACACCAGTTCCTGCCCGGAGCCATCCGCGTGCATGCGCCAGATCTGCATCAGGCCGGAACGCACGGAGTTGAAGTAGATCCACTGGCCGTCGGGCGTGTAATCGGGGCCATCGTCGAGTCCTTCGGCCGTGGTCAGCCGTGTTTCCTCGCCGCCGGCGTTATCGACGGGAATGGTGTACACGTCGAAATTGCCGTTGCGCTGCGCGCAGTACGCCAGCGTCTTTCCATCCGGCGACCAGCCGTGCCAGTAGGAAGGCTGCGGTTTGACGACGAGCTTCGGCTCCCCTCCGCTGGCGGGAACGATCCAGATCTGCGACTGGCCGCCCGGCTGGCTGGCGCTGATGGCGATCTGCGTGCCGTCGGGCGACAGGCCGTGGTCGTTGTTGAGTTGTATTTTGCCGGTCTCGATGCGCACCGGCTCGCCGCCGCCAGCCGGCAGGCGATAGAGGCCGCCATCGCGGTTGTAGTAGAACGACCGGCCGTCGCGCGACCAGTTCGGCGCTTCGAAGTGCTCGCGCGCGCGGCGCACCACGGTGCGCAACCCAGTGTCCGCCTCGGCGATCTCCAGGGTACTCTCGAGCACGCGATCCTTGCCGGCCACCACGCCGTCGTTGCGCAGGATGACGTTGGAGAACGTGGCGGTCTCGATGTTGGCTGGATTGTGGGCGCACACGGCAATTCCCGCATAGAGCGTCTCGGGCAACGGCAGGCTGAATGAACCAATGGGATGAAAGACGCCGTCGCTCGCCGCGACCTCCGCCAGAAACACGTCGCCAGTGCGCTCCAGCCGCAACGTCGCCGGAGCTTTGATCGGGGTGCGTAGGTCCAGCGTCGGGCCGCCCTTTTCGGCGCGATACTGCATGGCGATCAGCCCTTCGTTGTGAGCCATCACGTCCACGTAGGGCGCATCGGGCTCGGCGTCGGCGCGCAGAATCACGCCGGCCTTTTTGTGCGGCTCGCCGGAGCGATTGGCCCATTCGACGGCGGCGGTGATGCTGATGTCGCCGGCCAGCTTGCGCCACGCGAAGCGGAATGAATCGGCGGTGGCCCACATGTTCACGCCGCTGCCCGTCAGCGTGTAGGTCTTCGCGGCGGAATCGTACTTCGCCGCGCCCCGATGTTCGACGCTTCCGATGTCGGCGGTATCGGTGAAGACACCAAGACTGGATTGCGAAACGGCCGGCAAGGTCACGGCACCCATGATAACCGGCAGAAGGAGGTTCCCGATTTGCACCAGATCAGCATATCGCGGGGGAGTGGGAGGTGGGGCAGGATTGCATCCGGATTGCATCCTGCGGCCGATTTTCAATCGGCCGGGCGGCGTGCCGACTTCCGCCTACGGAATCTCCACCACGCTGTTCTCGGCCGACATCTGCCTGCCCTCGGCGTCGCGCACCACCAGGCGCACCACGTACTTGCCGGGATGTACGTCGAACGGCGTGCGAATGGTGATCGACCGGCCATCGGCGAGCTTCTGCACCGTCTCGTCCTTCAGCCGAAGCTCCACCGTCTTCGTCACGCCTGAGACGAAGTTGCCATCGTTGTCAAAGACCGCGGAAACAACGGTGAGGTCGTCGCGATTGCGACCCGCTTCCTTGCGCAGGGCGACCTGTTTCAGGCTGATGCCGGCGATCACCGTCAGCTTCGCGTCGCTGTCGCCCGACTTGAAGAATTGCGTGTGCAGGTCCACGTTCAGATCGTGGATTTCGTCGCGGCTGAAGACGGCATCCTCGACTTCCTGTTTCGCGGCGTCGGCCTGGTCCTCGTCGCGGCGCGGCGCGTAGTAACCGCGGCGAGCCTGCAGATTCAGCTTCGAAGGCGTTGTCAGCTTCACTTTCAGCCCGTGAAAACTCCCGTCCGATTTCAGATTGTCCGGCGTGAAACCGAGCAGATAGATATATTCCGGCGCCGACGCCAGCCGCCGAAAGCCGGCATCGAAGTCGTTGTTGTTCTCGATAAACGTGCCGCCGGTGCCCGCGGCCATTTCCGCCAGCACGTCGGAGGTCGCAATCGCCTCCTGCTGCGCGTACTGAAACTTCGCCTGCGTCACGTTCGGATCGTATTGTTGCTGATCGATTTCGCCGGCCGGGTTTGCCGTCCACAGCCCGCGCGCATCCAGCGAGCTGATGACGACATTTGAGCGCACGGCGCGGTCCACCACTTCGAGCTCCTCCGGACGAAGCTCATCCACCACGAGGAAGCCCGGCGAAGCCAGAATGATCACACGTTGTCCCGGCATCACCGAGATCCGGCGAACCGCGTCCTTGAGCACAATCAACGAAAGCCGGCTCTCGTGAAGGCCGTTCGCCACCGCCTGCCGCGCCGCGTCTGTAGCGAGCTCCAGCGCCGTGGAATAGGCCTGTGGAGGAAGGTTCATGCAGAGCATCGTTTCCATGGTGGCCACGCCCAATGGCGTCGTCAGAGACGGACTGACCGCTCCGCCAGCACCGGTTATTGTCTGCGGCGGCTGCTCCCCCTCTTTGTTCTCGATAAGATCGGCCATGAAATAGCTCACACCGGGGCATTCCTGCACGCCGGAGCCGGTCACTGGCCGTGGCCGCAGCTTCAGCAGCGCGTCGTGGAGTCTCGCGCGGTCCGCGGTGAAATCGACGGTGTCCTGGCCCGACGTAGTGATAATTGCCGCTCGGTCCGTTGGCAGAAGCCCATCGATGTTGCGGCCGGCCGCGTCGCGCACCCGCACCAGGTCGGCGAATTTTATGTGCACGTCGTCGAACAGATAGGCGATGAAATGGTTCGCGACGGGCTCCGCCGCGGCCGGCGCTGGTTGCGATGGCGATTCCAGCGGGCTGTCGGAATGGAGGGGCTTTGCTTCCACAGTCTGCTCCCCGCTCTTCTCCACGACGAACTTCGTAATCTCCTGGCGCTTGCCCTTATCGAAGAGCTGGAAATCTTCCTTCTTCAGGTTTCCGACGGCCTCGCCACTCGCGGCGCGCACCACCACGGGCACCAGCACCAGATTCACCCGCGACTGAAACGTAGCCGGCTGCTCGTGCGCGGCGATCTCCGGCGCGGCTTCCTGCGCGGCCAGCGTCAGGCAAGCGGCAGGAAGTACCAGCAGGCGGTGTCGGTTCATCAGATACTCCCGAAATGACATGTCCGGCCTTATGCTTCAGGATACGCCGGCAGGAGCCTTATATACTGATTCACAACATGCTCCTGTCGGTGCTGATCCCCGTGTACAACGAGCGCACGATGGTGGAGCGGTGCCTCGCCCAGGTATTGGCCGCGCCATTACCCGAGGACATGGATCGCGAGCTGATTGTGGTGGACGATTGTTCCACCGACGGCACGTGGGGGATTCTCGAAAAGCTGGCCGCCGCCGAGCCGCGAATCCGGCTTTTTCGGCATGCCGTCAACGGCGGCAAAGGCGCCGCGGTACGAACGGCCATCGAGCAGACCCGCGGCGATTTCTGCCTGATTCAGGATGCCGATCTCGAATACGATCCCGCGGAGTATCCACGCCTGCTGCAGCCGCTGCTCGATGGGCACGCCGATGCCGTATTCGGATCGCGCTATCTGGCCGGCGCGCAGATGCGCGTGCTGCCGTTCCGCCATTCCCTGATCAACAAGACCCTGACCGGGATTTCCAACGTCTTCAGCAATCTGAGCCTGACGGACATGGAGACCTGCTACAAGGTTTTTCGAACCGACCTGCTCAAGAGCATTCCCATTCGCAGCCGGCGCTTCGGCATCGAACCCGAACTCACCATCAAGGCGGCCAAGCGGAAGCTGCGCATTTACGAAGTGCCCATCAGTTATCACGGGAGGACCGCGGAAGAGGGCAAGAAGATCGGCTGGCGCGACGGAATTCAGGCCATCGGCGTGATTCTGCGGTTCTGGCTGATCGACGATTTGTATGCCCAGCCCTACGGACGCGCTTTCCTCAACAATCTGGAGGGGACGCCGCGGTATCTGGACTGGATCGCGCGATTGCTGCGCCCGCACCTGGGCGACCGGGTTCTGGAAGTGAACGCGGGCATCGGCACGCTGGCTGGCCGGCTCATGAGCACGCGTCTGGAATACGTGGCCACGGAGCGCGATCCGCTGTACCTGCATGCTCTGCGCAACCGCTTCCTGCGAACGCCCAGCGTTACCGTGAAGGAATTCGATCCGGATCGGCCCGCGACAGGGGAGAACCTTGGCGGCCCGTTCGACACGGTGTTGTGTGTGAACGTGCTGGAGTATCTGGAGGAACCGGGTTTTCTGCAGGCCGTCCGGGAGTGGATGGCGCCGGGTGGAATGCTCATCGCGCTGGTGCCGCAGGGAAGCGCGCTTTTTGGAAGCCTCGATCGAACGCTCGGCCACAAGCGCCGCTACAACCGGAAGCAACTGCGCAATCTGCTCTCCGGAAGTGGATTTCACGTGGAACGAACCCGGCAGTTCAACAAAATCGGCGCGCCCGCCTGGCTGCTTTTCAGCCGCGCGCTACGACGCCGTCAGATCAATAAACTCACGCTGAAGATCTTCGACAAGACGGTCTGGCTCTGGCGGCTGATCGATCCGCTTTTGCCGTGGCCGGGGCTTTCGCTGGTGGTGATCGCCAGAAAATAGGCCTCGGCGAGGGCGATACGGGCAGTTCCGGTAATCGGCGCAACGTACGGCTGCTGACGATTAAGGGTCCGGCCTTTTCGAATTAACGTCTTGAATTGGTGTCGCGCCGGTGTATCATCTCTCTAATGCCCGAAGCCAACGCGACAGCCCGCACGCCGGAAGAGACGCCACCGAACCCTGCATCCTCTGCCTGGGAGCGTCCTACTCTCTTTGTTTTCGGGACGTTTTTCTTCGTCGTGCTGCTCTTCATCGCCTGGTTCGACCCGCTCCCCTCGAAGACTTCGTGGTTCATCTACATCTGCGTTCTCGCATTGGCCGCTGGTGGCGTGGCCGGACTGTTGCCCGGGGCGATCAACGTCAATCTGAAACCCGGAATCAAGGCCAGCGGCGCGCTGGCCATTGCCGCGCTTGTCTTCTATTTTGGAAAGGGCCTGGTCCCCGACAATCCCATCGTTCAGGGCCTGACCTCGACGCTGGAGTTTCCCGCAACCGCCGATGTCAATCCGTGGTCGTCGGATGTGTACGTCTATATCGACAAGCAGTTGGCGGGTCTGAGTCTTTCCGGGCCGCAGCAGTTATCCGTGGGCGCGAAGAATAGCGGAAAGGCCACGGTGCAAAGAGGCAGCGGAGGACTCACCATACAATATGCGGCGGTGTCGCAAGGGGCGAAAATCTGGGTCGTATGCAAGGATTCATCGGGAAACTGGTGGACCAGTAACGACGTGCTGGTTCCCAAAGGCGATCTGGCAATGAGCGGCTTACCCGCTCAGGCGGTGATGTCGAGAGTCGAATATGGCGAGTAATTTTCGTTCGTTTGTTCTGCTTTGGTTTCTGCTGCCGATCATGGGCGGGGCTCTGCTGGCCGCGGACCACAATGTGTCGATCGCCGGCGTGGCCACGGGCTCGGGAAACGGCCAGTGGAAATGGACCGTTTTTCTGAAAGGAAGCGCGGAGGCTATCGGTCACCTGCGCTGTGTTCAGTACATGCTGGGAGCGGGTTTTCCGGACCCGTCCCGCACCGTTTGCGAGCGCGGGTCGCCGGATCAGCCATTCTCGACCGGCGGAGTTACATGGGGATCGTTCGGCCTCTCGGCGACCGTCGTCTTCGACGACAAGACCACAGCGCAGCTCAAGTACAATCTGAACCCTCAGGCGGTGGCGCAGGCCACCGACCTTATCAGCGGCCGCTGGCAATTCGTCAGACAAGGGTCTTCCGGCACGGGAGCGACGTACCGGACCTACCGCAGGATCGGCGATTCCCTGGATGTTTTCATCGAGGGGCAGACTCATTATGTTCTGGTGTGCGACGGTCAGGTCCATCGGACTACCGAGGGCCAGGACATAAGCTGCACCTTTAACGGCGGCACGGGCTTTCAGGGGCATCAGCAACCTCCTTCCAGCTACTTCGTGGACGAAGTGACTGGCAATACCCTGACCATAACGACCTGGTCCGACGCGGCGCACAGCAGGAAGACGCTGACGCTCATCTATAACCGGGTTGCTCCCACCCCCTGATGCCGGCGCATATTGGCGCGGCGCGGTTCACGCGGCTCTGTTCGTCGTAGTGTTACGTTGTTGAGATAGTGGAGCAGGAGCAAATCGGAGGATCGGACGAGGCTGCCACCGCGCCTGCCCGGGCCGTTGAGGCAACCCCGGCGGCGCCCATCGCGCCACATATCCTGCGAGTAGCGCTGGCCATCGAGTATCTTCTGGCCCTGATCGCAACCACCGTGGTGTGGGAGGAGATCGGCGGGCAGGGGCTTCTCGATCTCATGCCCTGGTACACCAAGCTGGGCCTGATTGGCGGCTTCTGCTGGGCTTTGGTTGGCTTTTCCGGATCGCTGGCGCGGCCCGGCCGATGGAGAACGCGGCGTTCGGTCCTGTGGCTCTGCGCGATGATCGTGCTGGCGACGGCGATGGGACTGGTGACGTATTACTACCACTTGCATGAGCCAACCGACGATGACGACGACGACGACGCACCGACCAGCGCGGCTGTTCTCCCCACCCCCGCTCGGATTCATCGCGTCCAGGTAAACCATGACTGACGCTTCCGCGCCGCCTGTATTCGACAAATGGGAACCGCGGGAGTGCCCGTTCACCATCGAATACCGGCATGGCCTCATGCAGGAACTGCGCGCGGCGGTCGCCTACGGCCAGCAGGCGTTTACTCGCGGCGGCATGGAGGTGGGCGGAATCCTGTTTGGGAACCGCACCGCGCAGGGTCTGTCGATCACCATGTGGCGGCCCATCGGATGCGAGCATGCCCGGGGCCCCACCTTTGTGCTTTCCGAGCGCGATCGCGCGGAACTTACGAAGTTCCTGGCAAGCGCGGCGACTTTGCCCGATCTCGCGGAAGTGCAGGCAGTCGGCTGGTTTCTCTCGCACACCCGCAGCGATCTGTCGCTGCGCGAATCGGATCTTGCGCTCTACAACGAATTCTTTTCCGGCGTCACCGACGTCGCCCTGGTTCTGCGGCCCGGACGCCACAACGCGGCGCGTGCGGGGTTCTTTTTCCGCGACGCCGGCGGGGCGATTCAGAGCGATTGCTGCGTTCTGGAATTCAACATTGAAGCGGGCGAGGACGTCTGGCCGGCAACGCATGCGGAAACGCATCCTGGGCACGCGCGGGAGCTGCCTTTTCCGCCTGAGCGCCATCGCGCCAGCGCGTCCGCGGCAGCCGAACTCCCGCCGATGCCTGACGCAACCAGCGCAACAGCGGCGCAATCCGCGCCGGCAGCGGCGGCGTCTCCGGCGGAAACCGCTCCTCCGGCCGTCGGCTCGCGACGGAGCTGGCGATGGATCGCCCTTCCGATTGCCGCGCTGGTGGCGATCGCCTGGCTGCATTTTACGCGAAACGGACCGCTCGATCCGCCCGAAACTCCAATTGACATGACCGTCATGGATCGCGATGGTCAGCTCGTGATCGCGTGGGACCATGCACGTCCCGAACTGCGGGCCGCGCGCGGCGGTCGCTTGTCCATCGTCGATGGCCCCGTCAGGAAGGATGTCTCACTCACTCCCGAACAGGCGCGGACCGGCTCTCTGACTTTGGTACGCGGATCCGCAGCGGTTCAGGTTTCCCTGCATCTCGAGACAG
>Ga0326727_10021107_pt1 | contig 12812 bp, 17 predicted proteins | sample MB2enrmetagenome_FD_207643 | JGI IMG/M metagenome (GOLD analysis project Ga0326727, IMG submission 207643) | Lab enriched peat soil microbial communities from McLean, Ithaca, NY, United States - MB29MY | ecosystem: Environmental > Terrestrial > Soil > Wetlands > Peat | place: USA: New York...
TAGTTGTAGTCCTTCCTAACGCCCGGACTGAGCGGATCGATCAGGATGCACTCGAACCAGGCGAACTTGCCGTCCTCCCAGACAGGGTATGACCCCAGCACTTTCATGTTGGGGAATCTCTCCGAGACCCTCCTCTCCGCGACCGACTGAGAGGAGACTGCGGACTTGATCTTCAAGACACCCATGTGCTTCGGCCTCCTGCCAGAGGTCGGGCGCTTCTTCCTCATCCCGCCCCTCGAAACGCGCATGCGCACGATGATGACGCCCTCCTTCGCCTTGTACCCCAGCGACCTGGCCCGGTCGAGCCTCCATGGTCGCTCGACCCTCATCATTGTCGGCTCCTTTCTGAGCTGCACCGCTCTAGCCCTAATGTCCCCAGCCTTCTCGTGGAAGATGTCCTGCCACGTCTTGGAGATCTGGCGGTACATGGATATCTGGGCGCCTCGCCTTCGGTCGGCAAATAAACGTTCTTGGGTGCTCAGGACTGAGAGAAGAAGGAACGGACCTTGTCCCCTATGATGGTGATGGCGTCTGCCTGAGCCTCTTCGGTCTGCCCCCCAATGTGAGGGGTCAAGATTGTCCCCGGGGCGGCCAATATTGCGCCTGAAGGAGGCTCCTTCTCGAAGACATCGAGCGCAGCACCCCCGATGCGGCCGTCCCGCAGGGCGCCGGCCAGGCTGTCTTCGTCCACCACACCGCCTCGGGAGGTGTTGATCAGGAAGGAACCCTTCTTCATCTGCGCAAGCCTAGAGGGGCCGACGAGATGCCTAGTTTCGTTGGTCATCGGGACGTGAAGGGTTATGAAGTCCGATGTGCTGAACAGTTCATCGAGGGATACAACCCGGCATCGGAGCTTCGCAATGACGTCGGGTGGAATCTGAATGACATCATACATCAGAACAGACATGCCTAGCGTCCCGGCTATCTCGGCAATCCTCCTTCCGATTCTGCCGAGGCCAACAATGCCGAGAACCTTGCCTTTGAGCTCGGTCCCCATCAGAGAGTTCTTCTCCCACTTGCCCGCCTTGGTGCTTTCGTCGGCCCTTACCAATTTGCGACTCAGCGCGAGCATCAGCAACGTGACATGTTCGGAGACGGCCTCGACCAGAGACTCGGGACTGTTCACCACCGTTATCCCCTTCGACTTCGCATATTCCACGTCAACGTTGTCAAGTCCGGTCCCGGGCCTGGCGATCAGCTTCAGCTGGGGAGCCTTGTCGATCACCTGCCTGTCGACCTTGGTCCTGCTCCTGATGATGACTGCGTCGTAACCGCCTACCACTTGGAGGAGTTCCTCGCGGCTGATCGAGGGACGGTAGTCTACAGAGATCCCTTCACCAAGCGCCAGCTTCTCGGTCTCCACCTGATCGCAGATCAGAACCTTGGCCATCATATCATCCCCTTTGCTTCAGTCCCTCCCCCATGGTCTGGGGGATGGATGATATATCGGTTGAACCAATATCGCGGCAACTGCTTGACCACCGTGACGTCGGCCGTCCAGCTCCCATGCAAGCCTGCGCATCGGGAGCGCGGGCAAAGCCTGACGGTTATATCAGGCCGACCTTCGTAGCCGGGTGTGCTCGTGGGAGTCGTCGGCAAACCCAATGTCGGAAAGTCCACTTTCTTCGCAGCCGCGACCCTGAAGGATGTGCCAATCGCAGACTACCCCTTCACCACGATTCAGGCGAACGTCGGCGTGGCCTACCTCAGGACGAAGTGCGTGTGCAAGGAGATGGGCGTCGCCGACAAGCCGAGGAATTCCGTGTGCGTTGACGGCACTCGGCTGATACCGGTGAAGTTGGTGGACGTGGCAGGGCTCGTCGAGGGAGCCTCCGAAGGCAGGGGGCTCGGGAACCAGTTCCTTGATGATGTCAGGCAGGCCGATGCCCTGATACAGGTGGTGGATGCCTCCGGCTCGACGGACATTGAGGGCAGAAAGGTCCCCCCGGGTTCCAACGACCCACTGAAAGATATCGAAATGGTCGAGCACGAGTTCGACCTCTGGGTATATGGCCTCTTGAAGAAGGACTGGGAGAGGGTCTCGAAGGCCCTTGAACAGACGGGAGGAAAGATCGTGGACCATCTAGCCAACAGGCTCTCGGGCCTGTCCGTCTCCCTGGCTGATGTTGAGCAGGTGATCCTGCACAACCACTTGAGAACGGAGAAGCCGAGCACGTGGACAGATGCCCAGCTCATGCAGTTCGTGGTCGGGGTGAGGAAGCTGACGAAGCCTTCCCTGATTGCGGCCAACAAGTCTGACCTTCCCTCCTCTCCGCCCAACATAGACCGGCTGAAGCAGACTGAAAGGAAGGTGGTCCCGTGCGCATCCGAGGCCGAGCTCTTGCTCAGAAGGGCGGCCGACCACGGGCTGATACAGTACGTGCCAGGCGACGGGAGTTTCAAAGTGGTTGCACCAGAGAGGCTGACCCCTGCTCAAGCTGGGGCCCTAAGGATGGTAGACGAGAAGGTCATGAAAGCCTTCGGTGGCACCGGGGTCCAAGAAGCGATCAACGAGGCGTACTTCGGGCTTCTAAGCGCAGTCGTAGTCTTCCCTGTCGAGGACGAGACAAAGCTTTCGGACAAGGAGGGTAATGTCCTGCCCGATGCTTACGTTATGAAAGGAGGTTCGACGGCACTCGACCTCGCGAGGACGGTTCACACCGAGTTGGCGGACAGCTTTCTCTACGCCATCGACGCGCGGAACGGGAAGAGGCTGTCAGCTGACCACAAGCTCAGCAACAGGGACATCGTGAAGATCGTCTCAAGCGGCAAGCGGGGCTAGCGGTTCTGCCTTCTTCTGTTCGGGCCTCGAGATCAGCTTGCTCTTTCTCACCCCGACGTGCCTGAGGTGGGTGACTCTCTTCGCCTCGGTGTAGACATCCGAAGCAACCTTCTGCAGGACCAATTCCTGAGCCAGCTGGTCGTAGGTGAGGCTGGCGGCCCTTTCAGCGATGACCTTGTCCATCACGACCCTGAGGTCATGCTTCTTCGAGCTGTTCATCTTTCCCTGGGATAGGGCCGTGCAGTAGACCCTGACGACATAGCCGTCCTTCGTTGTGTAGTCCCTGATGAAATCCGACATCGAGGAACCCCTCCTGATGAGGCTTCTGAGGAATTCACGAGAGTACTCATGACCCTTGAAGACCGTCGTGGCCGTCTCGCCTTCGACCTTGTCGATCTGGAAGTAGAGCTTGAAGCTGTAGTGCTGCGGGTCTTGTTTCAGTATATCGTAGAGCGTCGTCTCGACGACCCTTCCGGAAGGTTTCTCAATGTCCGAGAGTGGGACGCGAGCTATCGGAGCATTACCGAATGAAGGGGACGCAGTTACCACCACCCAGGACTTCAGCTTCCACTTGTCCCTTACCTTCGCTACCTTCTTCGGCAACTAAAAGCGCCCCGCCGCCGTCCCGCTTATAACCTCATTGATGGCGAAGCGAGTCGATGCCCCCCATGTATGGGCCCAGAACTTGGGGGATCTTCACCGTCCCGTCTTCCTGCTGGAAGTTTTCAACAAGAGCGACCAGCGTCCTGGTGACAACTGCGGTCGAGTTGAGAGTGTGGACCAGGGCTGTCGGAGAGCTCTGCTTCTCTCTGTATCTGATGAGGAGCCTTCGAGCCTGGAAGTCGGTGATGTTGCTCGCGGAGGCCATCTCTCTGTAGTTCTGCTGACCGGGGAGCCAAGCTTCGACGTCGAAGGTCTTCGCCGACATGAAGCCGGTGTCACCGCTACAGAGCATGACCACCCTGTAAGGGATCTCCAAGGCCTGATAGATTTTCTCCACGTTCGAGACCAGTTCTTCGTGAAGCCTCCAGCTCTCGTCGGGACGGCAGAAAACGACCTGTTCCACTTTGTAAAATTGGTGCACGCGGAAGATTCCCTTAGAGTCCTTCCCGTGCGCCCCGGCCTCGACCCGGAAGCAGGGGCTGAACCCGCAGTACTTGATGGGCAGGTCAGAGTTCTCCAGGATCTCGTCCTTGTGCATTGACACGAGCGGATGCTCCGAGGTTGCGATCAAGTGGAGGTCCTCCCCTTCGATCTTGTAGATCACGGGACCGAAATCTTCGAGGTTGACGACCCCCTCGTAGGCCGCGCGGTTGAGCATGAAAGGCGGTTCGACGGCCGTGAATCCGCGTTCCCTGAGAAAGTCGAGCGCGTATTGCATTATCGCGTGTTCGAGTTTCACAGCGTCCCCCTTCAGGAAGAAGAATCTCGCTCCTGCGACCTTAGCGGCCCGCTCCATGTCAACCATGTTCAGCCCGGTCAGCAGGTCGATGTGATGCTTGGGTTCGAAGCTGAACTTGGGCTTCTTGCCCACCGACCTGGCGACGACACTCTGAGTCTCGTCCTTCCCCAACGGGACGCTTTCGTGGAGCATGTTGGGCATGCTCATCAGGATGCCGTTCAGTCGTGCGTACCTTTCGGCGGACTTCGCCTCCAGGTCTTCTATCTCCTGAGGGATGCTCCTGACCTCCTTCAACTTCGCCTCGATCGGATCTCCCCTCTTCTTCATCGCCGCGACCTGGGCGGTCAGCTCATTCTGCTTGTGCCTGAGTTTGTCGACCTCGGTCTTGAACCTCCTCCATTCCGCATCGGCTTTCACAGCCTCATCGACAAGATGGACCTTCTCGAGCGCCCCTCTTCTCTCGAGGTTGCGAACTATCGCCTTCGGGTCTTCCCTGACTAGCTTTACGTCAAGCACCCTACGAGTCCCTCCACGCTTTCAGGTATCTCTAACACGCGATAAAAGCCATACCTCTTGGAAAAGAAGGACGTCGCGGAGCACTGCCATCGCTGTGGAGACAGCCCCTGAGGGGGAAATCGAGGCTATCCGGTATTCGATGGTCTCCTTCCTAGCTCCCATCTTGAGGGTCATTCCGCGAGGAATCCCCTCGTTGTCCGGCGTCAGAACAGATACTAGCTGGCGGCACACATTGACGTCTGCACACCTAATCGAGAGCCTAATCGTGGTTCTCATGCGAGGATTCTATCCGCGACGACCTTTGAGAAGGCTTCGACCGCTGTCGCAGGGATTCTCGCGCCCGCGGCCATCGTGTGTCCCCCTCCGACCCCGCCGACCACTTCCGCGGCTTCACGCATCACCAGCCCCAAGTTCACGGTTCCTGAAAAAGAGTCCCCGACCCTTGATGAGATTTTCAGCTCAGAATCCTGGCTGGAAGAAGTGCCAACGAGGACCTTGTCCCTGAAGCCTGGTGATGAAGTCAGGATTGAGATCACGGGCCCTAGCAGCTTCTCGTCAACGACTCCCTCGCCCCTTATGAACACGATTGAGCCGCGGTGCTCAAACCTCGAGGTGTCGCCCGTCAGGGCTTCAAGGGTCTTGTTGATCCCCGCGCGGTACTCCGAGAGGGTCTTCATCGCGGCCTTCAAGGCTTCTGACCTGTCGCCGAGGCAAATCGAGATGCCCGTCCCTGGTGCCGCCATCCTACCGCATGCGTTGAGCAGGGTGGCAAACTCCCTGGCGTCCCTGAGCGGGGTGAAAGAATCCTCGAATTCTAGGGTGTAGACCTCGCCGAGCAGGCCAGCGATGGCATCGGTCGCCCCCTCGGCCGGTCCGAGCATGCTCGCGATGACCTCCATCAGCTTCATCTTTTCCTCAGCAGAAAGGGACGAAATCGTCCTCCAAGTCGCCCCGTCCTTGAGCTGAAGGCCGGATTCATGGAGCGCCGACAACAAAGCATCCTTACTCCCGGTCAGCCCCTTCAGGAATGGGGTCGAAGTCAACGCGATAGATTCGTGGATGGGCCGCGTCTCCCTTCCCGTGAACATCAAGTCCTTGGACGAACTCAGGAGGCCTGACGACCGCGCCTCTTCCATTGCTGCTTTGTTGAGCCCCGTCAGGGACCTTCCCTGACCGGCGTCCTGCCTGTCGGCTACCGCCCCCACGACCGCCAGCGGAGAGAGGTCACTGTTCGAGGGGTCGATCGAAGTGGCGAAGAAGTAGGCCATCGACGACGAACAGGCATCCCTGCCCCCGTCGAACCCGTACGCCCAGGCGTTGACGACTGCCGGGTTCAGCATGTCGCCCTCGGAGAGCTGGTGGTGGTCAATTACAAGGTATCTGCGGTCTAAGGCGGCCCCCAAATCTGCTATGAGGGTGGAGGCGAGGTCGGTGAATATGTAGAAGTCGTACCGCTGCTTTTCGAGGTCGCCAATTGTCCTGGAATCCAGGTCCGGAACGGTCCGCAGTGTGACGTTGGCCCCTTTCCTCGTCAGGGAGGCGAAGACTATCGAACCACTCGCAAGCCCGTCGGCGTCAATGTGAGTGACGATGAGTATCCTCCTTCCGCTTCGGACGAGCTTCAGGATCTCCGGAGTGAGAGCCCTACACCTGCTTAGGAGGCCATCAAGGTCCGCCGCTAATGTAGGTCTGCCTCCGGCTATGCCAACTGGGCGACGACCGCAGTATACTTGAAGTCGCTGGGGAGCATGCCCCTTTCCTTGTAGTACTTCGAGAGACGGTAGATCTTGGCTTCGACCAGCTCAAGGGAATGGACGTTCTTCCTGTCGCTGTGGTGTACCTTCAGGTGCCTCTGGACCCTCTGCGCGCGTTCGATGAGGTCTTGGAGGTCTTGGGGCAGCTTCGGAGAGACCTTCCCCTCCACCAACACCCTACCGATCGACTTTCCGAGGAGGGGCTTCGCCAGTGGAACCCCGTAGTCGTCCCTCAGAGTCAGGCCTATCCTGCTCTGCGGCATTCCCTCCTTTGCAAGCTTGAGTATGGTAGTCCGCACCTCCTCAGGGGTGGACTTCACCCAGCTGGGAGGACCCTTGCTTGGCGGTCTCGTCTGGTGCGACTTCCCGTGCCTGTGCGAATGTATGCGGGCCAAAGTGTAACCTTCCTGCCGAGTCCTTTGATTTGTGCTGATAAAGGTTACCTGCTGCAATTCAGGCTCAGCCATCCGCCGAAGGCTCTCAGGGCGCTCGCTCTGTGAGAAATGGCGCACTTCTTGGCGAAGGTCATCTGAGCCAAGGTTCTCTTTGCCCCGGTCGGAATGAAGATAGGGTCGAAACCGAACCCTCGCTCCCCCGAGGGGTGGAGTGCCACCCTTCCCTTCAATCGGCCTACAAAGACGTGAGGCTTCGAAGAGCCGTCGCAGTAGGCGACCGCGCTCACGAACTCGGCGTCTCGGGTGCTGATTCCCTCCATTAGCTTCAGGATCCCCTTCAGCCCCAGAGTCTGGAAGGCAAAGGAGGCACAGGTTCCGGGGAAGCCCTGAAGAGAATCGATGAAGAGTCCTGTATCCTCCACGAAGAGAGGCTTCAGCGAAGTCAGATAGGCCCCAGCCGCGGCGTGGACTGCGACATCGGAGGGGTCGCCGGATTGGAGCTCCAGACCCTTCGACGGAAGGCGTCGCAAGACGATTCCCAACTTCTGGAGCACGAACCGGGCCTCCTCGAACTTGTGGTCGTTCGAGGTCGCGAACCAGATGCTAGGAGAGCCTGGCATACCTCCCCCTCCGCTCGATGCTCTTGAGCTGTCTCGTTACTGCCTTCGTCCTATTCCCCCCCGCCTCCATGGAATACCCTTCGAAGAGCCATTCGAGTGCCATGGAGGATAATGATGGATGGGCCCCGACCAGAGTCTCCTTGATCAGCCTGAGGTCGACCGCGTGGTCCTCGAGCCTGGAAGAATGGTTAGAGAGGCCAAAATCGATGAAGACCAGTTCACCGCCCCTTATGATGACGTTTGCGGTCGTGAGGTCACCGTGTGTTATCCCAGCTGAGTGGAGCCGGGCGACATCTCTACCAAGCAGACGAAAGAGCTTCCCCGCCTCTGCCTCGGGAGCCGAAGTCACGAACTCCTTCAATCTCTCCCCTTCCACATATTCCATCACGAGGGTTGTTCGTGGAGCGTCTAAGTAGTAGAGCCTCGGCACAGGCACTCCGGCCCTCCTCGCAGAATGGACCAGTTCGGCCTCGTGAAGGGTCCTCTGGTGTCTTATCGCGATGTCGAGCTCAGCGAGCCTATAAGGCAATGGCTTCCTGACCTTGTACACTGCGGCTAGGCCCCGCCACGTGCCACTGACGATGTCGGCTTCTGCGCCCTTGTAGAGGAGCCGGCCCTGAGGACTCTCAGCTTCTCCAGGGGATGTCAACTGAGTCAAGCCTCCAGGACTGCCGAATGTTAGCCTCTTTGATTGACACCTGGCTCCCCATGCTGTGTGCCAGCAAGCCAGTCCAGGCAATCTGCGCGCCGCAGTCGCCGCTGTACAGTATGGGAGTCAAGCTGACCGAGGCGGAATGCCTCACAGCCATCTTCGCCATCATGTCTGACAGCCTCGCATTCGCTGCGACCCCGCCTACGACTAAGACCTCGTGCTTTCCGGTGAATGCGAGAGCCCTCTCTGTGACCTCGACGACCATCGCGAACGCGGTCTCTTGAATCGAGTACGACACTGACTCGAAGCCCTTCCCTGAATCAATCATGTTCTTCGCAGCCGTGAGCAACCCGGAGAATGACACATCGTTCCCCTTTACCGAGTATGGAAGTCTGTGATAGATCGAAGACCTGGACGCCGCGGTCTCGATTGCGGCTCCGCACGGCGATGAGAGGCCTGAGTGCCTCCCGAACTGGTCCAGCAACTGGCCCAGGGTCAGGTCAAGAGTCTCCCCCAGGACCCTCCACCTCCCTCCCGAGTAGGCGATGACCATCGTGTGTCCCCCTGACACGAGAAGGACCACAGGATCCTTTGCGCCGGTTAGCAGGCAACCTAGCTCGATGTGCCCTACTGCGTGGTTGACCGGGATGAGTGGCTTGTCGAGTGTGGACGCAAGTGTCCTAGCCACGACCGCGCCGACCCTGAGGCACGGGCCGAGCCCGGGTCCCATTGAGTAGCACACCGCCTCAAGTTTGTGCAAAGCAATCCCGGACTCTTCCACGGCTTCCCCGAGCACCTTCCCAGCGGCCTTCACATGGCTCTGGGAGGCCTCGAACGGATGTATTCCGCTTCCTTCCGCGGGCTGGTAGACGTTCTTTGCATTGGAGAGGATTTCCCCATCGGAGGAGACCACCGAGACGGAGAAGGTGTGAGCGGTGCTCTCCACGCCGAGGACGTACTGCTTCATCGAGAGCTACATCTTTCTCGTCTGTCGGTAGAGGTCACCGGGGAGATTGATGAACGGGAGTACCTCGACAAGGAAGTCGTCGAACCGTCCACGTTCGAAGGTCGCAGTGCGTTCTTTCCCCGACACGGAAATCTTGGCTGCGAGGACAACCCCCCGCTTCTATCAGGGTCCGATTTCAGCTTCGGGAAGTGCATCAGGGCTCCGAACCCGACTTTGTTCTCCCCCTTCGTGAAAACGAGATTGTAATACATGCTAAGCGTCTTTGTGAACTGTCCCAGCTGCTTCTTCCGGCTCTCGCTCCTCTTGACCTGGTCGAAGTCGGAGCCAGCAAGTGAGTCGATGATCTCCTTGAGGATCTTCATGTCGCCCACCTTGTTCGTGTACCCTGCGTACTCGATGGGCATCTGGTGGACGCTGTGCATCACAGAATCCCAATCGTCGAGCACGACATGTGTCTCAGTATCGAGATTCATGTCGCGCTTGAGCTCGTCGGAGAGAATGTCCTCAACGGTGAGTCTCTTCGGCACGATAGAGGTTCGCAAACTGCTATTAGTTATCGATTGCGGAACGCGGGCGCGATTGAAAGGCCCAATTCAGTCGATTGAAGTCTCCTACATCGTGCATGCCACTGAGGACAGTCAGACCCTCGCGAAAGCGGTTTCAACCCTGCTGTCGGTCGACGCACTAGCAGAAGAAGAACAGATGGAGGGGCACTTTGGAAACGCCATCACCAGGGTGCGGTATCACCTCACCGGAGAGGATGCGGCTGCGGCCCTAGGCAGCATAGCGGCCCAACTGCCGGCCCTAATGAAGGAAAGGCTGAAACGTGAAATGGTGGAACTCGTGGATGAACATTCAGTCCTCTACCTCCGCCTCGACAAGCAATGCTTGGTCGTGGGAACGCTGGAAGAGGGAACCAGTGACCCCGTCAGAATCAGAGTTAAGCCCCGCGTTTTCCTGCCACGAGGAGGGGCGAAAGAGTTCTACTCGAAGATTCTGTTCGGCGGGAACTAGATGTCCAAGAGATATGTGCTTCTTGTCGCCGACGGAGAACTCTCGGACAGCGACATGAAAGACATTTCCGTGATGCTGGGAATGAGACACGGGAAGGTCACCGTCATCCCCGTTGAGAGGAACCCGCGGGCCGTAATAGTGAAGACCACAAACTCCGTGGCCCCGCTTCTGCGGGGGATGGGCGGTGAGCTGCAAGTGGGCGGGAAGCGATTAGTGACAGTCTTGACTTCGGGATCCATCGGTAAACTCAAAAGTGGAGCACTTAGTAGTGAGACGATGTGTGATGGCAAAGTTCCTCAGTGACGAGTACTTTTCCCAGGTCCAGGCAACCCTATCTCAGGATCAGAGGTGGCTTGAGAGCACGAAGTCTGTTAAGACGACCATAGCCTTCAACGTGACAGACGGCGGGCAGAACTACGTCCTGACTGTGGAGAATGGAGTGACCACACTGCAGAAGATGGCGGCAGGGACGCCAGTGGAGTTCTCGTTCGACGGAACCTACGATGCATGGACCAAGGTCGTCAAGGGAGAAATGGACATCCAGTCGGCCGTCCTCCATGGCCAGCTTAGATTCAAGGGTTCAATCACGAAGATCCTGATGTACAGGGACAGGTTCATCAGGGTGGCAGAGGTGATGAGGGACGTTCCGAAGGAATTCTAGGCTGGAACGAACACATACCAAGATTCGCGCGCGCTGAATGTCTTAATCTCATACCTCAATTGTTGCCAAGAGGCTGCTCCTTGCATCCTCAGGCAACTCCGACAAATCGCAGATGCCCAGTCGAACAGCACAGGTGAGATGCCTAATCTTGTCATGACCCCTTCCGCTCTTCGCCAGGACCCAGTCGCCCACTTCCATTCGTGTCGAACACACACTGCACGCAGCCTGTCCCTTTGCCTCCCAGTGCTGGAGTCTGGAAGGCGTCATCCTGTAGACTCGCGCTGGACCCACGTTCAAGCTGACGACGAATGGTTGATGCTCCTGCCCTAACATTAACGTATTGGACCAAATCCAGAATTATTCTTGGGACCAAGTATGGTGAAGTACAGGCGACCTTCAGAGATGGCCAAACCACCAATTCCTCCTGGGACGAGTTTCCAAAGATTTTGGTTGGCAGCTGCTGACTAGGCAAGAGTCTCATGAGTTATCCGCGGGCCAAAGCACAACAACTCACGCTTGAACTCATGCGGGGTATTCTGCTTCCTTGTGTTCGGTGGATTCACGAAGGCTCAGGTGGTGGGTCCACTAGTGACGGGCTAAGCCACCGAAAGAGTCGCAGTCGTCTCCGGCAGGTGACTTGAGGGTCCCCGGTGAAACCCCTTGAGGAACAAGGCCAAGTCGACGAGATTTGGGTTGTTGTCTGCCTTTCTGAGTCTCACGCTAAAATCCTGATCGCCTAACTTCATGTTTATCCTGCTGTGGAAAGGTATTCTCGTGAATGCGACGGCCTGATAGTGAATCTTTCCGGTGAGATTGCCCTCGACTATCTCATCTGCAGGTGGAAATTGGGTGATCAGTAGAGCAAACCCTTCAACCCAATCGATGACGGGTTCGACACGGACCGGAGAGGCGAGCATCTGTCTGATTATGTCCTCGAAGAACGCCGTCTGATCTTGCTCTATTACCTCATGAACGACCAGCTCTTTCGTGGGTGCGTACGTAACCTTGACCAACTGCGTTCGTGGATCCTGAAGATTAGTCTCGACTTTTGTCTTGGCCACCAAAGGGGTGGTTGACATGGCAGCACCCTCATAGATGAAAATCGAACCCAAAGCAAAGGTGATCGTAAAGACACCAAATCCCACCTGGTTGAACGGTAGACCGTAGAACCCCAGCACGAACGCCATCCACAAGAAGAAGAATCCGACAATCAAATCGAAGAGGCGCAACACCCATCCACAGGAGCCTTCTCACCTCGCTGCTCCATAATAGCATGCAGGTTCTGCCAAGTAGGTTGTTAGAGAGCATCTCGCGAATTAGTCAATTTACTACAAGGAATCTTGATTGCTTGGGAGTGCAACGATAAAGCACAGATTCTCGAATTGCGCGAGGACCTTGGCGACATCTTCGGATTCGCTCCGAGGGGAGAGGATAGTGACCTTCGTCAGACGCGTGAGACCCAACAATCGCATGTTTTGCGCTTTCAGCCAAATCCCCGCTTCGGTATCAAATTCAACGGGGGCGGTCAAATCATCCTCCGAAAATCGAAGGCTAAGGAGGCCGAGAATTGACATGGGCGCCACCATTAAAGCCTAAATTGGGGACCGAACACCTACCGCTGACGATGAGGTGAACGCCGTCCCAGTCATAGCCCAGGTTAGCTCCGTGGGCAGATGATGAACTCGCGACGATACCGAGTCAAGACATCCTCAGCCTAAATAGAGGCAGACCAACGAGGAGGCCGTCTTGGCCAAGACGGTGAAGGTCCATGAGGACACGCACAGAGCGCTCCAGCAGCTCAAACTCCACGGGCGAAAGGAGAGCCTCGACGAAGTGATTAGAGAGATGATTCGCACAACGACAGGCCTGTCTGTGGAGAAGATCCACTATGAGTCCGCCACGACACGCCTGACCTCTTACATCCCAGGATGAGGCGGTAACACAGAAATACGAACTTCAGGCGGGATGGAAGCCAAACATGACCAAGTTCGACGGGATCGTTGGAAAGACTCTGCTCACGGTCGAAGAAAAGGAGAACGAGTTGACTCT
>Ga0326727_10021109_pt1 | contig 12810 bp, 13 predicted proteins | sample MB2enrmetagenome_FD_207643 | JGI IMG/M metagenome (GOLD analysis project Ga0326727, IMG submission 207643) | Lab enriched peat soil microbial communities from McLean, Ithaca, NY, United States - MB29MY | ecosystem: Environmental > Terrestrial > Soil > Wetlands > Peat | place: USA: New York...
GCCATGGTAGCGTGCATGCGGAAATTGCTTTGCGTATTGAATGCAATGCTTAAAAATCGTACCCCTTGGAATTATAGTGTTAACCAATCAATTAGTCCTTGACAAGTAACACAGTTGCTAAACAAAAATCAAATACGAAATCCCAAAGAGGAGCAAAATGTTCAAAGACCTGGTATTGAAGTGCCGGAGTTACCGGCGGTTTTATGAGGACGTGGCGGTGGAGAATAAAACTTTGCGGGAACTGGTAGACCTGGCCCGGGTCTCGGCTTCGGCGGTGAACCGGCAGCCGTTAAAATATATCATTTCCGGGGCGCGGGATAAGAACGCGCTGATTTTCTCCACTTTGCATTGGGCCGGAACGTTAAAAACCTGGCCGGGGCCGGCGGAAGGGGAACGGCCGGCGGCCTACATCCTGATTTTGGGCGATAAGGAAATCGGGGCGAGTTTCGGGCTGGACCCGGGCATCGCTGCCCAGACGATTTTACTGGGTGCCGTGGAGAAAGGCTTGGGGGGCTGTATGCTGGGTGCGGTGGACCGGGAAGACCTGAGAAAATTGCTGAGCATTCCGGCAAGATACGAAATTTCCCTGGTGATTGCCCTCGGGAAACCGAAAGAGAAAATTATCCTGGAGACGATGAACCCGGGCGACAGCTATGATTACTGGCGGGACAAAGACGAAGGCCACCATGTGCCCAAACGGAAATTGAACGATATTATTGTGGCGGAGTATTAGAGGAGCTTAATTTTTTAATTTGATTTGTTGTCGGCATCAATAATAATCGCGGTATTTTATGTTTTTGGAAACTAGTAATTTAGATTCTGGATTCCCGCTTTCGCGGGAATGACAACTTTGATGGGGCTAAGTTTCGTGATTCGCATCGCAGAAGAACGTGATTTTGAAGGAATAATGAACCTGCTCCGGCAGCTTAATCCGGAAGACCCGGTGATTACGGACGGGCGGGATAAAGTGATATTCGCGCGGATATTAAAAGAATCCAACCTGCGGATTTTAATACTGGAAGAAAGCGGGAAGCTAATCTCGACATGTTACCTGAATATCATTCCCAATCTGACCAGAAACGCGGCGCCTTACGCGATAATCGAAAATGTGGTGACGGATGAGTCATTCCGGAATCAGGGTTTCGGGAAGAAGCTGATGGGCTTCGCGCTGGAAAGCGCCTGGAAAGCTGGATGTTATAAAGCGATGCTGCAAACCGGTTCAAAAAAAGAGATCACCCACAAATTTTACGCAGCCTGCGGTTTTATCGAGGGAGAAAAATTCGCGTTTAACGCCTGGAATTCGAAATTTGCGAAAAAGACGGCATAAATATTTACTTTTTATTGCTCCTGACTTAATAAAACTTCGCAATCGCAGCCGCAATATTGTAAAATTGGTTTCAATCCGGAAATCTTATTTGTAATTTGGATTTTAACGCACGTGGATATTTTTGAGCACCAATTTGAGGAACAGAAGAAAAAAGAAGCGCCGCTGGCGGCGCGGATGCGTCCTACGACGCTGAAAGAGTTCGTGGGGCAGGAGCATATTGTCGGGGAAGGGCGCGTGCTGCGAAAAGCAATCGAATCAGGGCAGCTGCCTTCGATGATACTCTGGGGGCCGCCCGGCAGCGGCAAAACGACGCTGGCGACCATTATCGCCAATACCACGGCTTCCCATTTCAGTTCGGTCAGCGCCGTCACCGCCGGTGTCGCCGATTTGCGGCGGATTATCGAAGAAGCGAAAGAAAGGCGCAAGCTTTATCAGCAGAAAACGATACTGTTTATTGACGAAATTCACCGTTTCAATAAATCGCAGCAGGATGCGGTGCTGCCGTTCGTGGAAGACGGCACGATAACTTTAATCGGCGCGACCACGGAAAACCCGTCGTTTGAAGTCAATGCGCCGCTGTTATCCCGCGCCCGTGTTTTCACCCTGAATCCCTTAACCGAAGGTGAACTGAAAACGATTATCCGGCGGGCGATGCAGGATAAAGACAAAGGTATCGGGAACATCAAAGCAGAAATCGAAGAAGATGCGCTCAAACAGCTAATCACGGTCTCAAACAGCGACGCCCGCACGGCGCTGAATGCATTGGAACTGGCGGCGTTGACTACACTGCCGGATGAGCAGGGGATGCGGCACATCACACTGCCGGTAATCGAGGATGCGCTGCAGCAGCGCGCTTTATTGTACGACCGGGCCGGGGAACAGCATTACGATTTGATTTCAGCTTTACATAAATCTCTGCGCGACTCCGACCCTGATGCTTCGCTTTACTGGCTGGAGCGGATGCTGGAAGCGGGAGAAGACCCGCTGTTCATCGCGCGGCGGCTGGTGCGGGCGGCTTCGGAAGATATCGGCATGGCGGACCCGCAGGCATTGGTAGTGGCGATGGCGGCGCAGCAGGCGGTGCATTTCATCGGGGTACCGGAGGGCAACCTGGCGCTGGCGGAAGCGGCGGCCTACCTGGCCACCGCGCCGAAGAGCAATTCCCTGTACACGGCCTATTCCAATATTCAGAATGAGGTGAAAAACGGCAAAAACGACCCGGTGCCGCTGCATTTACGGAACGCCGTAACAAAATTGATGAAAGAAAGCGGCTACGGCAAGGGCTACAAATACGCGCACAATTTCCCCGGGCATGTGGTGGACCAGCAGCACCTGCCGGATTCGTTGAAAGATAAGAAATTTTATTTTCCCGGCGAGCTGGGTTATGAAAAACAGGTCAAAGACCGCTTGAAAGCCTGGGAGTCAATCAAGAAAAATAACAATAGTAAAACCCCCGGAGAGCAACGGGATTGATTGCCAGACGGGTCGTTTTTCCCTGTGGTAACATTCAGCTCGAGGGTATGCTGCATTTACCGGAGAGTAAAGAACCTTCGCCCGTGGTGGTTGTCTGCCACCCGCACCCGCTTTACGGCGGGGATATGGATAACGGGGTGGTGCTGTCGGTCTGCAGCGCACTCGAAAAAAGCCGGATTGCAACGTTGAGATTTAACTTCCGCGGCGTGGGCAGCAGCGGCGGCGGTTATAGCGAAGGTCGTGGCGAGCAGGACGATGTTGTCGCGGCGCTGGATTTTCTTGCCGCTGTCAAAGAGATTGACGCGCACCGGATCGGGTTGGCGGGGTATTCTTTCGGGGGGATGGTGGCTGAAGCTGTCGCGATGAAGGATAAACGGGTCAGGCAGCTGGCATTAATCTCGCCGGTTTTAGAGCAAGCCGCCTGGGCGCAATTGCAGGAATATGCTTTACGCAAGCTGATTATTATCGGGGATGAAGATTCCACCATTGTTTTTCGTCCTTTTCAGAGATATTTTAATGATGCCAGGCAGTATCAGCTTATCCCGGGCGCCGACCACTTCTGGGTGGGGTTCGAAGAAATGCTGGGCGACAAAATTACTTGTTTTATCCGCGATGGTTTTCCGGGGTACTAGCCTTTCCGTTCAGTGAGATTTAATCCTTTAAAATGCTGATAAACGGCTGGTCAGATTCAATATTCCGCCCGGGTAAAAAACAACTTTATTTGTAAACGTGACCGAAAGTACTCTTGATTCACATGAGAAATAGCGATATAATAGCTGTGCACTGTAGAATTATGGTGCTATAGTTTAATCCAATTGCTGAAAAAGTGAATATTTCGGATAAAGAGTTATAATTTGATTTAAGATACGGAATCAACGAATTTTCCTGTATACACCGGCGCGAGAAATATTTTTCCGGTAAATCACAACAGCACCTATCCTAATGGCATTTTTATACGTTATATAAAGGAAAAAGCAACCAAATCAGGGAGAAAATCGGTTCTTTTTAGAGCTGGAGGGATGACATGGTAACCGCGGTAAGAACAAGACGCGCAGTCAACAAAGAAACAGTCCTGGAAATGCGGCAGTCAGGCATGCCGATGCGGGAGATTGCGGAAAAAATAGGACGCAGCAAAGAAAGAGTCAGACAGATTCTGGTGGAGGGATGCGGCTCGACAGAGCACGAGTTCCTGTCCACTTTACAACTATGTAAAAAGGCCGGCTTACCACGAAACCGAATCATGGAATTGTACCTGGATGGCATTATTGCCCCGGCGGTGAAATGGGATGCCGGTAACCGGGATTATTTATTATGGCCGGTGGAAGCAGCGTCGAAAATCACGTTGCACTATCAGAATCACCGGTTGTGCAAGGTCTGTAACCGGCCTTTGCCGAAAAACAGGATATTTTTCTGTTCGGACGGCTGCCGGCAGGAACGGCACAAGTACAAATATATGACACCGGAAGAAAAGAAAAGAGTGCTGGACAATATCCGCCGCTACCGCGAGCGGCAAAAAGTAGCGGTGGAACGGCCGCTGGCTGTCGCAATGAGGTAATTCTAGCCCCGCGGCCTTTGCCGGTATTTTAATTCCAGCGCCAGATTGGCCGGCGCATCGGTAATAATTCCTTCTACGCCCCAATCGAGCGCGGTGCGCAAATTCTGGCTGCTGCTGCATTCCCAGACCATAATGGCGTAATTATGCGCATGCAGGTTATTAACCGTTTCGGCAGTGGTATATGAGAAGCGGGGCAGCATTATCCTGGCTTTGGTATCATCCATTATTTTTAACGGTTCTGCTATTGTTTTATCAATCAAAATACCCCGCGGTATCCGGGGCGCGAAATCAGCGAGTTCTTTCACCAGGCTGGCTTTAAAAGACGTGATGAATAATTCTTCGGGTTTCATCGCGGCATTGACTGTCTCCAAAAACAGGTCGAGGGAATTCACCTGTTTCAATTCCAGCATCAGTTTGATGCGCTTCCGGCATAGGCTGAGTGTTTCTTCGAGTGTCGGGACCTGGTACTGCCCGGCGATTTTCAGGTTACGGATTTCCGCTAAAGATAAACCATTGATGTTTTTATCTGCGATTTTGTCATCATGAAAAATGATGAAGCTGTGGTCGGCGGTTTCCTGGACGTCGCACTCAATACCGTCCGCGTCCAGTTTAATTGCTGCATAAAACGATTCCAGCGTGTTGTCGGGCGTATCTTTAGTGAAGCCGCGGTGAGCGATATTCAACGTTGCAGCCATCATTTTATCCTCGTCACGTACCTGAATTGTTTACGGCAGTTTTATTTCTTTCAGCAACCGGTCGGTTTCAATGCGGGCCTGTTTCACAATTTCCGGTATTTCTCGATAATCACCCCAGCGGAATTTTTCCATCCCTTCAAAACGGAAGAGATAATCGGTACCGGCCAGCAGTTTTTCTTTGATTCCGCGGCTGCTGATTTCGTCGACGATGGAGATAACTTCCAACAGTGTGCGCGGATTATCGCCGACAAAAGGCATGGGCATGTCGATTGTTAAAACCGGAGTATCATCTTTTGCGATGTTGTCCAGCGGTAAATCACAGAAAATTGTGCTGCTGACCAGTTCCATTTCCCCCACGGGAACGGGGGGCAGGATACCGGGGAAAGCCATACTGGCTTTCAGGCAGTCGTTCAGTTTGCCTTGCTGAATTAAAATGTTCTTGCCCTGTTTGAGGTCGATAACCGATACCGCCAACGGAACTTTGAGGTCGGAAAAGGAATAATTGCCGAAAAACTGTGTAATTTGCGGGTCGATTTTTCCCCAGGACAGCACGCCGGCGTTCTGGAAGTTAGCCTGACAATATGTCCTCTCCCGTAAAAAGTATGAAAAACTGCCAGCCAAAGGCCGTTTGGGACTCCGGAGTAAACCGGAAAGCTGTTCCAACCCCCAGAGCGCATGGTAGTTCTCGCCGAAAAATCGCGTGAATTCGTCGGTCAGTGTGTCCGGGTTTTTCCCCAGTGCAAACTGAGCGCTGACCGGGGCGCTGATGCCGGCGGCGATGATTTTTTTGATATTAATACTGTGGTTGTAGAAGGATTGCAGCACGCCGATACTGGCAATCCCTTTAATGCCGGTCCCGCCCAAAACCAGTGTCACGGGTTTAGACATGGGCTTGCTCCAGTTTCGCCAGCAGCTGTGGGATGACTTGCTGCGTCGTGCGGTAACCTTTTTCAATGGCCGTCAGATAATTTTCAAAATGACTGCTGTCGAACTGCGACATATCGACACTGATATGGAAATCAGACTGCGCGATTGCCCACTGTTCAAGTCTTTTCTGTTTTAAGGATTCAACGTAATAAAGCAGGTCCACACCGTTCTGATAGGAGGAACTGGGATTATCCAGCAGCCCGACGGAGATGATAAAATCGGCGCCCTGACTGCGGAGCTGGGGCACCGGAATGTTGGCCAGGACGTAACCGTCCACCAGCACTTTCTTGCCGCGCATTACCGGCGGGAATATTGCCGGAATCGCGGCTGAAGCCAGGATGCCGTCAATTAATTTACCCCGCTTGATAATTACTGTTTCGCCGGCCATGATATCCGTGGCGATGGCGGAAAACGGGATTTTAGTGTCTTCAAAACGGCGCTGGTCGAAAATGAGTTCTAACGCTTTCACGGTGTTTTTATTCGATTGAATTGATTTTTTCAAAGCAGCGACATCGCAGACGGCTTCATTCAGCCAGCTGCGCAGAAACGCCGGTCCTTCGGAGGAATGACGAAACAGGTTGAAATGGTTGACACGCACGGAATCGACAACTTTCTTAACGAGGACCGTCATCGTGTCCACGTCCGGGTATAACGCGTACATCCCGCCCATAATCGCGCCGATGCTGGTGCCGTTGACGATGTCAATTTTAATGCCGGCTTCGGTGAGCGCGCGGATTGCGCCGATGTGCGCGTAACCACGGGAACCGCCGCCGCCCAGACATAAACCTATTTTCAACTATTCCAGCTCCCAGTCTTTGAGGCCCTGTTTTATCACGGCCACGTATTCCGGACCGGGCTTGGATTCTTCTTCCTGCCGGGTCTTAATATAGGTTATGGCTTTAACCGCAACGTCGTCTTCGTTGAAAACCGTGACGTTCAAATGATTATAGGTGCCGGGGTAATCTTCGAAACGGTCCAATTTTCTCAGGTCCGCGTCGGAAATTTCGTAAACCGCGCCTTTGACTTTGGCGCCTTTATACGGCTGAATAGTCGCTTTCCCGCCGTGCCATTCCCGGGACCAGCCGGTAAAAACCAGTTTGTAGTTCGGTAAAACGGCGCTGAATTTCGGTTTGGCGTCAGGACAGTGCTGCCGCATTCGCGCCCGGCTCAGATTGGAGGCATAAGCAAAATAGTCCATAATCACCTCCGCTCACAGATGAATTTAGTCAATATTATACAGTATTTGCAATAATTATGTCAGCCGTCCGGCAGCCGATGTGTCACTGTCAGGAGCCGGGAGAGGTTGCCGATGAGCCTTAATATCAGGTATACTTAAAGCTGAAACAAAGAAGATTCCGGCGGAGGATTGCAATTTGCTGAAAACTCATTATTGCGGCGAATTAAATAAAAATCTGAAGGGCAGCAAAGTCACGCTGGCAGGCTGGGTGGACCGCCGCCGCGACCACGGCGAGCTGATATTCATCGACCTGCGGGACCGGACGGGCATCGCCCAGGTCGTGTTTAACCCCCAAATTTCCAAGCAATGTCACGAGATTGCCGGACAGGTGCGCAACGAGTTCGTGCTGAAAGTGACCGGTGAAGTGGCGCCGAGACCGGCCGGCACCGAAAATCTAAAACTGCCCAGTGGTGAAATCGAGGTTATCGTCCGCGAAGTGGAAATTCTCAATGCCTCCAAAACACCGCCTTTTTACATTAATGAAGACTCCGAGGTGGATGAAAATGTCCGCCTCAAATACCGCTATCTGGACCTGCGCCGGCAGCGGATGCTGAATAATATTATCCTGCGCGATAAAGTGGTTCAATACTTCCGTGATTTCCTGCATAAAAAAGGTTTTCTGGAGATTGAAACTCCGATATTAATCAAGAGTACCCCGGAAGGGGCGCGCGATTATCTGGTGCCGAGCCGCCTTTATCCCGGCAGTTTTTACGCGCTGCCGCAATCACCCCAACAGCTGAAACAGCTGCTGATGATCGCCGGTATGGAGAAGTATTTCCAGATTGCCAAGTGCTTCCGCGACGAAGACAGCCGCGCCGACCGGCAGCCGGAACACACCCAGCTGGATATCGAGATGAGCTTCGTTGAAGAAGAAGATATCCTGAAGCTGATGGAAGAACTGTTCACAAAAATGGTAGAGACGGTTAAACCGGAAAAGCGAGTGCTCTCGCCTTTCCCGCGTCTCAGTTATAAAGAGGCGATGGAAGATTACGGTTCGGATAAGCCCGACCTGCGTTTTGAGATGAAGATGCATGACCTGACTGATATTGCCGGAAAAACGCAGTTTGCTGTTTTCCAAAAAGTGATTGCAGACGGCGGCAGTGTCAAAGGAATTTGCGCCGGAGGCTGTGCCAGTTACACCCGGACGCAGTTGGAAGAATTAAATAAATTTGTGCAGAGTTACGGCGCCGGCGGGCTGCTGACATTTGCTTTGGGCAGCGGCTGCAGCGATATCGAGCACCTGACTTTGGACATGGTGAAGTCGGTGGCGGCCAAACACATGACTTTGGAACAAATTCAGGAAATCGCGCGGCGCTGCGGCGCCAAACCGGGAGATTTAATTCTGGCGGTGGCCGGCAAAACGAAAGTGGTGAACAAAGCCCTGGGCGAACTGCGCAGGGAAATGGGAACCCGGCTAGGTCTGGCCGACCCGAACCTGCTGGCGTTTGCCTTTATTCTGAATTTCCCCCTGTTTGCCTGGAGCGAAGAAAACAAGAAGTGGGAACCGGAACACCATCCTTTTGTCGAGCCCTGGGAAGAAGACAAAGCGATACTGGAAAAGGAACCGGGGAAAGTCCGCGCCCATTGTTACGATATCGTGTGTAACGGTTATGAACTGGCGAGCGGCAGTATCCGTATCCACAATCCCGAACTCCAGCGCCGGATTTTCCGTTTCCTCGGTTACAAAGATGAGGAAGTACAGGAGAAATTCGGCGGTTTCCTGGATGCATTTGAATACGGCGCGCCGCCCCACGGCGGTATCGCCCCCGGCATTGACCGGATTCTGATGATATTATCCGGCTCGCCCACGATACGCGACGTGATGGCCTTCCCCAAGAATCAAAATGCGGTGGATATGATGCTGGAAGCACCTTCGCCGGTGCGGAAAGAGCAGTTAAAAGAGTTGCACATACGTCTGAGTGACGATAAAATTATACCCGGAGAGAAGATTGAAAGTAACTAACGAAAAAACAGAAAACCGTCAAGCATATTTAAAAATTGAAGTCGAACCGTCTGAAGTCGAAACTGCCACCGATAAAGCCTACCACCGGCTGGTAAAACGGGTCAATATCCCCGGATTCCGCCGTGGCAATGCGCCGAAGGCCGTCTTCGTCCGTCACTTCGGGGAACATGAACTGTTCCATGAAATGCTGGACGACTTGGTCCCGGTAGTTTATAAAAACGCTGTCAAAGAACAGAATCTGGAACCGGTGGCCGAACCGCAGCTGGAGCTGGAGACCGAAGAACCGGTCGTACTGAAGGTGATCGTCCCGCTCAAACCGGTGGTCAACCTCGGGGACTATAAAACAATTGATTTAAAGCCAAATCCCATTGAAGTCACGGATGACATGATAAATTCCGTCGTCGAACAGCTGCGGCACCAGCATGCCACCTGGGAACCGGCGGACCGCGCGGTGGAATTGAACGACCTGGTCACCATTGATGTCGCCAGCACGATGAAAGGCGAACCTTTCGTCAATCAGAAAGGCGTCCAATATCAGGTGGCGGCGGGCACACTATCTCCGGCTCCCGGTTTTGCCGAGCAATTAGTCGGCATGAAAAAAGGGGAAGACAAGGAATTTAAACTCCAGTATCCGGCGGATTATCCGCAGAAAGAAGTGCAGGGCAACGAAGCTGCGTTTACAATTAAGATGATTGAAATCAAGCAGGAAAAATTGCCGGAAGTCAACGATGAATTTGCCAAACTGCTGGGCACCGATATCACTTCCGTCGAGACCATGAAAAAGAAAATCTCCGACGACCTGACCAAGCGGGTCGGGGATAGGGTAAAGCGCGATTTCGAAGACAAAGTAGTTGAGGCGGCGACGGCGTTGAGCCAGGTGGAATTTCCCCCGGTTTTAGTGGACATGGAAGTGGAGCGTTCCCTGGAACGCAGCCTGCGCTACATCCAGAACTCCGGACAGAATATTGACGAATATTTAAAGAGCATCAATAAAACTATCGACCAACTGCGGGAAGAATTGCGGCCGTCATCGTCCAAACGGGTGGCCGAATCCCTGGTGGTCGGCAAAATTGCCGAAACAGAAAAAATCACCGTGGAACACGCGGAAATAGATGCCGAAATTGAAGAAATGGTGCAGATGTCCAGCGGCAACAAAGACGAACTGCGGAAAGCCCTGGAAACACAACGCAACCACGAATCGATTGAAGATACCTTAGTGGCGCGGAAAACAATCCAGCGCCTGGCCGAAATAGCTCAGAGTCCGAAAGAAGTAAAGAAGGAGGCTTAAAAATGAACATGAACCCGATGGATGTTATCCCGATGGTTATCGAGAGCGGCACCAGGGGAGAACGGGCTTTCGATATCTACTCTTTACTGCTGCGCGAACGGATTATTTTCTTGGGAACACCGATCAACGACCAGATTGCCAACCTGATTATTGCTCAGTTTCTGTTCCTCGACCGAGAAGACCCGGATAAGGATATCAGCCTGTATATCCACTCGCCGGGCGGCGTGATTAGCGCCGGACTGGCAATCTACGATACGATGCAGTTAATCCGGCCGGAAGTTTCGACAATTTGTGTCGGGATGGCCGCCAGTATGGGCACGGTTTTACTGTGCGCCGGCGCCAAAGGGAAGCGTTATGCGCTCCCAAATTCCACAATTCACATACATCAGGCATTGGGCGGGGCTCAAGGTCAGGCGGCGGATGTCGCCATTGCCGCGCGCGAAATAATGCGTTTACAGGATTTGATTCGCGATATATTTGTCAAACAAACAGGGCAGTCCGTAGACAAAGTTACTCATGATATGGACCGGGATTATTTCATGACCTCCGAACAGGCAAAGGAATATGGTATCATTGATGAGATTCTGGTGAAACCCACCAGGGACGCAAAAGGGAAGAAATAAACCTTAGTTCATAGTATTGAGTTCTGAGTTTTAAGTAAATAGAAGAGAGGGAGCTTTCACGCCCCCTCTCTTTTTTGTTTTAACATGAAAAACCCCTTGACAAAAGTTTGGAAAATGTTAATATAATAGAACATATGTACGCATTATTCCGGAAAATGCTGTAAAATGAATTAAAACAGGAGTAAAAATGAATAAAGTACTGGCTTATTGCGGGTTGGATTGCGGCGGCTGCGGGGCTTATCTGGCGACGAAAAATAACGATGATGCACAGAGGGTAAAAACGGCGGAGGAATGGTCCAAACAATACGGGCATGTTTTCAAACCTGAGGATATCAACTGCGGCGGCTGCACCGCGAAAGGTAAAATGAATTTTCAATATTGCAACGTCTGCGAAATCAGAAAGTGCGGTCAGGAAAAGAAAGTCAAAAATTGCGCTTACTGCGCAGATTATGCCTGCGAAAAGCTGGAGAAATTCTTCACTATGGCGCCGGCGGCCAAAGCCAATCTGGAAGCAATTAAAAAAGCCAGGTAGCGAGAGCTTTAAGGGATGCAGGTGGTCGGGCGAAAACAGCCGGATGAATTTACTGGACGGCTGGTTTCGCCGCGCTCCTGTCCGGGAGATATCGATGGAAAAGATGATTGCGTTTTGCGGGCTTAATTGTACCGATTGTGATGCTTTTCCGGCGAACCGCAGCAGGATGACAATAGCGGAGAAAAAAACAGCGGCGGAAAAGTGGACTGAACTATACGGCCATGGTCGCACAATTAAAACGGAAGAGATGGAATGTGACGGTTGTTTGTCCGCAGGCGGAAAACTCTGGAACCGGTGCCGCAATTGTGAAGTCAGAAAATGCGGTCAGGAGAAGAAAGTTAAAAATTGCGCGTATTGCTGTGATTATCCCTGTGAAAAACTGAACGAAATATTTATTATTACACCATCGGTTAAGGATACTCTCGAAATAATCAGGAAAAACAGATAGGGTTATCATACCACTGGTGTGTTTTACACGTTAGCAGACCACGGTACATACGCGCAAGTAGTCTTATGGATTCCCGATCAGGTCGGGAATGACAGTGTAAAGATCGCGGTCTTTTTATAATTAATGGATTAATCTCGTGATGCCATTATTTTGGACTCAGAATATTTTTTTAATCTTGGCCATTGTGCTATGGAAATGGACGAAAGGGCTGGCGCGCTTCCCCTCTATTTTAGCGGTCCTTAGCGCCGCCAGAAATTCCGCCGGGGTATTAAAATCGTTCATGGTCACGGCCACGCTGCCCATTTCGACGATAGAATGAGAATCGCTGCCGGCGGTGCCGGGCAGATTGTGTGCTCTGGCAAAGTTTTCGGCTTTGGTATTGGTTTGCGCCGTCGGCACGCGGGCGTTGAAAACCTCAATCAAGTCAATCTGCGGGGCCAGTTTTTCGAATTCATCAGCGCTTACGCGCAGCCCGCGCATCGGGTCAAACGGATGCGGGATGTTGACCAGACCGCCCTGTTCTTTGATGGCGTCAATGGCGTGCTGCAGAGGGATGCCGCTGGCAATGCGTTTTTTCAGGAACATGCCCATGACTTCGCCCTGATGAGTCAACACTTCTTCCGCGACGATGACTTTAAACGGCGCCATTTTCTGTAGTTCGAGACCGCCTTCAACGGCGTCGTGGTCGGCGATGGCAATGCAGGTCAGCCCCAGCTTACGGCAGCGCTCGATAATGTCTGCG
>Ga0326727_10021110_pt1 | contig 12810 bp, 7 predicted proteins | sample MB2enrmetagenome_FD_207643 | JGI IMG/M metagenome (GOLD analysis project Ga0326727, IMG submission 207643) | Lab enriched peat soil microbial communities from McLean, Ithaca, NY, United States - MB29MY | ecosystem: Environmental > Terrestrial > Soil > Wetlands > Peat | place: USA: New York...
AAAACCCCTTTTGTTCACAAAAGGGGTTTTCCCCCGGTTCTCCCCATCCCTCCAAAGGAGCTTTCATGAACATCAGATTTCTGGGCGCGGCCAGGACCGTCACCGGTTCCTGCTACATGATGGAGGCCGCGGGCGCGCGGTTCGCCGTGGACTGCGGCATGCACCAAGGCAACGCGGAAATCGAACAGCGCAATTTGAACACGAGTGTCTACGATCCGCCGAACATCAAGTTCTTCCTGATCACCCACGCCCACATCGACCATACCGGACTCTTGCCGCGCATGGTCAACAAAGGTTTCCGGGGAAAAATCTACACCACCACGGCCACCCGCGACCTGCTGGAAATCATGCTGCTCGACAGCGCCCACATCCAGGAGATGGAAGCCGAATGGCAGTCACGACGCGAACAACGCCACGGCGGAAGACGCAGCGAACCGCTTTACACCATCCGCGACGCCCAGGCGGTCATGCCCTTGATCGAAACCGTGCCCTACAACGAGGTCATCGAACCGGTGCCCGGCGTCACCGCGAGCTTCCAGGACGCCGGGCACATCCTGGGCGCGGCCTTCATCGAGCTGTGGGTCAAGGAAAACGGCGGCCGGACCAAATACGTCTTTTCCGGCGATTTGGGCCGTCCGGCTCAACTGCTCATGAAGGATCCGGCCACCATCAGCCAGGCCGACTACCTGTTCATGGAATCGACCTACGGGGACCGCGACCACAAAGACGAGTCCAAAAGCCGCGAGGAACTGGCCCAGGCCATCGCATACAGCCAGGCGCACGGCGAAAAGGTCATCATCCCGGCCTTCGCCGTGGAGCGCACCCAGGAAGTGCTCTACATCCTGCACCAGATGGCCAAGGACGGACAGTTGCCCGCGGGCATGCCCGTTTACCTGGACAGCCCCCTGGCCATCCGGGCCACCCAGATCTTCCGCAAGCATCCGGAATTCATGGACCCGGAAACCGCCAGCCTGTTCAAAACCGGCGAAGACCCCCTGAGCGTTCCGGGACTGCGCTTCACCGAGACCACCGAGGAGTCCCAGGCGATCAACCTGAGCAAGGGCCCGGCCATCGTGATCTCGGCGTCCGGCATGTGCAACGCCGGCCGCATCAAGCACCACCTGCGCCACAACCTCTGGCGCAAAGGGGCGAGCATCGTCTTCGTCGGCTACCAGGGCGAAGGCACACCGGGCCGCAAAATCGTGGACGGAGCCAAAAAAATCAAACTCTTCGGCGAGGACGTCGCCATCGAAGCCAAGGTCTTCACCATCGGCGGCTTCTCGGCGCACGCCGGGCAAAGCCAGATCCTGGCCTGGCTGACCAACTTCAAAAACCCGAACATGAAGGTGTTTTTGATCCACGGTGAAAATTCGGCGCAAAAAACCCTGGCCGAACTCATCCGCGCGCGCTTCGGCTTTGCGGTGCATATCCCGGAATACCTGGAAACCTGCGCCTTGAAGGCGGGCGTCGAACCCGCCGTATCCGTGGATCTGGAACTGGCCAGGCCGCGCATCGACTGGGGCTACCTGCTCACCGACGCCGAAGCTAAACTGGCCTTGCTCAAAAACCGGCTGGATACGGTGACCAACAAACCCTGGGTGGCCCAAACCGAACTGCGCGACCGCCTGCTGGAAATCGACAAGGAACTCATGGAACTGGTGTCGGAAATTTAGCGACCAAGGGGAAGGGCGCGGCCCTTCCCCTTGGACCCCCAACCCGCCGGGGGGCATGATGCCCCCCGGCCCCCCTCGGTAAGGGCCTCGGTCGAGCCCACTTACACGGGGGGTCTGGGGGGGCACTTGTTCCCCCGGCGGGGGAGTCCAGAGGGGGCAGCGCCCCCTCTGGGCGGAGCCCCTGGGCTGCAAACGACGAAGGAGGCGTTATGGGTCAAATTGCTCTGGTGACCGGGGGTAACAAGGGGATCGGTTTGGAGACCACCCGTCTGCTCGCGGCGAAAGGCTACGAGGTGGTGGTCGTGGCCCGGGACTTCGCCGGGTGCGGCGCGCTGCCCGAAGGCGTGCGCAAAGTTCCCTTCGACCTGACCGATGTCGAGGGCATCCCCGATCTGGCCGCGAAGATCGGAGACGTGGACGCGCTGGTCAACAACGCCGGCGTCATGGCCTCCCTGCCTTTCGACCAATATCCGCTGGAGACGGCCCGAAGGCTCATGCGGCTGAACCTGGAAACGCCCATCGCCCTGATCACGGCCGTGGCCCCGGGCATGATCGCCAAGGGCGGCGGCCGCATCGTCAACACCAGTTCCCTGGCCGCGCATACCGGCCACCCGGACGTCTGGTACGGGGCGTCCAAGGCGGCCTTGCTCAACGTCACCAAAAGCTTCGCCAAACTGCTCGGCCCCAAGGGCGTCACCGTCAACGCCGTGGCCCCCGGCCCGGTGGAGACTGACATGCTGGCGGTCATCCCTGAACCGCGCAGACAGTCGGTCAAACAAAACACCAACACCGGCCGCTTCGCCCAGGCCCGGGAAGTCGCCGCAACGATCGTCTGGCTGCTCTCCGAAAGCCCGGTTTACATCAACGGGGCCTGCATCGACATCAACGACGGCGTTTACCTTCGCTGACCAGGCCGGGGGGCATGCCCCCCGGCTCCCGCTTCAGAACGAATAAAGACCACCAACCGCGGCCCTGTTTGAGAACGAAAGAGGCCGCCAACTTCGACTCCCTCGATAAATAATTCCCCCCGCGCCCTTTACAAAACGAATCCTGGCGGTTTTGGGCTTTTCGCTCCGCAAAAGGCCCAAAACCGCCAGGGATGAAATTTTTGAAAGGGTCCAGGGAGAACTTTTTTCAAAAAGTTCTCCCTGGTCTTTTCTTCACGCCGACAATTTGGCGATGATGTCGTTGAGCGGGGTTTCCATGGCGTGGCGGATCTCGGCCAGGCGATCTTCGGACTGCGCTTCGAAGCGCAAAACCAGCACGGGTTGGGTATTGGAAGCGCGGACGAGTCCCCAGCCGTCGGCGAAGACGACGCGCGCGCCGTCCACGTCGATGAGTTGGTATTTTCCGCGGAAATAGTCCTGGGCGAGGCGCACGACCTCGAATTTGATCGCGTCCGGGCAATCCAGTCGGATTTCGGGCGTATTGAAGGTTTTCGGCCAATCGGCAAGCAGTTCGCTGGCCTTGGCGGTATTTTTGTCCAGGACCTCCAGGAAACGCGCGGCGGCGTAGATGGCGTCGTCGAAACCGAAGTAGCGGTCGGCGAAGAACATGTGGCCGCTCATTTCGCCGGCGAGTAAGGCGCCGGTTTCCTTCATTTTGGCTTTGATCAGCGAGTGTCCGGTCCGGGCCATGACCGGGTTGCCGCCGTGGTCGGCTATGTCCTTGTAGAGCAGGTGCGAGCATTTGACTTCGCCGATGATCGTGGCCCCCCGGCTCTCGGCCAGCACGCCGCGGGCGTAGACGGCCAGAAGCTGGTCGCCGTACATGGGCCGGCCGGTTTCATCGACCACGCCGATGCGGTCGCCGTCGCCGTCCAGGCCGACGCCGCAGTCGGCCTTGTGTGCGACCACGCTCGCGCGCAGGTCACGGATGTTTTCCTCGACCACCGGGTCCGGGTGGTGGTTGGGGAAGCGGCCGTCCGGCTCGCAATACAGGGGCACGACCGTGGCTCCGATCTTTTCCAGCGCCTCGACGCACAAGAGGCCCGCAGCGCCGTTGCCGCCGTCGACCACCACCGTAAGCGGCCGCGACAGGCGAATTTGCGAGGCAAGGTATTCGAGATAAGCCGGCTTGATGTCGTGGCGCGAGATCAGACCGCTCCCCCGCGCGAAAGCGCCGCCGGCCATGATGCGGTAGACTTCCCGGATTTCTTCGGAATGGATGGTGCTTTCGCCTTCCCAGATCTTAAACCCGTTGAATTCAGACGGGTTATGGCTGGCGGTAACCACCACTCCGGCCTGGCAGCCGAGCGTCTTGACGGCAAAGTAGAAGACGCCGCTCGGGACCATGTCGATTTCGATGACGTCCAGGCCGCAAGCGGTCAAGCCGGCGGCCAGCCTGGCCTGGTATTCGGACGAACTTAAGCGGCAGTCGTGGCCGACCACGGCCCGGTCGCGGCCCTTGCGTTTGAAGTAGGTTCCCAGCGCCCGACCCAGGCGTTCGACCCATTCGGGGTCGAAGTCCTTATCCACGATGCCCCTGATGTCGTAGGCCCGGAACACGCCGGGATGGATCTCTTTCATGTTGGCTCCGATGTTCAATATACTGACATAATTGATGTTTATTTTGTAAGGTTCCGGACCTTCACCCCTCTGCCCCGCTCGCGTTTGCTTCGCGATATTTCAGGGAAAAGCGCGGCACGGGTATGCCAAGTTCGGCCGGAATTGTAAACGAAGGGATCACGGCCGGTTTGTCCGCAGCTATTTTTTACCTTTGCGGCCAACCGGCGTATCCGGATGCTTTGTATCCCCTCCTTCTTTACATGAAATCGTTTTATGTTCAACATTCTATTTTCATAAAACATTTTTGGGGATATTCATTACCATGATGGGATAGTTTCTATTCCGGTGCGCAATTTTATTTGTCTTTGCCGTAACTTTGAGGCATCTTTTGAACGACTGTTCATGCCAGGCGCATAATCTTTTTGGACGGGTGAAGCGGCCGGGCTAGGCGTCAACAAGCCGCAACTCTCTTCTGGGTCGACAGATGACAGAAAACACCCGCATTCTCCTGGTAGAGAATGATCCTGCCTTCGCCATTCCGATCCTGTGCGCTTTCGGCTCCCAGGAACGCCCGTCGACGCTCAGGCCGGCGGAGTCGCTTCAGATCGCCAAGGAACTCCTTGCCGCCGAGCAGTTCGACCTGGTCATCACCGCCTATCACCTGCCCGACGGCAACGGTTTGGAACTGCTTCGGGGGCAGCCGGGGCAAAACGTCCCGGTGATCGTCATGACCAGCCGAGGTTCGGAGATGACCGCTGTCGAGGCAATGAAGGCCGGGGCCATGGATTATTTCGTCAAATCGGTGGAATCGGTTGCCGAGATGCCGCGCGCGGCCGAGCGGGTTCTGCGCGAATGGGAACAGGCCCAAGAGCTCAAACGGACGGAAAAATCGCTCAGCCGCGAACTTCAGACCAATTCCGCCATCGCCGCCCTGTCCAGCGCCCTGGTCGGCGGCACGACCTCCCTTGAGGAGATCTCAAGTCTGATTCTGGACAAGTCACGGCTTTTGACCGGCAGCCGGGACGGGCTGGTCTCCTCGCTGGACCCGGCCAGCGGCGAAATGATTGTCCACGCCATCACCCACCAGGCCTGTCCTGCGCGCGAGATCGGCGATATGACGATTTTGCGCCTGAAATCCGCCCGCGACGAGCATGGCCGCGATACGCAGCAGGGGTATTACCGCAACGAGCCCGTCTTGCTCGACCAGGCCTTGGTCCCGGCCGGGCACCTGCAAATACGCCGCTATCTCATCGTGCCCGCCAGGTATGACGGCAACCTGGTCGGCCATATCGTCCTGGCTAACGCTGAAAGGAACTACACCGACGACGACGCCTCGGTCATCGGCCGCATGGCTCGGCTCTACGCTCTGGCCATCCAGCGCAAAGAGCGCGAGGATGAACTGTCCCGGGCCCTGGACGCGGCCGAATCCGCCAACCGGGCCAAAACCCAGTTTTTAGCCAACATGAGCCACGAACTGCGTACGCCGCTCAACGGCATCATGGGCATGATCCAACTGGCGCTTTCGGAATCCCAACAGGGCAATCAGAAGCATTACCTCGATCTCATGCTCCAGGAATCGCGCAAGCTGCTTAAAATCGTCAACAATCTCCTGGAGCTGGCCAACATCGAGTCCGGCGCCACTCAGGCGCTCATGAACGAATTCAGGGTCGAGGAAGCGCTCACCTCCCTGCTCAACACCTATGCGCTCCAGGCCAGGCTCAAAAAGCTCGAGTTCACCTCGAACATCGATGAGGACGTGCCGAAAACGCTCGTCGGCGACGTCTTCCGCCTGCGTCAGATCTTGACCAACCTGGTCAGCAACGCCGTGCGCCACACGCTTACCGGATACGTGCGCCTCCATGTCTCCCACCTCGACGCCGACCAGGCGAGAGAGCGTGGGTTGATCCGCGCCGCCCCGGATTTCTCCGGCCCGTGCCTGATCTTTTCCGTGGCCGATTCCGGGGTGGGCATAGCCAAGGAAAAGCTGGGCCAGGTCTTCGAAAGCTTCGCCCTGGCCGAGGAATACCTGACCAAACGCTACAGTGGTTCCGGGCTTGGCTTGGCCATTGCCAGGCAATCGGCCGAGCTGCTTGGCGGAACGATCTGGGTGGAAAGCGAAATCGGCCGCGGAAGCGCCTTTCACGTCGCCCTGCCATTTTGGTCCGCGGCCGCCAAGGAACCCGGGACCGAGAAAAAACGGCCGTCGGCCCTGCCCCGGATAAAGCACCAGCTCTCCATTCTGCTGGCCGAGGACGAACTGACCAACCGCATGGCCGCAAGCAAGATCCTGCGCCGCATCGGGCATAAGGTCACCGAGGCGGAAAACGGCGAGGAAGCGCTGGCCGCGCTTGTTCGGGAACCCTTCGACGTCATCCTCATGGACATCCAGATGCCGGTCATGGACGGCCTGAAGACCACCCGGCACATCCGAAACGGTGAGGTCCCCGGGCGCGACAAGGGTGTGCCCATCGTCGCCCTGACCGCCTACGCCTTGGAAAGCGACCGGGAACGGTTTCTGGAAGCCGGGATGAACGAATTTGTCTCCAAGCCCTTCGAAATCGAGGATCTGCTGACCGCCATCGACCGGGCCATGGCCGGGAAGAAGTAGCCCTCGCCACGCGCGACAAAAAAAGGGAGGCGCCTCGCGGTGCCTCCCTTTGTCGTTTCAGACGGATGGACGGCTTAAGCTATTTGGCCTTGTCGCCGGAAGCAGCGCCGTGCATCTTGATCTCGACCTTGGTCTCCAGGCCCTGGTAGTACTTGCGCAGGATGACCAGAACCTCTTCGCGGCCGAAGTGGTCCGGGATGTCGCCGCCCTCGGAGAGCAGCTTGCGCAGCTTGGTGCCGGACAGGATGACGCGGTCTTCCTTGCTGTGCGGGCAGGTGCGCAGGGAGGCCATGCCGTCGCACTTGAAGCAGTAGAAGGTCCAGTCGATCTTCATCGGCTTGCAGATCAGGTTCTTGCCGGGCTCTTTGGACACGGGCAGCTTGTCGAAGATCGTCTGGGCCTCGAACATGCCGTAGAAGTCGCCGACGCCGGCGTGGTCACGGCCGATGATCATGTGGGTGACGCCGTAGTTCTGGCGGAAGGTGGCGTGCAGCAGGGCCTCGCGCGGACCGGCGTAGCGCATGTCGAGCGGGTAGCCGCCCTGCAGGATGTTCTTTTCGACGAAGTAGTGCTTGATCAGGGTGTCGATGCACTTCACGCGCACTTCGGCCGGGATGTCGCCGGGCTTCAGGTTGCCGACGAGGGAGTGGATGAACACGCCGTCGCAGACTTCGCAGGCGATCTTGGCCAGAAATTCATGCGAGCGGTGCATCGGGTTGCGCAGCTGCAACGCGGCGATCTTGGACCAGCCGCGCTCTTCGAAGATCTTGCGGGATTCGGCCGGACGCATGTAGACGCCCTTGTACTTCTCCGGGAAATCGCCCTCGGTGAGGACTTTGACCGTACCGGCCAGGTTGACCGGCTTCTGGCCGAGCACCATCTGCACGCCGGGGTGGTCCTTGGGGGCCACGTCCCAAAACTTGTCGTCGGCAGAGTCGTCGCCGGCGCCCTTGTAGATCTTCTCGCATTCCCATTTGCGCTCTTTGTCGGTCAGAGCGTACTTCTCGGAGACCTTCATGGTCGCAATGGTTTCCTTGCCGGCCACCAGCGCGACTTCCTCGCCGACCTTGATGGCGGCGGCGTCTTCCTTGGAAACGGACAGCGTAACCGGAACCGGCCAGAAGGTACCGTTGTCCAGCTGCATCTTGGCGCAGACGTTCTTCCAGTCCTTCTTGCCCATGAACCCCTTCAGCGGAGAAAAGCCGCCGATGCCCATCATGATCAGGTCGCCGCGTTCGCGCGCGGTGACTTCGACCTTCTTCAGGGTCTTGGCCTTCTTCACCTCTTCTTTCAGCTTGTCGCCCTCGAGCAGGCAACATACGAGGCCTTTTCCGCCATGCGGGGGAATGAGTTTCGATTTCGCCATGATCTCCGTCTCCTTTAAAAGTTATTTGAGTGGACTCCACAGGCTTGGGGAAAAAGCTTCCCCTTCATTCGATTGCTCACCCCTGGGCTTTTGGGAAAATTCAGCCGAAATGTCAAGGGAGAGGTCGTGAATTAATTCACTAGTCGTTCAAAAAAGAGAAAAAATAGAATTATACCAAAATATTACAAAAACACCCGAGAGCGGAGAATTTTCAAATTTCAAGCCCTCCCGTCGAGCGCGATGGAAAAATCAACGTCTCAGGTAGGGGGTGTCGCCCCCCGCCCCCTACTTCGGAATGAGAAGGGACTGCCTCCCCTCCGGCCCCGGATTGGAAAGATTGAAAACCAGGACCAGTGGTATTTTCCCAGGGGTCTGCCGCCCCCGGCCCCCGCATCCGACCTACTCCCCGCCCTGGCCGGTCAGTTCCCCGGCCACGGCTTCGCCCCGGCGGCCGCCGCCGGCCATACGGGAGAGTTCGGCGAACACCTCGGAGGCGGACAGACGGCGGCACAGGGTGGCCGTGACCTCGTCCCGCACCAGCTTCTCGACCAGAAAATGCCGCGCCGCACCGGCCGCGATCTGGGGCCAGTGGGTGATCACGATCACCTGGCGGCCGGCGGAGAGCTTGGACAATCGCCCGGCCACCTTGTCGAGCGTCAGCCCGCCGATGCCGGCGTCGATCTCGTCGAAAACCAGGGCCGCGCCGCCGTCTTCGGCCAGAAGCCCGGTCACGGCCAAAAGAAACCGCGACAGCTCGCCGCCGGAGGCGATCTTGTCCAGCGGCAGGGGGGGCTGGCCGGGATTGGGCAGCCAGAGCAGCCTGGCCTTGTCCTCGACCAGTTCACCGCCCGCCAGCGGCGCGTACGCCGCCTTGGCGCTGAACTCGAAGAGCACCCGGGCGCCCTGGGCAAATCCGAGGCCCGCAAGCTCACCCTCTATCCTGGCGGCCACCTCCGGGGCGGCCCCCCGCCTGGCGGCGTTCAAATCCGTGAGGACCACGGCCAGGGCGGAGGCGGAGGCGGCCTCGCGGCGGGCCAAATCGCGCAGATCGAGGCTGGAGTTATCCAAAAAGGCCAGATTCTCCTCGATCTCCCGCGACAGGGCGAAGATCTCGGGCATGGAGCGCTTGAGCCGGCGCGTGAGTTGGGCCAGAGCAAAAAGCCTGGCCTCGATGGCCTCGGCTTCGTTTGCGTCCTCGCTCAAATCCGTCAGCTTGCGCAGCCCGCGCGAAAGCTCACCGAGCGCATGCTTGAAATTTTGCGCCGTTTCGCGTGCGTCGGCGAACTCCGGATAGCGCGCGCACAGCACCATAAGTTCACGCTCGAGTGCGCCCACGCTGTCGGCCAAAGCGCCCTGCTCGCCGTGCAGGACGGATAACGCCCCGTCCGCGGCCCGGCGTACGCTCTCCAGATCCTTCAAGGCGGCTCTGCGTGCGAGCAGTTCCTCCTCCTCGCCCGGATGAGGCGCCACCTTGGCGATCTCGGCCTGCTGGTGTTCCAGAAACTCGCGGCGCGTCTCCAGATCGGCGCGGCGCTGTTGCAAATCGTCGATGCGCGCGCGCAGCTCCGTGAGCTCCCCGAGCAAGGCGTCCTTTTGGGCGATGAGCGCGGCGTCCGGCAAAAAAACGTCCAGCAGCCCGGCCTGGAAGGACGGCTGCAAGAGCTTGAGCTGGGCCTGCTGGCTGGCCAGGCTGATGAGCTTGGGGCGCAGTTCCAGGACCGTCTCGCGCGCGGCCAGATCGCCGTTGACGTACAGGCGGCTGCGGCCGGTCTCGACGATGAGCTCGCGGCGGATGAGGAATTCCTCCCCGGACAGGGAAAAAACCGCCTCCACCACCGCCTTCTCGGCCCCGGGCCGAACGTATTCCCCGGGCATCTTCTCGCCGGTCAAAAAGCCGATGGCCTTGAGTATGAAGCTCTTGCCCGCGCCGGTCTCGCCGGTGAGCACGTTGTAGCCCGGCGAGAACTCCAACTCCATGTCCTCGATCAGGGCCAGGTTACGGATGCGTAAGAGCTCAATCATTGTGGGCAGGTAAGGTATGGGGTGGTGAAGAAAGGCTCCGGCGGCCAAGGGGGCGCAGCCCCCTGGAAACCCCTTTCGGACAAATCCGGCACCGGATGCGTATGGTTCATGCGGGCCATAGAAAACGCATTGGAGGGCAAAGGTCAACCATCCCCGGCCAGCCGCGCGCCGCCCGCGCCGCGCAGAAAGCGCTCGAAGGCGGCGGCTCCGTCCCGGGAAACGGCCAGGGCTCTGGCCTGGGCTATTTCATCCAGGCCCTCGGCCAGGCGAAAAAGGCGCAGATCGAGGAGCCCCATGCGCACGGCGACGCGCCAGTCGTCCGGTTCGCGCAGCGAAATGTCGGCCAGGCAGCCCAGGCGCACGTATTCCGAGCCCGGCAGATCACGCAGGAAAGCTTCCAGGCGCCTGAGCAGGCGGGTGTCGTCCGGCGCGTACTCCCGGGCGGACAAAAGGCACTCCATAGCCGAAGCCGGGATGTCCGCGCCCGGATCATAGGAAAATCCCGGCCGCCAGGTTGCGCCCGCCTGGGAGAGTTCCTGGGCCCACAAAGCAAGCAGCCCGGCCGGGTCCTCGGGCTTGGCCGGGCACACGTTGCCCGTGGCCTTGGCCCGGCGGTACCAGAAGGCCTTGGCCGCATCGAAGCTGCCTTCGCGCAGGCACAGCCCGGAGCAGGCCGCGTCAAGGCCCAAGTCCCCTTCGAGCGCCCCGGCGGCCAACAGGCCGTGGGCCATGGCCAGGGCCTCGTCCCTGAGCCCGGAAACATACCGGCAGCGCAGAATGGCCTCGAAGCAGGCCGGATCGCTGAGGTGCGCTTCCAGGCCCGAGACGACGGCCTGCAAGCCGGCAGGCAGGATTCCGGCCTGAAACAGGAGCGCCGCCGCGAGCCACAATTCCCGCGCCGCCTCGGGGCCGGTCCGCGCCGTTGCCGGGCTTTGCGCCTCGCGCGCGATCGCCCGGGCCCGGTGTGCGGGCAGATGCTCCGCCAGCACCCGCGCCCTACCGGCCAGCGCCGTCTTTTCGGCCTCGGCGGTGTTTTTTCGGTAATATCGCAGCAGCGACCCGAGTTCCAGAGCGTCTTCGAAGACCGCGATCTCGCTGCCCGGCACGAAAAGCTCCCCGATCCCGTTGTCCGTCCCGATCCCGGACAGCGGATGCAGGGCCAGCGCGCCGCAGGAGGCGGCCTCGAAGACTCGCCAATTGACCTCGCCCAGGATGGTTTCATTGGGAATGAGCCGGGTTTGGCCGTAAAGGCGCAGCATTTCCTCGCGGGGAATCTCAGGCAGGATATCGGCCAGGCCCTCGCTGCTCAGGAAATCGGCGAAGAGTTTGCGGACCGGACGTTCGCCGGTGATGCGGCCGACAAAGGCGGCCTCGCGCGCGCGCCGCGCGAAGGGGACCACGTCCCGCGCCTCGCCGGGCCAGGGCAGCCAGCCGGGCCTGTCCACGCCCATGGACGAAAGAACCGGCAGCCAATCCTTCTGGGTGCACAGCATCCGGCTGAACAGGCGGCCGTAATGACCCTGCCACCAAGCGTTCAGATGCGTGTCCAGGGACCAGAACACGGTCGGGCAGGCCAGCGCCTCCAGATTATAGAGCAAGGTCCGGGGACCGAGCACCTCGCGCTGGACAAACAAATCGGGCGTGAGGCCGCGCTCGGCGCAGAGCGCGGCCGCGTCGTGGATGCCCGGCCCTGGCGAGAGGATCACGACCTCGTAGCCCAAATCGATGAAGGCCTCATCCAGAAGCGTCGAGGCGACGGCCACAAGCAGCGGTTTTTTCATTGCCGAAGCCGCGGGTCCAGGGCGTCGCGCAGACCTTCGCCGAGCAGGTTGTAGCCGAGCACGGTGAGCAAAATGGCCAACCCCGGAAAAACCGAGAGCCAGGGCGCGATCTCCATGACCTCCTTGCCCTCCATGAGCATGTTGCCCCAACTGGGCGTGGGCGGCTGTACGCCAAGCCCCAAAAACGACAGCGAGGATTCGACCAGAATGGCCCCGGCCACCCCCAGCGTGGCCGAGACCAAAACCGGCGCGGCGGCATTGGGCAAAATGTGGTTCCACAGGATGCGCACGGGCCCGGATCCGGCCACGCGCGCGGCCAAAACGAAATCACGGGTTTTAAGCGACAAGGTCTCGGCGCGCACCAGCCTGGCCACGCCCATCCAAGAGGTCAGGCCGATGACCGCCATGATGTTCACCAGATTGGGCTCCAAAAAGGCGATCACGGCCAGAATGAGAAAAAACGAGGGAAAACACAGCATGATGTCCACGCCGCGCATGACGAACTCGTCGATAAGCCCGCCGAAATAGCCCGACACCAGCCCCAGGACCAACCCGATGGACACGGACAGGCCCACGGCCACAAATCCCACCCACAGCGACACCCGGCCGCCATAGAGCATGCGCGAGAGTACGTCGCGGCCGAGCGCGTCCGTGCCGAAAGGATGGTGGAAACTGGGCGGTTGCAACAAAGCGGTCACGTTCAGCTTGACCGGATCAAACGGGGCGATCAGCGGAGCGAACAGCGCCGCCAACGACACCACCCCGACCAACATCAGCCCGGCCAGCAGGAGAGAGTGGCGGCGAAGAAAGCGGGGGAGGAATCGGGGGAGGAACCCTTTGTGAACAAAGGGTT
>Ga0326727_10021113_pt1 | contig 12807 bp, 5 predicted proteins | sample MB2enrmetagenome_FD_207643 | JGI IMG/M metagenome (GOLD analysis project Ga0326727, IMG submission 207643) | Lab enriched peat soil microbial communities from McLean, Ithaca, NY, United States - MB29MY | ecosystem: Environmental > Terrestrial > Soil > Wetlands > Peat | place: USA: New York...
CCACGGTCCCGTTCTCGGCAGGGATTCGAGAGACGGTCGCCTGGTTCGACGCGGACCCGAGCCGCCAGGAGATCGACCACGCCGCCAACGAGCGATGGGACCGTCTCGCCCGTGTCTACGAAGAGGCCCTCGTGCGCGCCGCCGGTTAGGTTTGCGAATGGGATGCGTTCAAGAAGCTTGTGGAGAGAGGGATCAGCGGAGGTCGTTGATCAACTGGCTCCGCGTGTCGTTGCTGGCGGGGAGCCAGTGCATATGAAGGCTTATATTGGTAAGTCGATGAGCGCGTGGACGAGACAACTCGGGCGGACGAAGGTCGTGGCGCGTTCCTTTTCTTTTAGCAGTTGAGCTTGTAGTGGATGCTCGATCTAACAGGGATACTGGCTTCGGTTCAATGCGTCGTGCGCGCGGGCAGACGGGTCGAAGACGTGTCGATATATACCGTGAGCAAGGAGCAACCATGAATTACGCACCCACCCGCGCAGGCGGCCCGGGGACCGCGACCCCAATAAGCAGCTGGCTCGTGCAGTCTTCTGCCATCGACACCGCCGACGGGGCGGTCATCTCTTCGGCGCAGTACCGGAGCGTAGGCTGGTACATCGCGTCGGCGCGATCGACGGTGATGGCGGTGTTGCTTGCGAACGGTCACTTCCCAGACGTTTTGCATTCCACGAACCTCCGGGACACGGTCGATTCGACGATCTTTCAGGTCCCGTGGTGGTACCGCTCCACGTTCACGCTCAGCGGCTCGGGGCGCACGGTCCTTCGCCTCGACGGAGTCATCCACAAGGCAGACCTGTTTGTGAACGGCAAGCTTGTCGCCGATCACGAAGAGGTTGCCGGCTCCTACACGGTCAACACGTTCGACGTCACAGATCTCGTCCGGCGTGGTCTGAACGCGATCGCACTGCGTGTCTATCCGGGCGACCGGATGCACGACCTCTCGATTGGTTGGGGCGACTGGAATCCGAGTCCGCCGGACAACAACATGGGCGTCTGGCGCGACGTCTGGATCCTGCGCAGCGGAGACGTGCGGCTCGACGATCCTCACGTCACCTCGTTGCTGAGCGCATCCCCCGTCAGCGCACAGCTGACAGTGGAGGTCGACGCGCTGAACGGCACGGATATTCCCGTTGTCGCCCAGGTGACCGGAACCATCTCCGGACACGGCCGGCCGATACGCTTCACGCGCGAGATCTCTCTTCAGCCCGGACAAACCGAACACCTGAGGTTCATCGCTTCGGACATCCCAGCGCTCGTGTTGAGCAATCCGGCGCTGTGGTGGCCCGTCGGCCAAGGCGATCAGCCCCTTTACGACCTGGAGTGCACCGCGACGATTGCGGGCGCGCTGAGCGACGAAGTGGCGACGAGCTTCGGCATGCGAAGCGTCGACAGCTACATCGCACCGGGCGGCGGCCGGCAATTCGTCATCAACGAGCGTCCGATCCAGATCCTCGGGGGCGGTTGGTGTCCGGACATCTTTCTCCGTCACAACGCGACACGACTCAGTGATGAGATGACCTACGCGATCGGCATGGGGCTGAACGCGATCCGTTTGGAGGGCAAGCTCGAGACCCCCGAGTTCTACGACCTGGCAGATCAACTCGGGCTCATGGTTCTTCCCGGGTGGGAGTGCTGCGACAAGTGGGAGAGCCACGCCGGCACCGGTGGTGCACCTTGGGACGAGCACGACTATTTCGTCGCGCGCCGTTCGATGGAAAGCGAGGCGCTGCTTCTCCGCAATCATCCGTCTGTGATCGCCTTCCTCATTGGAAGCGACTTCGCACCGCCACCACGGCTCGCTCAGATCTACGCCGACGCCCTCGAGGCCGCGGAGTGGAACGTGCCGATCGTGTCGTCGGGAGCCAGCGAGTGGAACAACCCTTCGGATGCTGACGGGCCGCCGTCGGTGACCGCCGCGACCGAAGTGGCAGGCCCCTCCGGGATGAAGATGTGGCCGTACGACTGGGTGCCGCCAGTCTACTGGTACACCAGGCGAGATTACAGGGCCGTCGGCATTCTCGAGTGCAGCTCCGGTCACTCCATTCCTCGTTTGCCAAGCCTGGAAAAGATGCTCTCTTCCGACGAACTCGAGGCTCTCTGGCGCGACTTTGACGCGAAACAGTTGCATTCGGGACCGCCGTCGCCTTTCGACAACCTCGCCATCTTCGACCGGGCACTCGCGACGCGCTATGGCGACATCGTCAGCCTTCGAGACTATGTCCGCAAGACCCAGCTCGCGAACTACGAGATGGTGAGGGCCCAGTTCGAGGCGTTCGGATCACGGGCCAATGCCGACGAGCCGGCGACGGGGGTCATTTACTGGATGCTCAATAACGCCTGGCCGAGCCTCAACTGGCATCTCTACGACTACTACCTCGACACCGCTGCGGCGTACTTCGGCGCCAAGAAGGCGAACGAGTCCCTCCATGTGCAGTACGCGTACGACACCAGCGAGGTGCTGGTCGTCAATCACACAACCTCGGCACTGGGGCCGTTCCACCTGGTGGCAAGGATCCGGGACCTCTCGGGTGAGGTAAAGGCGCAGACCGACCACGAGGTGGCTGCCGTCTCACCGGGCAAGGTGGTGAGCCTTGAGCCCCCAGAACGCCCGGAGGGAATCTCCGTGACCTACTTCCTCGAGCTCGAGCTCAGCGACCCGGCCGGTCAGCGCGTGAGCCGCAACGTCTACTGGCTTTCGCGCGTTCCCGACGTCCTCGACTGGGACGCGACCTTCTGGCAGCACACGCCGACGATGAGCATGGCCGACTTGACGGGTCTTGAGCGTCTGCCCACTGCCGAGGTTCGGGCCACCTCTGAACTCTTCGAAGCCGATGGCCGCAGCTCCGTTGTGCTGACCGTTCGCAACGTCTCGTCACAGGCGGTTCCCGCTGTCGGCCTGCATGCGTCGGTCGTCGCCGGGAACCCGGCGTCGCCAGTGGTGCCGGTGCTCTGGGACGACAACGACGTCACGCTCTTCGGGGACCAGAGCGTTGTACTTACGGCCTCCTTCTCGACTTCGTTGCTCGGCGGCGCGCCCTCGGGCGTCGAGATCGACGGCTTCAATGTGAGCGAGCCATTCGTTGTCCTATGAGGGGCTCTCGTCGCGGATCGCGGCATGGACTCTTGCTGACAGTCCTCCGTTCTCAGATCCCAGTATCTGTTAATGGCCACGTTGATTTGTACGCTTGACGGGTCGAAGACGTGTCGATATATACCGTGAGCAAGGAGCAACCATGAATTACGCACCCACCCGCGCAGGCGGCCCGGGGACCGCGACCCCAATAAGCAGCTGGCTCGTGCAGTCTTCTGCCATCGACACCGCCGACGGGGCGGTCATCTCTTCGGCGCAGTACCGGAGCGTAGGCTGGTACATCGCGTCGGCGCGATCGACGGTGATGGCGGTGTTGCTTGCGAACGGTCACTTCCCAGACGTTTTGCATTCCACGAACCTCCGGGACACGGTCGATTCGACGATCTTTCAGGTCCCGTGGTGGTACCGCTCCACGTTCACGCTCAGCGGCTCGGGGCGCACGGTCCTTCGCCTCGACGGAGTCATCCACAAGGCAGACCTGTTTGTGAACGGCAAGCTTGTCGCCGATCACGAAGAGGTTGCCGGCTCCTACACGGTCAACACGTTCGACGTCACAGATCTCGTCCGGCGTGGTCTGAACGCGATCGCACTGCGTGTCTATCCGGGCGACCGGATGCACGACCTCTCGATTGGTTGGGGCGACTGGAATCCGAGTCCGCCGGACAACAACATGGGCGTCTGGCGCGACGTCTGGATCCTGCGCAGCGGAGACGTGCGGCTCGACGATCCTCACGTCACCTCGTTGCTGAGCGCATCCCCCGTCAGCGCACAGCTGACAGTGGAGGTCGACGCGCTGAACGGCACGGATATTCCCGTTGTCGCCCAGGTGACCGGAACCATCTCCGGACACGGCCGGCCGATACGCTTCACGCGCGAGATCTCTCTTCAGCCCGGACAAACCGAACACCTGAGGTTCATCGCTTCGGACATCCCAGCGCTCGTGTTGAGCAATCCGGCGCTGTGGTGGCCCGTCGGCCAAGGCGATCAGCCCCTTTACGACCTGGAGTGCACCGCGACGATTGCGGGCGCGCTGAGCGACGAAGTGGCGACGAGCTTCGGCATGCGAAGCGTCGACAGCTACATCGCACCGGGCGGCGGCCGGCAATTCGTCATCAACGAGCGTCCGATCCAGATCCTCGGGGGCGGTTGGTGTCCGGACATCTTTCTCCGTCACAACGCGACACGACTCAGTGATGAGATGACCTACGCGATCGGCATGGGGCTGAACGCGATCCGTTTGGAGGGCAAGCTCGAGACCCCCGAGTTCTACGACCTGGCAGATCAACTCGGGCTCATGGTTCTTCCCGGGTGGGAGTGCTGCGACAAGTGGGAGAGCCACGCCGGCACCGGTGGTGCACCTTGGGACGAGCACGACTATTTCGTCGCGCGCCGTTCGATGGAAAGCGAGGCGCTGCTTCTCCGCAATCATCCGTCTGTGATCGCCTTCCTCATTGGAAGCGACTTCGCACCGCCACCACGGCTCGCTCAGATCTACGCCGACGCCCTCGAGGCCGCGGAGTGGAACGTGCCGATCGTGTCGTCGGGAGCCAGCGAGTGGAACAACCCTTCGGATGCTGACGGGCCGCCGTCGGTGACCGCCGCGACCGAAGTGGCAGGCCCCTCCGGGATGAAGATGTGGCCGTACGACTGGGTGCCGCCAGTCTACTGGTACACCAGGCGAGATTACAGGGCCGTCGGCATTCTCGAGTGCAGCTCCGGTCACTCCATTCCTCGTTTGCCAAGCCTGGAAAAGATGCTCTCTTCCGACGAACTCGAGGCTCTCTGGCGCGACTTTGACGCGAAACAGTTGCATTCGGGACCGCCGTCGCCTTTCGACAACCTCGCCATCTTCGACCGGGCACTCGCGACGCGCTATGGCGACATCGTCAGCCTTCGAGACTATGTCCGCAAGACCCAGCTCGCGAACTACGAGATGGTGAGGGCCCAGTTCGAGGCGTTCGGATCACGGGCCAATGCCGACGAGCCGGCGACGGGGGTCATTTACTGGATGCTCAATAACGCCTGGCCGAGCCTCAACTGGCATCTCTACGACTACTACCTCGACACCGCTGCGGCGTACTTCGGCGCCAAGAAGGCGAACGAGTCCCTCCATGTGCAGTACGCGTACGACACCAGCGAGGTGCTGGTCGTCAATCACACAACCTCGGCACTGGGGCCGTTCCACCTGGTGGCAAGGATCCGGGACCTCTCGGGTGAGGTAAAGGCGCAGACCGACCACGAGGTGGCTGCCGTCTCACCGGGCAAGGTGGTGAGCCTTGAGCCCCCAGAACGCCCGGAGGGAATCTCCGTGACCTACTTCCTCGAGCTCGAGCTCAGCGACCCGGCCGGTCAGCGCGTGAGCCGCAACGTCTACTGGCTTTCGCGCGTTCCCGACGTCCTCGACTGGGACGCGACCTTCTGGCAGCACACGCCGACGATGAGCATGGCCGACTTGACGGGTCTTGAGCGTCTGCCCACTGCCGAGGTTCGGGCCACCTCTGAACTCTTCGAAGCCGATGGCCGCAGCTCCGTTGTGCTGACCGTTCGCAACGTCTCGTCACAGGCGGTTCCCGCTGTCGGCCTGCATGCGTCGGTCGTCGCCGGGAACCCGGCGTCGCCAGTGGTGCCGGTGCTCTGGGACGACAACGACGTCACGCTCTTCGGGGACCAGAGCGTTGTACTTACGGCCTCCTTCTCGACTTCGTTGCTCGGCGGCGCGCCCTCGGGCGTCGAGATCGACGGCTTCAATGTGAGCGAGCCATTCGTTGTCCTATGAGGGGCTCAAGATCCGGGAGCGCTGTATCGTGTAGCCAACGTGGTCGCGCGACTTAAGCAAACGATAGAAAAGCCTCATTTTTAGGCGCTCTGCGCCACGAGTAGGGAGTAGAACGAGGGCGTGGTAGAGATCCGTGTTGGCGTGCAGCTTTACCCCATGGCAAGCGTTGACCATCTTCGGGAGGTTTGGCGACGAGCAGACGGGCTTGGGGTGGACTCGATCTGGTTATGGGATCACTTTTTCCCGGTCTTTGGCGACCCTAATGCCCCTAACTTCGAGGCCTATACCCTACTCGCTGCCCTGGCTGTTGATACGACGCGAGCTCGGATCGGAGCGCTCGTTACGTGCAACTCATATCGGAACCCGAATCTCCTGGCGGACATGGCCCGCACAATTGATCACCTGAGTGAAGGGCGCTTTGTCCTTGGCATCGGATCCGGGTGGTTCGAGCGCGATTACGTCGAGTACGGCTACACCTTCGGCACCGCCTCGGAGCGTATCGCGCACCTTCGGGAGGCGCTACCGATCATCAAGGCGCGCCTGGCGAAGTTGAACCCCGCCCCGGTCGGACCGGTACCGATCCTGATCGCCGGCTCGGGGGAGAAGCTCATGCTGCGCCTGGTGGCGGAGCATGCCGATGCTTGGAACGCCTTTGGTCCGGCCGACAACTTCGCCAAGAAGTCCAAGGTCCTCGACCAGTGGTGCGAGCGACTCGGTCGCGATCCGACCACAATCGAGCGCACCATCACGATCAGCGCCGAAGACACCGAACGGTGGGAAGAGTTCGTTACGGCCGGAGCCACGCACCTGATCGTGATAACACCCGCCCCCTTCGATCTCGACACCGTCGGTCGACTGGTCCAGCAGGTACGGACCTGACCTGGTCTGTCACGGAGCCGACCAAGCGGGAAGTTGTCCACGTGGCCCTGGAGCTGGCGAGGCTCCATGTCTTCTCATCCGGGACGCAGCCGCCTCGGCGCATGACATGACGTTTCTAGGGTCCAGTTCGGCGGAGTCCGGACAGGTCGAGGTCTGGGGGTCCAAGAAACTCCACGCACAGACAGGAACGCGGAGCTGTGGGTACGCCGCGAGTTCGTCGTGAGTTCGCATCGGAATCCTGAGCGACTGGGCGGCGTTGATCATGGCCTCCTCGTCACTCGAGGCCTGTAGTTATGGAGAATGGAATGCTCGCCGACAGCCGTGTTGCAGAAGCGACCGCGGTGTGGCTCAGGCAGCGTGTTCGTACGCGTGAATAGCGTCACCCACCCAGAACGTCGTGATGACGGACCGTCCCGGTGTCTTGTGGCTTGTGGCGGGGTATCGGCGCGACGAGCTGAAGGCCACGACGCGGTCGGACCGCGTTGTAGTGCCGAGCCCACGGGGCAGGCGCCGACTCGAGATGACTCCGGGAAACGACGAGGAGATTATCAAGGCAGTCGTGGCGGACGGTCCTCAGCGACACCACGGTTCCGTCGACCGGGACGAGCTGCTCACCCTCATCTCCATCGGCGCGGCTAACTCCTCTGCGATGGTTCAGGACCGGGTCTCCGCTTGTGACTACCGTGCTGGGCAGCGTCTGCTTCAGCCGCGATATCCTGATGGGGCCGGCAACTCCCTCGCGGTAAGAGGTGTGCCATCCGCACGAAGCCGTTAGCACAGAGACCATATGCCATCGGCATTGACGTTGGCGGCACGAAAATCGCTGTCGGGGTACTCGATCGGACGCTGAAAGTGGTGGCGATCTGCATCACTAAGGATCACGCTGGGCAGCCGCCGTCACAGGTGGTCGACACGATTGAAAATGTCTACTGGGAAACGCTCCGGGAGGCCGGCATCTCCCCCAATCAGGTGGCCGGTGTGGGCATCGGCTTTCCAGGACACACCCTTGGACGGGACGGCTTGGTCCTCACTTGTTCCAACCTACCGGGGTGGCACGATGTGCCCTTGCGCGACGTGATGGCCAAGCGTCTGAAGCAGCTGGTGGTGCTCGACAACGACACCAATTTCGGCGCAGTGGCCGAACACCGTTATGGCGCCGCGAAGGGCACCTCGGACATGGTGTACGTGACCTTCAGCACAGGCGTAGGCATGGGGATCATCATTGACGGCAAGCTGTATCAGGGCCACACGGGTACTGCCGGCGAGCTAGGCCATACCGTCGTGGAAGTGGATGGCCGGCGTTGCACTTGCGGCACGCGCGGCTGCCTCATGGCATATGCATGCGGCATCGCCCTGCGCAGCCTCGCCTGGGAGCGGATTCAAGCTGGCGAAGACACCGCGCTTCGCGAGCTGGCGTGGGACGATCCAGAGCTGATCAGTGGCGAAGTCATCTGCGAAACTGCGCGGAAAGGCGACCCCGTGGCTCAGGATCTCATCATTTCAACCGGGCGCTACTTAGGCATCGGCCTTGCTTCGGTTGTGCAGGTGCTAAATCCCGAGGTGATTGTCATCGGCGGCGGGCTGATAAGCGTAGGTTCTATGTTGCTCGATCCGTGCCTTGAATCGCTGCACCAGCACGTTCCTTCGGTGCTCTGGGACTCGTACCGCGTTGTACCGGGCCGCTTCCAGACGAATGTGAGTCTTGTCGGCGCCGCTGTCAGCGCGTTTCGTGCGGCTGAGACTTCCAAGATTCGGGCGGAAGCCAAGGCTTTCATGGCTCCAGCGCTGGCGGATGCCGCAGCGGCGATACCCGTGGCCAGTGCACTCACGACCGTCGACCGGCTGACATTAGAGCGGGTCGAAGGCATTGTATTCGACATTCAGAGCTACTCGCTCGACGACGGACCTGGGCTGCGAACCAGCGTATTTCTCAAGGGGTGCCCGCTTCGCTGTCGTTGGTGTTGCAATCCGGAGTCACAAAAGGTGCAACCCGAACTAGTGATGCTCGAGGCCAATTGCCTGGCTTGCGGCGTCTGCACCGAGGTCTGCGATTCGAAAGCACGCACTCTGACTGGTGGTCGACTGCTGTGGGACCGGACCCTCTGCACATCTTGCGGCGAGTGCGCCCGGGTGTGTCCGGCCCAGGCGATGACCTGGAGCGGCCGGCGGGCTTCCGCCGGCAGCATTATTCAAGAAGTGCTGCGCGACGCCCCCTTCTGGGATAACGGTGGTGGTCTAACCCTTACCGGCGGTGAGGCGACGCTTCAGCCCCTGTTCGCCGAGGCATTGCTGCGGCTGGCGAAAGCAGAGCGTCTCAATACCGCCATCGAAACCACGGCCAATGCGCCTTGGGAGACTTTGGAGATACTATTTCCATATCTCGATTTGTGGCTTGTCGACCTCAAGCACATGGATAGCGGGGAACATCGGAAATGGACAGGCTTAGGGAATGAGCTGATCCTGTCGAACCTGAGGAAGTTAGCCGCTGCTAAGGCGAACATGAGAGTGCGCATTCCACTAATCCCGACGGCGAATCTGATGGAAGAGAATCTGTGCGCGTCAGCTGAGTTCACCCTCGGCTTGGGAGCGAGTGTGCAGTCGATCGATCTCCTGCCATACCACAGACTGGGAAGAGCCAAGTACCAGGCTACTGGCAAAACAGGCCAATGGTGGGAGACTGATCTGCTGACCGACGCAGAGGTACAGTCGGCGGCCGAACTCATTCGGTCCTACAACCTCACAGTGCAAATCGTGGGCGATAGTTACGTTCGGAAGGAAAGGTCATGATGGAGGCAGCAACCCGGAGCGGGTCCACGGCGCGAGTCCGGCAGCTGCGAGAGAGAGTGCTGGACGCGAAGCCCTGCCTGTGCGCGGAGCGGGGGTTGTTGGTGACTGAAGCCTATGAGGCGAATGCTGCCGATGTTCCTGTCTTGCGCAGGGCTAAGGCGCTGGCGCATCTGCTGGAGCGGATGACTATCTACATCGATGACGGTGAGATCATCGTCGGTAATCAGGCCAGTTCCCCCCGCGCCGCGCCGCTCTTTCCCGAGTACTCGGTCGACTTTCTCGCCGAGGAGATCGACGAGTTCGCCCGCCGTCGGGCCGATATCTTCACCGTGAGCCCGACGGTCAGGGAAGCTATTATTGGCACCATAGTACCGTACTGGCGCGGTAAGACGTTGGCCGATCGGGCGCTGGCCATGCGGCCAAAGGAGGTTAGCCAGGCCGAGGAGATTGGGGCCATCGCGGGACGTGGGAATATCACGTCAGGTGACGGTCACATCATCATGGACATTCCTAAGGTCCTGCGTGTCGGCCTTACTGGGGTCATTGATGAAGTGGAGGCAACCCTGAGCGGGCTGTCGCCATACGAGGCTGGGGAGTTCAAGAAGCGGGCTTTTTTGGAAGGAGCCATCATCTCCTTGCATGCGGTGATCCGCTTTGCCAATCGCTATGCCGAAGAAGCCGAGCGGCAGGCAGGGATTGTCAAGGACACGGAGAGGCGCTCAGAGCTTGAGAACATCGCGGCGGTGTGCCGCCGAGTGCCAGCCGAGCGGGCCCGCAGCTTTCACGAAGCAGTACAATGCGCGTGGTTCTTGCACCTTGTCAGCCAAATCGAAAGCAACGGCCACTCCTTTTCCATGGGCCGTTTCGATCAGTACACATATCCCTTTTACAAGGCCGATCTTCAAGTTGGCTCCCTTACCGCAGACCAGGCACAGGAGCTGCTGGAACTGTTGTGGCTCAAGCTCTTCTCGGTGATCAAGGTGCGTCCCTGGAACCATACGCGCTTTGGCATCGGGTACCCGACGTATCAGAATGTCACCATCGGCGGGCAGACGCCTCACGGCCACGACGCCACTAACGACGTGACGTACCTGGTTCTCGACACAATCCGGGAGACGCGCCTGCCCCAACCGAACGTGTCTGCCCGCGTCCACACAGGCACGCCGGACCGTTTCCTGATCGAGTGCGCCAGGACCATCAAGCTCGGCATGGGCATGCCGGCACTGAACAACGATGAGATCATCGTCCCTGCGCTGCTTGAAAAGGGCGTGCGGGCGGAAGACGCGCTGGACTACGCCATCGTCGGCTGTGTCGAAGTCGCAGTCCCTGGAAAGTGGGGCTACCGATGCACCGGGATGTCGTTCCTGAACCTGCTTAAGGTCCTGGAACTGACCTTAAACGACGGGACCGATCCCGCGACAGGAATCCGGCTGCTGCCCGGACGCGGCGATCTCACAACATTCGATTCCATCGAGGCCCTGTACGACGCCTACCGCGAGCAGCTTGCCTTCTACACGCGCCTCAGCATCGACATGGACACCGTGGCGGACATCTGCCTTGAAGATATGGTGCCGGATGCCTTCTGCTCCGCGCTAGTGGATGACTGTGTGGCCAGAGGCAAGACTATAAAGGAAGGCGGCGCCGTCTATGACATCATCAGCGGTCCCCAATCGGGAGTCGCGAATGTCGCAGACTCGCTCATGGCCCTGGAAAAGGTGGTATTCGAAGATCGAACCTTAACGAGGAGTGAAGTCGCCGACGCGTTGGCGGCCGATTTTGTAAGTCCCAGCGACGAAGCAGTGCGGCAGCGGATGCTGCACGCTCCCAAGTACGGCAACGATATCGAAGCGGTCGATGCCTATGCGGTACGAATCCTGAGCGACTACCTTGCCGAGGCATGCAAATACCACAACACTCGGTATGGGAGAGGACCGATCGGCGGCGGCTATGCGGGCTCGACGTCCAACATCTCGTCGAATGTCCCTATGGGAGCCAGTGTTGGCGCGACACCCGACGGTCGCAAGGCAGGTGAACCGCTCGCCGAAGGTGTCTCGCCCGTACACGGCGTCGACATAGGCGGCCCCACCAAGGTGTTGCGTTCAGTGGCAACGCTGCCGACGATCAAGAGCCTCGCTCAGCTCTTGAATCTGCGGCTCGCACCCGGGGCGCTGGCGACAGAGGAAGGCCTTGAGCGTCTTGCGATTCTGCTGAAAGGGTTTCGCAACGTGAAGGCTTGGCACGTCCAGTTCAATACGGTGAGCACCGAGGCGCTGCTCGAGGCGCAAGAGCATCCCGAGAAGTATCGAGATCTGGTCGTGCGGGTGGCAGGCTACAGCGCGTTATTTGTCACTCTTGACAAGGTGACGCAGGACGACATCATCCGGCGCACGTCCCACGAGCTGAACTAATTTAAGAAACTTTGAGATAATCGCCGGGGTGTGGGGCAACGGAAGCTCTTCTGAGCCAGCTCGAAGGCTATTCGGGTGCTGGCAGGATAGTTGTTCTCTCATCCTCGTTGCAGGTAAGAGGCGTCTGAGTGGTCAAGTCCTCAGGCTCCTGTAAATGAAGGTCTCAGCTCATGCGGCAGTTCTCTTGCGCCCGCGTGTTCTTTCCTCGCTCGATCGTGTGGGCGGTGGATCAAGACCGAGCTCTTGACGCAGTTGTGAGAGCTGTCTCCTTTCGAGCTCGGTGACCGAAACGCGGAACACCCTCTCCTCGCCTCAGTTGTGGCCGATAGAGAGAAGCAGGAACTCCGTTACCACGGATGAAACGAATGGGTCACCCGGACACTTCCGGCCTGACCGCGTCGATCAGATGTAGTTGATGACTTCGGCGAATGCCTACGCGGAGCGACTGGTGGGAACCGTCCCCCAGAGTGGCTCGACACAGTCCTCATCTTTAGCCACCACCATTTCGGGCAGGTTCTGGCCGAGTACGTGGTCCACCACAACGAGCACTGTCAGCATCGTGGCCTGGATCAGCAGGCGCGAAGGACCTTGGCTCGTGCCGGATCCGATCGACGAGCCCGACTTGATGCTGAGCTGATCCCGACTGATACAGTTAGGACGAGACGAGATCCTCGGCGGGCTTGTTCATGAGTACCGCCTCGTCGCGTGACCTGGTCGGATGGATTCTCGGCAGGTACTTCGGAACCAGGCCCTCGACTACACGGCCAACTGCGTCAACATCGAGCTTGCTCGGCTGGGCGAGGATGCCGTGGCACTCGGGGCATCCGCCCTGGTCGTCGATGAGCTGCTTTCCAACGGCGGCGTTC
>Ga0326727_10021114_pt1 | contig 12807 bp, 6 predicted proteins | sample MB2enrmetagenome_FD_207643 | JGI IMG/M metagenome (GOLD analysis project Ga0326727, IMG submission 207643) | Lab enriched peat soil microbial communities from McLean, Ithaca, NY, United States - MB29MY | ecosystem: Environmental > Terrestrial > Soil > Wetlands > Peat | place: USA: New York...
CGCAGTCGTGGAGAATTTACAAGTTCCAGATGAAAACGTGGCTGGAATTTGAGGCCAGACATAATGTTAGAGACGTCGAGCTGCCCGTTTTTCTCCGTCTTTCTTTCTTGTGGTAAGTGCGCCATGACGTGGTGCATTTCATATACATGCATTACTTGCTCGTTCTCTACCGGCACAAAAGTGCCCTGTACCGAGGGAGGAATCGGACAGAAGGGGTCCGTGAAGCTCTGCCGGGTTCCACCGGTTAAGGGTTATCATCAGCAGAGCGGACTGAAATGTACCGGACGGAGGCCATCACCTCCGGGTCGGGCTACCGAGGGATGTATGGTGAGACAACGAATCTGTGGTTGAAGCCTCTGACTTAAAGAAAGACCTCCCTATATAATGTGATGGCTTGGGAGGGCAACGCGGCGTGATCCGGGTGGGTTTTACCGTCCCGCCTGGGAGGTACGAATAAGCCCGTACCTGGGAGTAGACTTACTCCCCCTCGTCTCTCTCCAGGGCCGCCAGGGGTAAAGCAGGCACCTAACCATCTATAGGGTTGAGAACGGGAACATGGGAACCACACTCCGTCCGCCTGTGAATACGGGCTATCCGTGGAGACCGGGGAAGGACGGATGTGGGGCGGAGCCCTTGTAGTAGTCTGAGGACGGGAAAGCCGTCCACATGGCGAAGGGGGGCAGGAGATCGGGGTGTTTTGAAGCCGGGGGAATACTCTGTGGACACAGAGCAAGGGCCGTTATGGTCCTATCCCCAGCGTGCAGAAGAACGCTCTCAGCAGATTAGCTGAGGTATGGCCGTGATCTCGGGAGAGCTGAGTGCGTAACGAAAGGCGCACGCTCAGTTCGGAGAGGGGCTGCGGGAGACCGGTGGTTGAGAGACCACACGGCGCCCGTAGTCTACTCTACTCCTTGCCTGTTGCCAATTGTCCCATTTCTAGCACTTGCAGGTGCTGTCAAGGAGAGCCTAATCTTCGCAGACCATCAGCATTTCGCTTTGATGGCCTCCTTCCTGAAGTGGTTGCGCCCAAGCCTCTTTGCCTGATGCTCGAATCTAGTCGGTAATCGTCAATACTAGCAAAAAAACGGCCAGGACCGTTTCTGGGGTACTTCTTAGTTGCCGGTTCCAGGCGAGGCATCTTCTGATTCACGGCGGGTTGAGTTATCCACAGAAGGCGTGAACTGAGCCGATATTGCATTATAATTTAAGAGGAGGCAAAAGCAAAGGAGGCAAACTTCATGAAACTGAACCATCTCAATCTAACGGTGACCGATGCTTCCGAGACGCGGCGGTTCCTGGAGAAGTATTTCGGCCTTCAGAGCATGGACACAGGGGAGGAGAACAAGCACATTGCTCGGCTGCGCGATGACAACGGACTGGAGGTCACCTTGATGAAGGCCGGAGAGGCGACGGAAGTTCATTACCCCGCTAGCTTCCATATCGGCTTTGTTCAGGAGACAGACGCGCAGGTGGATGAAATCAATCAACGCCTGAAAGCGGATGGTTTCGATGTGCCGCCGCCGCGACGGTTCCATGGGTCCTGGACGTTCTTTGTCCGCGCTCCCGGCGGGTTTACCATCGAGGCATTGACAGAGCCTTTGCAGTCCAACTCGTCGTACAGGGACAGCGATGCCCGATACCCGACGATAGCTGAGCAGTTCAAAGCAGAAAGCGAATAGCGCTTCTCGGAATCTAAAGGGGCAAAACCATTCCTCCGTCCTTTGAGTTGGTATCTGCGGAATCCAAAGAAGTGCTTCTATTAGCCTTCGTAGGTGTGCTCACGGAGAGTGAAATCTTCAACGATTGTCAACATTTCACGCCCGCGTGCTGCTTCCTGAAAGTCTCAACTGGATATTACAGTTTGCGGTACACTCTTTTTCATGGCAATCGTGATCTCACCCCCTGATCGTGAATACCAAGTGGTCTTATGCCTCAACACCTTCCTGGTGCAGACTGCATCGACCTCGGCACAGCTTGCTCATGGTTCTTATCCTGCTTGATCCTTCTAGTGAAAGTGAAGCTGCCTGCCTCAACACAACAAATGTTGCCGAGGAATGGGCCTTTACAGGCGAGAAGCCCTGCGATATACTGTGTCTTCGGAAGAGCAGCCGTGTTGCTTTTAGGTTGCACGGCACTATCAACATAAGCGGGAGTCTCACAGGTGAAGATTCGACGAACGGGCACACTGGCGGCCATCATCGTGCTCCTGATAATCATCGTAGGTTTTGTCCGGGTTTTTCGGGCTCACCCTGTCCACACGGGCAAGCTGGAAGAGCTTACCCTGGGTACACCCGTCAGTGATGATTCGACACTTATCTATGTGGCCTACGAACGGGGATACTTCAGAAACCAGGGACTGAAGGTAACGCTCAAAGATTACCCGTCAGGGGCCTCCGCGGCAGCGGGCCTGACAAAAGGCGCGGTCGATGTGGCCGCGGCAGCGGAATTCGTTTTTGTCAACCACGTCCTGAATAAGGACGACGTGAATATCTTCGGAACGATCGTCGCGGCAAACAACGGCGAGCTGGTGGCAAGGAAGGATCACGGCATCGAACGGCCGGCCGACCTGAAAGGGAAGAAGATCGGCGTCTTGCCCCGGAGCAGTGGGGAATTCTTTTTCGGCACTTTTCTTGCCTTCAACGATATACCCCTCTCCGCTGTTCATACGGTCAATCTCGGGTTTGAAGAAATGGCCGAGGCGCTCTCGAAAGGGACTGTCGATGCCGTGGCCGGCTTTAGCCCTTATTTATTCGAAATCAAGAGGCGCCTCGAAACACTGGCGATAAGCTGGCCCATTCAGCACGAGCAGGATTTCTACTTCGTGCTGATGTCAAAGAACGGGTTTACGAAGACGAGGCCGGAAGCGGTGAAAAAGCTCCTCCGGGCACTCGTGCAGGCGGAAGAGTTTGCGAAGGCGCACCCGGTGGACGCCCGGGCGATACTCCAAAAGAGGCTTGGATTCGGGTCCGACGAGGTCGCCGCGATGTGGCGTCAGGACCGGTTCGACGTGAGGCTGCCTCAGAATCTCCTGCTCTTGATGGAGGATGAAACGCGATGGGCGAGGGAAAGACTGGACCCTAAAGTGGCTATGCCTGACTACCTCTCCTTCGTGTATCAGCAGGGCCTGGAGGCGGTAAGGCCCGAAGCGGTCGGAATCATTCATTGACGGGAAGGCCCATGACGATAAAGAAGAGGCTCAAGGGAACCTGGGTAGTCTCGATCTCCTTCACCCTCGTTATCATCGCGTGCCTCCTCGTGAGCATGCACCAGGTAAAGCGGGCGGTCGACAAGGGTAAGGCTTCCGCTCAAATAGCCCGCTACGCCGCCGAACTCACCACCCTTGCGCGGTCCTATACGGCGAGTCCTGCGGAGCGGCCCAAAAGACAATGGCTCGAACGATACGATTCGCTGGCAGGACTCCTGTCGCGAACCTCTTACGATAGTTCCGAGAGAGAGGTTATCGAGAGGCTCAGAGAGACGCAGGCGGGTGCAAAGAAGATATTCGAGGAACTGGTAGCACGGTACGAAGGCGAAGGCGAGGCGCCCGCGCCCCTGAGGCAGCTCAGGCAAGAATCAAGGGAAAGGCTCGTCGCTCAGCTCATCGGAAAAAACCAGGAGATACAGTATAATGCTTACGTCCTCGACAGGAAGAGCGTGGAGGAGATAGACGCCATCCAGACGAGGGCCTTTTTCCTCATCCTCGGGCTCATTACGTTCCTTGTAATAGTACTTTCCTTCACGTCATCCCGACTTTACGGGGCCATCGTGCACCCCCTGAACACGCTCGAAAAGGCGGCAGCGCAGATCGCGGCCGGCCGGCTGGACTACCAGGCCCCGGAGTCGGACGACGAGGTGGGACGGCTCTCCATGGCCTTCAACAGGATGGGCCATTCCTTACAGGATTCCTACGCGGACCTCTCGAGGGAGAACGCCGAACGCAAGAGGGCCGAACAGGGACTCAAGAAGCTGAATGAGACTTTGGAGCAGCGCGTGGCGGAGCGTACCGCTCAACTGGGGGAGAGTGAGCAGCGTTGGGCCACCACCCTTTCGAGCATCGGCGACGCGGTCATTGCCACCGACGTTGACGGCAGAATCACCTTTATGAACTCGGTGGCGGAAGAACTGACCGGCTGGACACTCCGTGATGCCTTAGCGATGCCGGTGTCCGCGGTCTTCAATATCGTCAACGAGCAGACCCGCCGGGAGGTTGAAAACCCTATCACCAAAGTGCTCCGGGAAGGCATGGTTGTGGGCCTCGCCAACCATACGATCCTGGTGAGAAAAGACGGGACGGAAGTTCCCATCGACGACAGCGGCGCGCCCATACGAGACGCGGACGGCAACACCACGGGCGTGGTGCTCGTTTTCCGCGACATCACCGAGCGCAAACAAGCCGAAGAGGCGCTACGGATAAGTGAACGCCGCGAACGCGAGCGCGCGGAAGAGTTGGCCACCATGCTCGAGGCCGTGCCGACGCCCGTCATTATCGTCCACAACTCCGACGGCACCCACATGACGGGCAACCGCGCGGCGGATGAACTGCTGCGGCAACCGCGCGGCACCGAGATCTCGCTGTCTGCGCCCCCCGAAGTCAGGTCCGGCCATTTCAGAACGATTAAGGATGAACGCGAGCTGAGGCTCGACGAACTGCCCGCCCGGCGGGCCGCTCGCGGTGAGAACGTGCAGGACTTCGAATACAACCTTGTCTTTGACGACGGCACGGTCCGCCACCTCCTGGCCTACGGCACACCCCTGTGGGACGATAAAGGGCAGCCTCGCGGCGCAGTCCACACGCTGGTGGACATCACCGAACGAAAAGCAGCCGAAGAAGCGGTTCAAAGGACTCTGCAGCGCCTCTACACCGTTCTTTCAAGCATGTATGGCGGTTTGCTGCTTGTGACGGACGAAGGTCGAGTCGAGTTTGCCAACCAAGCGCTTTGTGACTATTTCGATTTGAACGACTCGCCCGGGGACCTCGTGGGGCTCACGGCATCTGACGTGTTTGCAAAAATCGGCGAAGCCTATTTACACCCCGACGAAGCGCTCGCCCACGTGCGGGAAATAGTCGATCGAGGACAACCGGTAAAAGGCGAACAGGTGGCCATGCGCGGAGGGCGGGAACTTCTGCGAGACTTCATCCCCATACGCATAGGCGGTCAGTCATACGGCCGGTTATGGTGTCACACAGACATCACCGAACGAAAGGCGATGGAGAGGGAGTTACAAAAGGCACGAGATGATCTTGAACAACGGGTGATCGAGAGAACCGAGCAGCTTGTTAAGAGCGAAAAGGAGTTTCGCCTGCTTGCTGAGGCCATGCCCCAAATTGTCTGGGTTACGAGAGCGGACGGCTGGAACATCTATTTCAACCAACAGTGGGTGGATTACACGGGACTCACGCTTGAAGAAAGCTACGGCCACGGCTGGAACAAACCGTTCCATCCCGACGACCAGCAACGCGCCTGGGATGCCTGGCAGAACGCGGTAACGAACAATGGCACCTATTCACTTGAATGCCGTTTGCGCAAAGCGGACGGGACATATCGCTGGTGGCTGATTCGCGGCGTGCCCGTTATCGACGAGAAGGGTCAGATTACAAAGTGGTTTGGCACATGTACCGATATCGAGGAGATCAAAAGAACAGAGACCCAGCTCCGCCAGGCGCAGAAGATGGAAGCCTTGGGCACAATGAGCGGCGGCATCGCCCACGACTTCAACAACATCCTTGCCGCCATCATCGGTTTTTCCGAACTGCTGGAGGGCCATATTTCTAAAGAGAGCAGGGACGCACGTCATCTTCACAGGATCTTGGAGGCAGGTATCCGGGGCCGGGAGCTTGTGAGGCAGATGCTCGCCTTCGCAAGAAAGGCCGAGCAAGAGAAGCGACCCTTGCCGGTGAGCAGCATCGTCAAGGAGTCGGTGAAGCTTCTCCGGGCGACCACGCCCTCGACGATCAACATCAGGGTCAATGCCTCAAACGAAGCCTTGATCCTCGGGGACCCCACCCAGATACAGCAGGTGCTCATGAACCTCTGTACCAATGCCGTCCATGCGATGCAGGAGAACGGGGGCAGCCTCGACATAGGGCTGAGCGACCACACTGTTTTGCCCTCAAATGGAAACCCCGACGGGATCGCACCCGGCCTTTACGTGAAGCTCATTGTCCGGGACACGGGCACAGGCATACCTGCCGACATCATGGACAAGATATTCGACCCCTTCTTCACGACAAAAAAGCTGGGAGAAGGCACAGGTCTCGGCCTTTCCGTGGTCCACGGCATCGTGAAACAACACGACGGTTACATTACCGCCGAGAGTGAGCCGGGTAGAGGGTCCACCTTCACCGTATACTTCCCTCAGATCGCAGGTGAGCTTGGAGCCCTTGCGATCCATGACGACGAGATCCCCACGGGCTCTGAGCGCATCCTCTTTGTCGATGACGAAGAGACCCTCGTGGAGATGGGTGAAGACATCCTTGCAGAGCTCGGCTATGAGGTCACATCCCGAATGAACGGCCGACAGGCTCTTGCGCTCTTGAAATCGAACCCATCCCAGTTCGATCTTGTCATCACCGACCAGACCATGCCCGAGATGACCGGAGTCGAGCTTGCGAAAGAAATCCTCGCTATCAGAGCAGATATGCCCATCATTATGTGCACGGGCTTCAGCTATGTGGTCGATGCCGACAGGGCAAAGGCGGCTGGCATCAAGGCCTTTGCCATGAAGCCCCTGACGAAGAGGGAGATCGCGAGGACCGTCAGGCACGTTCTCGACGAGTAGGTCCTCGCTGCGGCTTTGAGATGGTAATCGATAGATTCCATCGACCTGCTCCATACAACCTTCGTAGGTAGGTGAAGGCCTCAACCCCTTCTTCCTGAAATCCTAGATTTAGCTTGCTCGCAGCGATGTTGAACGTTACAAACGGCAATGATTGAGAGATATGACATGGCATGAGCATGGGTGCCCAAATTGCTACAACTTAGGGATCAGCGCATGTCATAGAATCTCAAACCGGGAGTAAAAAGCAATGCGCGCTAGGGAGGAAGCCTCAGGGACTCTGTAGGCAAGTGGTGGTAATCAGCCAGGGGAAGGAGTGCCCCTGCCTCCCCTGGCTCACATGCGTTGGCAGGTAGTCTTACGCCGCCAGCTTCGCCTCTTTCTGGTCTCCGAACAGAACTTTGAGGTCAAGGAGTATCAGTATCCTGTTCGCCAAATTGATAACGCCTTCGATGTACGCGGACTCGTTGCTGCCCGTGATGCTGGGCGGAGCCTCTATTCTGGGATCCTGTATCCTGAGCACCTCGGAGACCGAATCGACGATGAAGCCGAGGACCCTGCCCTCGATCTCCACGACCATGATCCGCGTCGCCTTATCCCGGTCGGCTTCCCCGAGACCAAGCTTCATCCGGAGGCTGACAATAGGGATGATCTTTCCCCGCAGATTGACCACACCTTCGACGTAGGGCGGTGCGTTGGGTATCTTCGTGATATGGATCATCCTGTTGATCTCCTGGACTTTCTTGATGTCGATGCCGAAGTCCTCGTGTGCCAGCCGGAACGTGACAAGTTGAAGCGCTTCGTCGCTCATGCCATCCTCCTTATACTTCAAACTGACGTGCGATACCCTGAAGATCGACACCCAGCCGCGACAGTTCGTTAGACGCCTGCAGCACCTCCTCGGATGACCGGGACGTCTCGCCGGATATGCCGGAAATGGACTCAATATCTTTGCTTATCTGGCCGGAGGTTGCCGACATCTCGTCGATGGCCGTGGCGATCTGCTGGACCATCTGTTGGAGGTCCTCGACGCTCTTCACGATTGTCTGCAGTTCGGCTCCCGCTTTGCTCGACAAGTCAACACCCTTGTCGACCTTGGCGGTCACGTCGTCTATTGATGTGACCGCGCTCGTCACATTGTTCTGAATTTCGCGTATTATACCACTCACCTCTGAGGTCGCGCCCGTGGTTCTCTCGGCGAGTTTCCTTACCTCGTCGGCGACGACGGCGAAACCCCTCCCGTGCTCTCCTGCCCTGGCCGCCTCTATGGCTGCGTTCAGCGCGAGGAGGTTGGTCTGGTCCGCGATCTCGTTGATGATGCCGATGATATCGCCGATTTTCTTGGAGAGCTCCGATAGAGAAGTGATATGGCTTGCCGATCCCGCTACTGTGGAAGCGATCTCCCCAACTTCTTTGACTGCCGCTTCCACGGTCTTGCCGCCTTCTTTCGCGGTCTTCGCTGCCTGCGCGGCGGTTGCTGCAATGCTCGTTGCGTTTCGCGCGATGTCCTCCACGGTCTGCGACATCTCCTCGGATGCGGTTGCCACCTGATTAGCCCTTTCCGCCTGCTGGCTTGCCCCGCGTGACATCTGTCCGGCGTTTGCCGAAAGCTGGGTGCCGGCGGAGGCGACGCTGTCGGAAGCCTGCTTCACGCTCCCTATGATGTCACGCCACTTCTCCACCATGCCCTTTATGGTCGCCGCCTGCTCGCCGAATTCGTCTTTCCTGTCGACGAGGATCTCTTGTCTGAGATTGCCCTCTGATAGGAGCCTGGTATCGGAGATGGTCCGGTTGATGGGCTCCACGATGCTTCTGGCGAGGATAAGAGCGATGCCGACGCCGATGGCGACGCTCAGGATAGCCCCGATGATCACGAAGATGAAGCACGATTTGTAGAACGTCTTTGCCTCGGCTGCCAAGGTGGCGGTCCGTTTCTGCTGGTACTTGATGAACCCGTCGCAGCCCTCAAGGGCCTTGGTGACTATAGGCAGGCTGTCGGTCACAAATACGGCGGCTGCTTCCCCGGTCTTCCCTGACCTGGACAACTCCGTGACCTTGTCGTCGGCGTTCTTTGCGGATACTATCGTGTTTTTGATATCCTTGATCAGGCCCTTGCCCTCTTCGGAGGTCTCCAGCTTGTCGATCACCTCGACGGCGTTTCCGTACTTGAGCCTGTTTGCATTGATTACATCGGCGTTCTTGGCGCGGTACGCCTCGTCCTTAGCGGTAAGAGCCGCGAGTACGGCGAGGTTTACCGTGTGGAAGCCGTCCTTCATGTCGTAGGCCGCCTTGATCAGGACGTCGTTCTTCCCGACGATCTGCTCCAGACTGCCGTTTACGATCGTTATCATTGAAAGGCCGAAAGCGCAAATCCCCACCAGTATGAGATTCATGATGCCGAATCCGATGAATAACCGTTTGCCCACCCTAATGTCCTTGAGTTTCATGACTCCTCCTTGTAAGAATAATCAGAGATCCGCTTCATTCGTTTTTCTCTCGCCGGTCGTCACCGGCACCCCGTATGCCCATGAACGGACTTCCCCGGATGCCAAAAGGGGCCCTTCGGACCTCTCCCCCGGCCTCTTTGGGTGCTGGCCCTCTCTCCCGGCCCGGGCCATTCCGTGACGAAGAAATGGCCGCTTGGTGCCGGCGGGTCGACCAATCGTCGGTGACGGTTATAAGAATAGAAAGTACCGATACGGTGATCCTCTTGCTATCCATGCACGTGCCGTTCATGGATAGCTTGTCGCACTATGGCAATTAAGAATTAAGGATAGAAAAGGTGAATTGTTGCGGAGTTAGTGTGTAGCTTTTCTCCACACCATTCTTGGAGCGAAAGGAGATAGCTGGGCAGATTGATGTCTTTATTGCGGTATGCCGAGCTTGCTTCTGATACCTGTTCCGGTGGGTGTGAACCGTTGCTATGTCTACCTTGAGGATTTCTGCAATTTCCTTGCTTGTCCTGCCGTTCTTGAAACTTGGAATACCACGATTCCATGCTTATTTTCAGTGGGCTGCTCTCCCGATCATATGCTTCAGCGTTGCTGCTTGGTTTACAAGGGAAAACCAAGGGTCTATGCTTGATGATAGCATCTATTCTATTCGGCCTGCCCATTTTTTCACCATATCACAATTCCCATTTACCACGAAAGGTACCCTTCAGTAATCGCTATCGGCGGTACCTGTACGGGAAAAAAGTCGAGATCGGTTCGCCTTCTGACCTCGATAGTGATACAATATTGGAGAGGGGTCAGTTTTGAGGGATTCTGAGCTATGAACGATAACACCGAAACAAGCAAGAAACTCTCTAAGCAACCGGAAGAGATGCAGGATCACATTTCCAAAACAGAGGCCCAACGATCAATCCGTAAACGGGGAGAGAACACGCTCCGGAAAAGGGAAAAACAATTGCGGTTGATTGTTGAGCATCAAATAACTCCATTGGTCATGATTGATAGTCAGGGAAGGTACCTTTTCGCCAACGCGTCCTTTTGTGACATGATGGACAAGACAAGAGAAGAATTGCTTGGCCAGAACTTCATGTCTTTATCGCACGAGCATGACAGAGATGCGGTTGCGAGCGAGATGGAAAAGCTTCATAAACCACCGTACACTGCTTCCTTCGATATGCGTAACCTGACTGGTACCGGCTGGCGTTGGCAAACGTGGGCCTGTAAAGCCGTGCTTGATAAGAAAGGCGAAGTGGCTGCCGTTGTCTGTTCAGGAAGGGATAGCCACGCAGATAGAGAAGAAGCGGAGCTGCTGCGGGAGAATCAATATTTGCTCCGGCAGGTGCTCGACGCCACCCCCGCTGTCACTTTCGCGGTAGACCTGGAGGGCAGGATTATTCTTTTGAACAAGGCCTTCGAGGATTTCTATTCAATAATACCGAGTGACGCGGAAGGATTAACCCTGTTTGAACTGTACCGTAAACTTAACATGCCCTTGGAAGAGCTTGAGAGATGGTTCGCTGACGCGACTCATTCAGAGGCAATTAAAGCCGGGAACCTGGTATCCAGTCTGGAAAACGTCCACAACCGAGCAGGGAACCGAGCCTGGTACCGTGTAAACAAACTCATCATAGTCCTCCGAAACCAGGATAAAGCAATACTTGTTGTAGCGGAGAACGTCGATGAAATAAAACAGGCGACGCAGGCATTAGAAGATCAGGGAAGAGACCTGGAGACCAAAACGGCACGTCTCGCAGAATTGAACACAGCACTGAAGGTTTTGCTGGATAGAAGAGATAAGGATAAGAGTGAACTCGAGACGACAATCGTCTACAGCGCGAAAAACCTGATCTTGCCTTACCTGGAGAAACTAAGGAACAGTGGGTTGAATGAAAGCCAGCGAACCTATCTGGATATTATAGACTCGAACATAGACGAGCTTATTTCACCATTCTCCAAGAGACTTTCTTCCAAGTATCTGGACCTTACCCCCTCAGAGATTCAGGTCGCGAATCTGGTGAAAGAAGGAAAATCTACAAAGCAGATCGCAGAATTGTTGAACACGTCGATCAAGACAGCCGAGTTTCACAGGGACAATGTCAGAAAGAAGCTCGGCGTAAAAAACAAGAAGGTAAACCTGAGAAGTTACCTCTTGTCTCTCGAATAACCCCAGCATATACCCCATATATTCCCCATTATAAACTAGGTTGTGCCTGACACTTGATTCAGATTATTAATATTCCATCTTCGAGATATATGTATACAACATGAGCTATCAGGATAGTATTTGATGGATAAGAGTGCTGGCGTTTGTGAACGATGAAGAAAGCGCCCGGGCACGTAGGAGAGCCGGTGATATGATAGAGGTGGCGAATATCGGGGATGGGCTTAACGCCGATCCTGAAGCGGATGTCGCGGAGCCCAACGAGGCAGAAGGGCACATGGGGTATCTTGTTTCCTTCCCGCACATGAATCCCAATCCGATTATAGAGGTGGACTTTTCAGGTGGAGTTACCTTCCTCAATCCGGCCGCGCAAAGGGTCTTGCAAAACCTCGGGATGGGCAATGGAGATTCTAAAGCCTTCTTACCCGAAGACCTGAATGCCATTTTGAGGGACTGGGACAAGAAAAATGAACTGGTTCTTCATCGCGAGACAGCTATTAGAGATAGGATCTTTGATGAGACCGTTTGTCTTGTCCCTCAGTTGAGCGTTGCCCGCATTTACGCTTTCGATATCACCGAACGTAAGAAAGCCGTGACGCATCTCCGGGAGTCGGAAGAACGCTACCGTGTGGCGATAGAAAGTTCGAATGACGGGGTTGCACTTTTTAGAGGACCCGGCCTCATCTATGGCAACCAGAGATTCCTCGACATGTTCGGATACGACAGCCTGGAGGAAGCGCAGCACATGGATCGTTTCCTCAGGATACACCCGGAGGACCGGGAGATGGTCGCCCGGTACACCGCGAGGAGGCAGAGAGGCGAACCGGCCCCGTCATCGTACGAGTGCAAAGGGATCGGGAAGAACGGCGCAATAATGCATCTGGAGGTCTCTGTCGCCAGCGTGATCTATCTTGGTGAACCCGCGTCCCTTGCCTATCTCAGAGACGTTACCGAGCGCAAGAGAGTAGAAGAGGCTTTCTACGCCAGTCGGCTTCAATTGTCGGAGGCGATGGACCTTGCGCATATCGTGTACTGGGAGTCCGATCCCGCAGCACAAACGTACGTCTTCAATGATCCCTTCTATGCTTTTTATGGCACCACTGCCGAGCAGGAAGGCGGATACCGGATGACAAGGGAAGATTATGCACAACGGTTCATACATCCGGACGATCTGCCGCTTTACTATCAATCTTTGGAGAAAAATACTCTCAGACGGGGTCCCGAATCTGTTGCCGATATGGAGCACCGTATTATTCGTCGCGATGGAGAGGTCCGACATATCCTGGCACGAATAAGGGTCATTAAAGATGATTCAGGCTGTATCGTCAAAAGATATGGCGCAAACCAGGACATCACCGAGCGCAAGGAGGCAGAGGAGTCGTTGAAGCGGAGCGAAGCCACACTGCGGTCGTTGAT
>Ga0326727_10021115_pt1 | contig 12807 bp, 15 predicted proteins | sample MB2enrmetagenome_FD_207643 | JGI IMG/M metagenome (GOLD analysis project Ga0326727, IMG submission 207643) | Lab enriched peat soil microbial communities from McLean, Ithaca, NY, United States - MB29MY | ecosystem: Environmental > Terrestrial > Soil > Wetlands > Peat | place: USA: New York...
GGCTGAAATTCGAGGGGGCAATGTAACGCGCCTTCGGTAGCGGGCTCCAGCCGGCGATGAAGTAAAACGCGATTACGTGCACCGCGGCGACCGCGGCGGCGATGAGCCAGACGCGCTTCACCGCTGGCGGGCCTCCTTGCCTTCCTCGATGAGCTTCCAAAAATCGTTGGTCTGGCCGAGCTGCTCATCCTCGGCCATGGGGAGCTTTGTGCGGAAAAGAAAATCGCGGATCGTGTTCTTGTGAAGCACGCGGTGGATGGTGATGCCCTCCGGGCTGCGCTCGAAGTAAATGCGGTATTCCTTGGTCCGGTAGCGGAAGAGTTTTTTTCCCTCGCGCTCGATGAGGCCGAACTTGGCCGGGTCGAGGTTATCCAGGTCGTCGGGCATGACCTCGAACTCGGAAAGCAGATCGAGTTGCAGCTCCTGGGGCAGACGCGCCATCTCCGCGGCGGAGATTTTATTGAACACGATCTGGAACATGAAACGGCGGGCAGATTAAGCCTCGGCGGGGTGTGCCGAAAGATCAAATTCTAGAAATTCGAATAGACGCGGTCCACGCGGGCGCCGATGGAAGTGAAAATCTCCCAGGCGATGGTGCCGGACCTGGCGGCGAGCTCGGCGGCGAGGATCTCCTCGGAGCCCGAGGGGCCGATGAGAACGGCTTCGTCGCCGGTGGCGGCCTCGGGGACGTGAGAGACATCGACCATGACCTGGTCCATCGTGACGCGGCCCAGCAGCGGGCAGCGGCGGCCGTGGATGAGGACATCGGCGCCGCGATTCGAGAGGTGGCGCTGGTAGCCATCGGCGTAGCCGATGGCTAGCGTGGCGACGCGCATCGGATGCGGGGTGATGAACGTTCGGCCATAGCTGACGCCGTGGCCGGCGGGCAGGTCGCGGATGAGGGTGATGCGTGTTTTCAGCGCTAGGGCGGGGCGGAGCCGGGGCTGGAATTCCGGCACCGAAGCGCTGCCGTAAAGCATGAGGCCCATGCGAACCAGCGTCCCTGCGTGATGGGGAAAGCGGAACAGCCCTGCGCTGGCCAGGGCGTGAACGAAAGGCGCATCGACTCCGGCCTCGCGCAAACCGGCGAGGACGGCCTGGAAGCGGGCGAGTTCCTCCCGCGTGTAGGATTCATCCTCGTCGGCGACGGGGAGATGGGTATTGACGCCGGCGATGACGATGTCGGGCAGATGGAGGATTTCCCGGGCGGCTTCGCGGGCATCCTCCTCCGCAAAGCCCATGCGGCCCATGCCGGTATCGATGGTGAGATGGACCGGGACGGGCCGGCCCTGGCCGAGCGCGGAGAAGGCGGCGGCTTCCTTGAGCGTCGAGATCGCGGGAACGTAGCCCCCTGCGACGATGGCGGGCCGCTCCGCCGGCAATGCCGGACCCAGGATGAAAATGCGCGGGCCCTCGCGCGTGCCGCCCATCGCGGCGCGGACGGCCTCGGCTTCGTCCACATTCGCGACGCCGAACATGGCCACAGTGCCCTGCAAGGCGCGCACGACCTCGGGAAGGCCGTGGCCATAGGCGTTCGCCTTGACGATTGCCATGATGCCGACGCCCGGGCCGGCGATCTGGCTGGCGACCGCCGCATTGTGCCGGATGGCGGAAAGGTCAATCTCCGCCCAGCAGCGGAGGGAATCGGTGGGGGTGCTCAACGGGCTTCTGGCTGACGGGTTCCTAGCCGACGGGCTCCGGGATGGGGGTGGCGGTGCTTTCCGCGAGGCGGCGGAGATTGTAGAGGCCGGCGGAGAAATCGCGGCCGATCCAGAACATCATCAAGAGATCGAAGTAGCGGGACCAAGGGAGGATGCCGCCCTGCCAGCGGCCGATCCAGAGGACGCGGGTATGGTGAGGGGCGACCTCCTCGAGCGAGATGGCGCCATCGAGGAGCCAGCGGTCGTCCATGGTCAGGGTATAGGCGATGCGCTCCGGTTCGTGGCTCTGGGTGACGTGAAGGACGCCGGAGTGGCCCGCGCAGCGCCAATGCTGCGTGGCGCCGGCCCCGCTGGGCGGCCCGTCGTAGTGGTACTCGATCTCCTGGCGCTGGTTCCATGCGGTCCAGCGGGGCCAGTTCCTGAGGTCGTTGATGAGTTCAAAAATGTGGGCGCGGCTGGCGCGGATGAGGACACGGCGGGCGATCCGCGGCCGGCGCGGAAGGAAGAACGGGACAATGCCCGCGGCCAGCGCCAGGAGGGCCAGGCGAAAACGATATTTTTTCATGGAAAGCCTCGAGCTAAAGGTGAAACAACGTTTGCCGCGGCACAGTCGCGCGCAACAGAACTTTTTTGAAGGTTTGATTTCCGCAGAAAACATGGCAAACCACAAGCCGTCAGCAGAATCCAGATGAATACTCCCCTCGTTTCGCTCCTCGCCGCCAGTTGCATGGTCACCCTCGCCATTGCCGCCGCCCCGGATGCGACCCCCACCCCCAGCCCGGCGCCCGCCGCCGCCAGCGTTTCCAAACCCGCCACCAGCCCGGCTGCATCTCCCGCGCATCACCATCATCATGCCGTGGCAGCCCAGTCCAGCCCCACTCCAACGGCGACGCCCGCCCCGACGGCGACCCCAGCCAAACGGAAATGGTGGCAGCGGAAACCGAAGGCGAAACCGACCGCCGCGCCCTCCGCAACCGCATCGGCGACGCCGCGCGAGATCAAGCATTCCGAAGTAGCGAAACCGAGTCCCGCGCCCTCCGCGACACCCGAGGCCAGGCCGAGCGCCTCGCCCGCGGCGACCCCGGAGAAGCCCCATAAAGCCGAGGCCAAGGCCAGCCCGAGTGCTTCGCCCGCGGCAACTCCCGAGAAACCTCACAAGGTGGAGGCGGCGGCGACTGCGAAGCCGAGTGCTTCGCCTTCGAAGAAGCGGAATCTGTGGTGGAGGTTCCCGTCTTTCACGCATCACGCGAAGAAAGCGACGCCCAAGGCGACTCCAAAAGCTGCGCCGAAAGCTGCCCCGAGCGCTGCGCCTTCCGCGACACCGGCCGTCCACAAGCATCACGCCAAGACCGCGGAGACTGCAAAGCCTTCCCCAAGTCCCGCGGCGACCCCGGCGGAAAAGCCGAAGAAGCACGCCAAGGCGGCTCCGACCGCGACGCCAGCCGCGACTCCCAAAGCGCCGAAAGTCCCGAAGTCGGAAGCCACTCCCAAGCCGACCCCGGAGGCGACTCCCGAAGCGACCCCTGCGGCCCCGGAAGCGACCCCCGCGCCGAAGCACAAGCACAAGAATAGCGGGATGACGTCGCAGGTGCCATTCGTGCCGAACGGCGAGCAGCAGCCGGTCGCGCCGACGGTCGAGACGAAATCGCCGCTTGAGATCGAGGCGGACGAGTCGAAGCATTTCCAGGCCGCAAAGATCAAGGCGCTGGAGGATGCCCACGTGCAGGAGTTGCAGGCGAAAGCCGACGCCGCCACGGGCGACGATGCCAAGACGGCCACGCGGCACTATTACAAGGCGCTTTACGCGAAGATGCGCGAGATCGATCCGACCGTGAAGGATCGCATCGACCGGACCGAGGCCGCGGCGCTGCGCCGGTTGGAGAAGGAAGGCCAGTAGCAGCCCGGCAGTTAAAGCGATGGCCAGGCGCGCCAGGCGGGTATTGACGGCCGCCCTTTGGGCGTCGGTCGTCCTTTGGGCGTCATTAAGCGTGCCGTGTTTCGCTGCCGATGGGCTGCGGGTACGGGGCAACCAATTGCTCTCCGGCACTGTGCCCGTCATGCTGCGCGGCGTCGCCGTGGGCGACCCGATCCTCGCGCGGCAGGGCCGCCCGCTCTCCGATTACGAGCGGATCGCGCACGACTGGCACGCGAACGTCGTCCGCATTTCGCTGCACCCATCGGACTGGAAGCACTCGCCGCATGCGCAGGTGCTCGACACGCTGGACCGCGAGATGGGCGCGGCGCTTGCCAACGGGATGTACGTCATCCTCGACTGGCACAGCATCGGTTGGCCCGACGGGTATTGCGAAAAAATCCGCGCCGATTGGACGGACGATCCGGTGGACCTGTACGACTCGAATTTCGCCCTCGCGAAAAGTTTCTGGGACGAGGTCTCGGCGCGATTTGGGAAGGATGGGCGGATTATATTCGAGCTCTGGAACGAGCCGGTCATGACGAAGAAAGAAGAGGACGAGGGCAACGTCCGTCCCGAGTGGAGCCGTCTGAAGCCGTACTTCGCGCAGCTCGTGCAAATCGTAAGGGCTCATAGCCAGAACGTGGTTCTGGTCACCGGCAACGAGTGGGCCTACGACATGGAGGGCATCCGCGAGGACCCGCTGCCCGGCGCCAACGTCGCCTACTCATGGCACATCTACGCCGGCACCGACGATGACGACGAAAAACAATGGGCCGAGCACCTGGACGACTTGGAGACCGTCGCGCCGGTAATGGTCACCGAGTGGGGATTTCAGGAGCACACGAAGGAGGCGTTCAAGGGATCGGCGAAGAGCTTCGGCACGAAATTCGTGCGCGATTTCCTGGAGAAGCGCCACCTGCACTCCACGGCGTGGTGCTGGCACCCCGATTGGACGCCCGTCATGCTAAAGCCCGACTGGAAGACGCCGACATCGATGGGGAAATTTGTGATGCAGTACCTGGCGGCGCCGGAAAGCATGGTCTCGCACTAATATTACTCCCAAAGCGTCAACCGCAGAACGCCGGGGAGCGCGAGCATCCTGCTCGCACTGGCCGGCATCTTGCCGGCCAACCAAAGCTATCAGATTAGACTTGGCAGTTTGGGAAGCCGTCCGGTAGGTGATCCCGTCGAACTCAATCGGGTCATTCAGCTTGGGGCGTCCATCACCAAGCGCTGCCTTAGCGATCTTGACCGTGAAATCGTAATTCTCGCCGAACCTCCCACCTGGAGCACGTCCGAGAGATCAAGCGCGGTGATGATCGCGTTGTACGTTTGCCCGTTCCAGACCACGGGCTCGCCTATTTCTGCAAGCAGCTCGGCGGCATCTGCTGCTCGTTCGTCCTTGAGCGACATGCCCGGGGCGGGCTGTCAACGGAAAGCGATAGTGAAGTTCTGGTTCACCCGCAGATATTGCTCGTCGAGAAGAGACGGTTTGACATACCTGCTAAGCTCCTAAGTACAGATGCGCACAATTGAAATCGACGAGGAAGTTTACGATGAACTTTGGATGCATGCCAAAGAGGGGACACCCTTTGCTTCGGAAAATGATGTCCTTAGGAGTATCCTCAGCCTAGCGACTAAACCCAAAGGGATGGCTGAAGACGAACGGCGGCAGCCCCGTAGTAGGCCGAAGTCTCCTCTATCAGGCGAAAAAACCGCCCATTCTCCCAGAGCCAACTTTTCTCAAGCATGCATTGATGTGGTTAATGCAGTCAGGGGCCTACAACTGCGCCGCTGTGGCCGCATCTTATATGGGTATGAGAAAATAACTGGAGCAGTGTGTCGCGTAGCCAATGAAGCGCACGATGATGAGGGAATATACTATTTTTTTACTTTACACCAAAGCGACTGGAACAAGCTGAGACCTTATAGCAAACGATACGTCGTTCTCGGTTGTGGGTCGGGCGCGCAGACTCTCCAAATTCCTCTCGAAACTTTTGAACCTTGGATCGCGCCTCGCTTGGATATTTATGTTAGAAGGAAGGGAAACCGCTTTCTCTTACATCGCAAGGCTCTTGAATTTCGTGATGAAAAAGGGATTCAGGTGACGGACGATCTTCTTAAAGCGGCTAAAGGGCACGGTTAGTTTTTCGATTACCGCTCGTTGTGTTCTGCGACCTTTCAGATCACGCCAGGCCAACATTGTTGCCATGCGAAAGAAACAAAGTCCCCACACCGTTTCCAGGCGAGGGTTTTCCGGATCGCGGCGCGAATTTCTCGAACGCCGCGGCGGCCTCCCAAAAAGGGACTACTTGCAACCGCGCGGATTTCTTCCACAGTAAAAGTATGACGCGCACTCTAACAGCCGTGCTGATTCGCGAAGACGATGGTTTTGTGGCCCTATGCCCGGAGGTTGATGTGGCCAGCCAAGGCGATACCGTCGAAGAGGCCAAAATGAATTTGAGGGAAGCGCTTGAATTACTTTACGAATGCGCCTCGCCCTCGGAGATCAAGAGCCGCCAACCAGCAAGCCGCCTTGCCGCGCCGAGAATCCTGTAATAAACAGCAAAAACGTTCCGAGGCGGCGTTTGCAATTTACCGCGGAGCCGGCGTGCCAGCCGCGGCGACCGCCGGCGCCGCGCCGAAACGCTCCTGGATGATGGCCTGCGCGATGCGGGTGGCGAGGGCTTCGCGGAAGGCGGCGGTGCCGCAGCGGGCGGCTTCGGGACGATTGCTGATGAAACCGCACTCGACCAGGACGGCGGGGTAGCGGTTCTTGCGGAGGACGCGGAAGTTTGCGGTGAGGATGCCGCGATTGGTCGTGATGGCGCCGAGGCTATTGGCGATTCCGCGCGCCATCGGGGCGGCGAGCGGGGTGTGATAGTAAACCGTGGCGCCGTGGATGGAGCGCTTCGGCGAATCGTTGAAGTGGATGCTGACGAAGAAGACCTCCGAGTGCGCGTTGGAGATGGCGGCGCGGGTCTCGAGCGGGATGAAGACATCCGTCGTGCGGGTCATGACGGTGTGAAGGCCGGCGGCCTCGAGCTTCGGCTGGAGGCGCAGGGCGACGTCGAGGGCGAGATTCTTCTCCTGGAGCCCGTGGCGCGCGACGCCGCTGTCCTTCCCGCCATGCCCGGGATCGATGACGACCGTGTGGAAACTGCGGCTGGTATCGACCACGGACGTCGCGCAGCCGGCGAGGAAGAGAAGGCAGGCACCGAGCAGGAGGTGAACAGTGTTGCGGGTAATCATGGTAAAAACGGATAATTCCCGGGCCAGTTCGGTTTCGTGTTGTTCATTTTATTGGACTTTCATTGCCGGAATCGAAGTGGTCTGCCTACGAGGGTGTGCTTACTAATGCATCTCCTCGCCGACGGGAGCCTGTGAGGGTGTGAGAAAAGTTTTAACCAGGGCGCCTTTGCCACAGACGGTCATGGCCGGGAAGCGTTTGTACCAACTGCCTTCTGGAACCTCCGGGTTGGTGTTGAGCCAGGATGCAAGGAATTGCAGGGCATTCGCATCGATTTCTCTCTCTCGGATCCGTTCAAGCAGGTGGTCGAACAGGCGACGCGGAATGTTTCTGCGCTGGATCTTCGGCATCAGGAGCCGGCGTAAAAGCCCTCGGTAATCTGGGCGCTTAGTCTGTTCGCTTCGGTCCGGCTCTTGCTGCCGGCGAGACGATGGGCAAGTTTGCCAAGCTCGCTCGGGGACATCGGCTCAGCAACGAGGGTGACCTTGAGGCCGACGGCCTGGGCGGCGCGGCTCATGGACCGAAAGGTGATGGAAGTGTTATTGGCGTCGAGGATGCGACGCACAGCCGTGCGGCCGGTTTTCATGCGCTCAGCCAGGGATGAGATGGAAAGGTTGTCCTGAGCCATTTTCCTCCGGATGGATTCGGTCAGGGAACGTTTGAGTGCCAGGTCAGGAGAGATTGTTTTGGCAGACATGGTTTCACGCTGGATCATTTTTGAACCACTGTCAACCGGGGATCGAAACCCCTTCCCATTTTCCCGCAATGCGGGGATGTTGCTGGCATTGTGAGCGAGGCGCATACGAACCGGCTGATCGGCGAAAAATCCCCATACCTGCTGCAGCATGCCCATAACCCGGTGGATTGGCATGCGTGGAATGCGGAGGCGTTTGAAAAGGCGCGCCGGGAGGGGAAACCGATTTTTTTGTCGATCGGTTATTCGACGTGCCATTGGTGCCATGTGATGGAGCGGGAATCGTTCGAGAACGAGGAGACGGCGCGGGTGCTGAACGAGCACTTCGTGCCGATCAAGGTGGACCGGGAGGAGCGGCCGGACGTGGACCGGGTGTACATGACATTCGTCCAGGCGACGACGGGGAGCGGCGGCTGGCCGATGAGCGTCTGGCTGACGCCGGAGCTGCAACCGTTCGCGGGCGGGACTTATTTCCCGCCGGAGGACCGATATGGGCGGCCCGGTTTTACGACGGTGCTGCGCCGGCTCGCGGAGGTCTGGAGCACGGAACGGGCGCGGGTGATGGAACAGGGAGCGAAGATCACGGCGATGCTGCAGGATTACGCGACGCCGCGCGCTGGCGAGGGAGAACTGGGCGAGGAATTGGCGCGAAAAGGGTTCGAGCAGGCGGCGGATTCGTTTGACGAGGAGCTGGGCGGGTTCGGCGGGGCGCCGAAATTTCCGCGACCGGTGATGCTGGATTTCCTGCTCGCGTTTTACCGGCGCGAGCCGGCGACGGCGGACGGGCAGCGGGCGCGGGAGATGGTGTTTCACACATTGCGAATGATGGCAGCGGGCGGGATGCACGATCACCTGGGCGGCGGCTTCCACCGGTACTCGGTGGACCGGTTCTGGCACGTGCCGCATTATGAGAAGATGCTGTACGACCAGGCGCAACTGGCGATGACCTACACGAGCGCATGGCAGGTGAACGGCGAGGCGCTGTTCGTGCAAACGGCGAGGGACATCCTCGATTACGTGCGCTGCGACATGACGAGCGCGGAGGGCGGTTTCTTCTCCGCGGAAGACGCCGACAGCATCATCCCGGGCCGCACGGAAAAAGGGGAGGGGGCGTTTTACGTCTGGACGAAGGCGGAGATCGACGCGGCGCTGGGCGACGATGCGGCGTTTTTCGACCGCGCGTACGGCGTAGTGGTGGAGGGGAATTCGCCCGAGGGGAGCGATCCGCACGGGGAATTGACGGGGCTCAATACGCTGATTCGGCGCGGGCCGGCGCTGGACGCGGCGGGCGAAGCGACGCTGGCGCGCTGCCGGGCAAAGCTCCTTGAGTTGCGCGCGGCGCGGGCGAGGCCGCATCTGGACGACAAGATCCTCGCGGCGTGGAACGGGCTGATGATTTCCGCGTTCGCGCGGGCAGGGATGGCGCTTGGCGAAGATGCCTATGTCGCGACGGCGCAACGTGCCGGGGAATTTGTGCGGCGGGCGATGTGGCGTGACGGACGCCTGCTGCGCAGCTACCGGGAGGGGCCGGGGCCGGAGGGATTCGCGGACGATTACGCGGCGATGACCGGCGCGGCGCTGGACCTTTACGAGGCGACCGGAGAGATCGCGTGGCTCCAGTGGGCCGTCGAACTGCGGGGCAAGCTGGACGAGCTATTCCTCGATGCGGCGAATGGCGGATATTTTTCCGTGGGAGCGGAGGACGCCTCGATCCTGATCCGGATGAAGGAAGATCACGACGGCGCGGAGCCTGCGGCGAGTTCCGTCGCGGCGCGCAATGCGCTGCGCCTCGCGCGGATGCTGGATGACGCCGCCTTGGAAGCGCGTGGCATGGAGACGATGCGGGCCTTCGCCGGGCAATTGCGCGGGATGCCAATTTCCATGCCGGCAATGCTGGAGGCGCTGCTGTTTTCGCTGAGCCGGCCGCGGCAGATCATCATCGCGGGAGAGGGGGCTGAATCGCTTGCCCGGATTGCGCGGCAATTCGCGGAGCCAGGAACCGTGTTGCTTTACGCCGATAACGGTCCGGGCCAGGCATGGCTTGCGGAGCGGCTGGATTTTATCCGCAGCGCATCACCGGTGGATGGAAAAGCCGCCGCGTATGTATGCGAAAATTTTACCTGCCGGCTGCCGATCACGGACCCGGAGGAACTACGGAAGATGCTCCGATAAGCGCCTATTGCTGGTTGCGGCCTTGTCCGACAGTTTGCAAGTTTGACGCGGTATTCGATGGCTGTACCTGGCGCACTTGTTGTTGCTGCTGCCGCACTTCGCGTTCTTCCCTGGCTGACTGCTCGGCAGCCGCGGCCTTTTCGGCGGCGCGTTGAGCGCGTTCGGCTTCGAGGGCGTGCTGCTGCGCGGCCTGCTGATCCGCCGCGGCGCGGGCCCGCTCTGCTTCCGCGGTTTGTTGTTGCGCGGTTTGCTGCTCGGTATCGGCTCGTGCGGCCTGCTGCTGCTCGATCACCTGTAGATCGCGCGCGTTCTGCGGCTGGACTTGCGGAGAGACCGGGGCCGGATTCAAGTGCGAAGGAATCCGCATGCCGGCGGCAGGCGCCCCATTCGCGGGCGTCGTCGCGCTGTGAGCGTAGGCCGCACTGGAGGGAATGATCAGCCGTTTTTCGGCCACGTAACCACGGAAGTTCCTCGGGGCGCCCGTCGCGACGACGCCGGGAGCGGAAGCCTGGAACGCCCCGCCGGAGATGACCGACTTGTTATTGCCGTTCGTGTGAAAGCCGCTGAGCGCAAGCCGCAGCTTGGGCGGCAGGTGCCGATGGCTGCGGGAATTCATGAAATCGTAGTCCGGCCCGTAGCAGACGATGTAGCCCCCTTCGTAATAAATATTCGTCATGTTATTGCTGTCGTCGTAGATCTGGCCGTCCTCGTCCGGCGGTACGGCTTGGTCGGCCATGTTGTCGTCGCCGAATTCCGCCGCCGGCACGAACGTATAGTCCGACGCGCCGAGGCCGTACGCGCCGTCGGCCCATTGCTTGATGCCATTGGTCGCGTTAAAGGCCGCCTCGGGCGGGAGCGGCGCCCAGCCGACGTAATCATTCCCATATCGCCACGAGACCCACGCGGGAGCCCACACGTTGCCGGGCACCCAGACCCAGTTGAGGCTGCTGGTGCGCATCCAGCGCCCATAATGATAGGTGATCCAGCCAAACGGCTCGTCCGAATCCCACGTCCAGCCCCCATCTGTAAACACCCAGTGCCCCAGCGTGTACGGACGCCAGCGCGGGTCCTGAGTCGTGGCCGTGGGCTGCCAGACATAACCGTAACGGGGCAACGCAAGCCATGAGCCGTACGGCGAAAGGTCATCAAAAAACCCCTGGTACGAGGTATTCGCGCTGACGGCGGGCGCCGGGGCCGCGGCGACGGGGGGAGGGGGTTGCTGCTGTTGCTGCTCCTGCTGCTGCGCGGGCGGTTGCGGGGCGGGAGCGGCGGCGACGGCGAGCTGCTGCTGGCGTTCGTTCAGGACGCGTTCACGCTCGTCCAGGGCGGCCTCGCGTTCGTGGAGTTCGCGCTGCTCGCGCGCCTGTTTCTCCTCCAACTGGCGTTCCTGGTCCTGGTCGGAGGTTACCGCCGGCTTCGGCCCGCAGGAGACGAGCAGAAGGACGCCGGAGAGTGTGGCGGCAAGGGGGAGGAACTTCATACCCATAGGTGGGATGCGGGGAAGGCCGGTTTAATTCAAAGAATATAGCACGGCGCGGAGGATTGGGAATGCCGGGCTAACAAACGGCCCGGCTCGACGACCGGATAGTCATCCCGTACCGCCCGCCCTGCCGCCGCAGGGTCACTTTAGCGCCAAAGGTCTCCGCGAGCAGCCGCGCGCTCATCACGCCGTCGCGTGGGCCGGAGGCGAGGACGCTGCCTTTCCTCAACATCAGCACATGGGAAAAGACCGGCACGATCTCCTCCACGTGGTGGGTAACCAGGATCAGGGCGGGGGAATTGCGCTGGCCGCCGAGCTGCTGGATGAATTGCAGGAAATGCTCCCGCGAGACCGGGTCCAGCCCGGCGCACGGCTCGTCGAGGATCAATAGCCGCGGTCGCGCCATCAATGCCCGCCCGATCAGCACGCGCTGCCGTTCCCCTTGCGAGAGGACGCGCCATGGCCGCGCCGCCAGGTGGGCGCACTCCACGCGGCGCAGGATGCGCATCGCCTCCGCGCGGTCGCGGGCGCTCGCTTTGCCCCAGAAATCGATCATCGCGAATTTTCCGCTGATGACGCTGTCGAGCGCAGGCTCATCGTCATGCATCATCTGCCGCACCGAGGAGGAGACGATGCCGATGGCTCGCCGCAGTTCCCGCCAATCGCTCGCCCCGTAGCGCTGGCCCAGCACCTCGACCTTGCCGGTCGTGGGCGTCAGGTAACCGGTGAGCGCGGAAAGGAGCGACGTTTTTCCCGAGCCATTCGCCCCCAGGATGACCCAATGCTCCCCGGTGCGGACCGACCAGGAGATGTGGTCGATGATTTTTGTGCCTTCCCGGCTGATGCCGAGATCGGAGACAATCAAAATATGGGTTGCGCGCGATTTCATAGGGACAAAGGCCCGAGCCTAGGCATGGCCGAACCCCGTTTCAAATTATGAAAAAACCTGCACACGCAGACCACCCCATCCAGTCCTTGATACGCGAACGCTGGAGCCCGCGGGCCTTCCGCGGCACGCCGGTCGAGCCCGCAAAGCTCCTGAGCATTCTCGAGGCCGCGCGCTGGGCGCCCTCTTCGTACAACGAACAGCCGTGGGCCTACCTCGTCGCGCGCAAGGAGGACCGTGAGGATTTTGCAAAGCTGCTCGGCTGCCTCGTGCCGGGGAACCAGGTTTGGGCCAAGGCCGCGTCCGTGCTGATGATCTCGCTCGTCAAGCGGACCTTTGACAGGAACGGAAAGCCGAACCGGTGCGCCTTCCACGACGTCGGTCTCGCCAGCGAAAACATGGTGCTCGAGGCGGAAGCGCAGGGGTTGGCCGCGCACGGGATGGGAGGCATCGAGGTGGAGAAGGTCCGCGAGACCTATGCGCTGCCGGAGAATTGGGAGCCCATGGCTGGCTGGGCCATCGGATACGCCGGCGAGCCGGATCTATTGACCGGCGAACTGAAGGAGGCCGAACTGGCGCCTCGCGAGCGCAAGAAACTGGCCGATTTCGTCTTCGGCGGGAAATGGGGCGACCCGGCGAAGCTGGTCCGCTGATCAGGGTGTGGTTGTGAAATCGCTTTTGACGCGATGCCGCGAGGGATTTTGGTGCGGGCCAAGGCGCGACGAGGGATGATATTCAAGTAATATCAG
>Ga0326727_10021116_pt1 | contig 12806 bp, 9 predicted proteins | sample MB2enrmetagenome_FD_207643 | JGI IMG/M metagenome (GOLD analysis project Ga0326727, IMG submission 207643) | Lab enriched peat soil microbial communities from McLean, Ithaca, NY, United States - MB29MY | ecosystem: Environmental > Terrestrial > Soil > Wetlands > Peat | place: USA: New York...
GCGGCGACCACCGGCCCTTGAACGTCGCCCGGGTAGAGAAGGTGTGGGGTTCGCTGCGAATCCCGATCCCCAAGACCGGCGACACCGACGCGATCGCGCCCAACGGCGGTTTCTGGTGGGAAGAGAGCCGCAAGACGTTGTACTGGAGTTACTACCACGGCTATCGGACGGGAGATGCGGTGCCCGTGCTGGCCGCCTCCAGGTTGGGGGACGACGGGACGATCACGCACTCGGGTCCCTGGTACGTCCCCAAGCCGATGGCCGGCCATTACAAGGCGTACTGGGGCGGCGTGACCAGGCTGTCGCAGGCCTTCGCCGAGCAGTACACCGGCGGGCGGACGCTGGCCCTGGGCTTCGGCGGCTACTACAGCATCTGCGGCCCGTGCAGCCGCGGACCGGCGCTGGCCGCCGTTGCCGAGCCCGACCCGGCCAGCCCAACCGTGGACATGGTCGAGCTGCTGGCCTACGTGGACCCGGCCGCCGCGCCCAGGGACGGCGATTATTTCTATGGCATGGGGCCGGGAGGCTTTTGGTATCAGGTGCCCGAGAGTCCCGGCCAAGGCTCCTGGACCATGGACGACTGGTGCCGCGCCGGGGTGTTCATCGACCTGCCGGACCGCTGCGGCTACCTCGCCTTCGTCAAGCTGGGCACCGGCCGGATCGGCTATGACTACGGCGGGATCTACTCCGCCGGCGCCGCCGATTGGTGGTACTTCTACCGCCCCCGAGACCTGGGCGAGTTGGCCAAGGGGACACGCAAACTGGGCACGGTGCTGCCGTACTCCACGGCCAAGGTGTCGTATCCCATCGCTCCGCGCGGCATGGCCCAGCCGAACCTGCCCGTGACCGGGGCCTGCTTCGACGCCGAGGAGAAGCTGCTTTACCTGTACAAGCCGGGCGCGTTCCCGGTGGCCCCCGAGCGGCATGCCTGCGTACACGTGTACCGCGTGAAAGGTCGAGGCACGGCCCCGTTGAAAAACAGACGAGGTGCAACATGAAGTGCCGCTTGATCTCCCGATCGAACCTCTGCACGGCTGCGAGCCTGGCGGCGGCGATACTCGGCGGATGGTGCCGGGCCGGCGAGCCGCCGTCCGCCGAGCAGGCCGCGGCCGGCAAGCTCGATCGCACGGCGGTCCTCGCCGAGTTGCAGGACTACAGCCTGCGGGGCGTGGACCGGCGGCTCGGCCCGGACTATGCCGCCTATCACCGGCAGGGGCCGGAGGAAAAGTTTCCGCAGGTCTGGATGCCGCCGGCCAGGCAGGAGCCGGGCGGGCGGTCCTACCAGATCGGCGGCCCTTGGTCCCGCGACGCCGGCGACTTCAGCAGCACGCAAGGGCAGATCCTGTATGTGCCCGACGCCGGCTTCTTCCCCGTGGACCGGGTAACGATCATCGAATGGTCCAACGGCTGCTTTACCGAGGCGCCCCTGCCGCCCTGGCACGGTGGGTTCCGGCCGGAGCCGGCCGCCAAGCACTGGCGCGAAACCGTGCCCGGCGGGGCGGTGGGCATGCCCATCGCTATGGCCCGCGGCATGGGCAGTTGGGCCAACAACGGGCTGGTCGTGTTCTCTTCCGGTCTGGTGGCGGCGGCCGGCACGGTCACCGCCCGCGGGCTGGAGCCGACATTGCAATTGCCGCCGCACAAGATTCCCACGGCCATCTCCATCACCAACAAGAACGAGTTCGCCCTGGTGACGCTCTGCGACCCGCAGACCAGGCGCGGCCAGGTGGCGGTGCTCTCGCCGGAGGTGAACGGAAAGAAAACCAATTTCGTGCACGAGTGGCAGGACGATCACGCCTGGTCGCTGCCCAACGTCGCCATGTTCACCGGCCTGAAGCTGCTGGGGACCGTCGACCTGCCGGGGATCGAGTTTCCCACCGGCGTTGCGGCGGTGGGCAACCACGTGGGCGGCCGGATGAACGGCCGGGACGGCAACGCCGGCGTGCTCCGCGAATACGATCTGGCCCAGCAGGCCGATCGCGACGTGTTCCTCAAGGGCTCGAACGCCGATTACGGCAGCACTTCCGGCTTTGCCGTGGTGATCGGCAAGTACGAGAACAAGGCCGCCTTCCTGGACCTGCGGCCGCTCTTCCAGCGGGTCCGCCAGATGTACTTCAGCAGCGCGGAGAACTACCGCAAGACCCGCGACGCCGGCCCCGCGCCCCGGCAGTGGCCCTACACCTTCGACGCCGCGCCGCAGTGGAAACCGCCGGTGGTCAAGGTGCTGGACGTGCCCCAGCCGACCGCGGTCATCGCCAGCATGTCCGGCGGGGAGAAGGCGCGGGCTTATATCGCATCCCGGGACGGAATGCTCGGCGTCTACCGGGTGGGCGGCCTGGGGAGCGAGGCGCCGCCCGACCCCGCCGCGATCCGCCGCGTGGACGAGGTCCGCGTCGGCCGGAACCCCACTTGCCTGGCATATCAGAAATACTCCTCGGACACGCTCATCGCCGTTTCGCGCGCGGAGCGCGAGATCGCCTGGATCCAGGACGCGCCGCCGGGACCGCGGGTCATCCGCCGGCTGCGGGACGCACGCATGATCGACCCGGTGTTCGTCGAGGTGGCCGACACGCACGGCATCGAGACGCCGCTGTTGACCGTGGCCGATTTCCACGGGCGGAAGATCATCAACTACCGCTACGGGCAGTTGATTTTCGCCACGCAGGGGGGCGCGCGGTTCGGCATGGGGCCGGCGGGCAAGGACGCCTTCGAGTGCGGCGGCATCCTCGCATTCCCCGGCGCGCCTTTTGGCATCAGCGCCACCAACGTGAACTGACGGTGAGAATTCTCCCCTCTCCGTCCGGGAGAGGCGTCCAGAGGGTACCCGGGGGTGAGCAGGGATTGCAGCAAGCCCTCACCCTAGCCCTCTCCCGGAGGGAGAGGGGACCGAGGCTCGAATTTCGGGCAGCCTGTGACTTCCGCCTACGCCGGCCCGCTCTCTTCGATCACCTTGAAGCCCACCAGTTGGCCCAGGTCCTGCACCGCGCTGAGGTAATCGCCGTAGAACACGTCGCGGTGCAAGAGTGTCATCACGTCGCCCTTGATCACGCCGGCGCCCCAGTTGAGGAACAGCCGCCGCGCGTCGGGCACGCTCTGGGCGAACTGCGTGCGGCAGGCCAGCGGGCTGCGGCTGGTCTCCAGGATCTTCCCCGGCGTCACCAGCATCGTGTCCAGGTTGACCAGCTTGGCGCAGGTGACCGGCTGCCCCACGCGGTGTTCGACCTCCAGGGCCACGCCGGCGCCGCTGTCGGTCTGCGTGCGGATGCGGAACGGCAGCCGCTTGCCGCACGGCCCGTCCATCTTCGTCGCCGAAGTGCAGTGGAAGTGCACGAGGGCGTTCTTGGCCGTGTCGACCACCGGATCGCTGATCATGCCGGGCACGTGGAAGGCGTAGCTGAACAGGAGCATGGTGAGCGTCGAGTCGATGTCCCCCTCGCAGCCGCCCACAAACCCCTGGTCGTTGAGCTTGCTGAAGGTCAGGCAGCCGCGGGGGTCGCCCATGCAGTGCACGCTGCACAGGGCCTGGGCCTTGTAGCGGATCATCAATTCCTTGACGGCCAGGTACATGGCGGCGGACTGCACGATTTCCGGCGGTTTGGGCTCGACGATCTCGCGGGTCGGGCCGATCCAGTATTCCTGGGCTTCGGCCTGGGCGGCCTTGGGATCGATGGCCCGCATCGCCGCCAGCACCTCCTCGTTGGGGATGGTCACCAGGTCCGCGCCGATCTTCTTTTTCATCTGCTCGGCGGAGCAGGCGGCGGGGGTGCCGTGCGGGTGGCCCACGGCGATGATCCGCGTTTGTTTGATCCACGCCGCGGCCCGCAGCAGGCCGACCACCTTCTCGATCTCGCCCCAATTGCTGGAGGGCAGGAGGACGACTTTCTTGCCCTGCTTGTGCCACTGCGGAAAGTACATCCAACCGTGGCCGCTGAACGGCTGCGAGAACAGGGCGGTGGGCAGGCCGACGTCGATCAGCTTGCCCAGCACCGGCGCGTCGCCGCCATGCCCGGACAGGTGGATGATCAGCACCGCGTCGGCGTCCTTGAGCTTTGCGGCCGTTTCCTCGGCCTTGGTCGGCGGGATCAGATCGCCGCCGATGAACTTCACGTCGCCGAGCTTGTTCTCCAACTCGGCCAGGTACTTGTCGAATTTGGCCAGCTCGTCCGTGGGGTGCGTGAGGTAAGAATCCCCGGTGCGGCCGGCAAAGACCTTGTAGATCTTTGCCGGGGGGAGCTTGGCCCAGGAGGCTCCCTCGGCCGCAGCCGCGGAAGCGGCCGCCAGCCCCGTGGCCAGCAGCGCGCTAGAGGCCGCGGCGGTTTCCAGGAATTCGCGTCGGTTCAAGGCATGGCTCATGGTTCACCTCCTAAGGATGGTGGGGACAAATCTCTCCCCTCTCCCCTGACCAACCTTCGGTCGGTGCCCGGAGAGGGGTCGGGGGTGAGGGTTCCTTGGCGACGATCCTAAGAACAAATTTCCCCCTCACCCTGCCCTCTCCCGCCAGGGGAGAGGGGACCGGTTGGGTTTACGCCAGCGGCCCGACTTCAACTCCGGCCAGTTGGGCAAAGGCCTTGTAGGTCCGCTCGTGCCGGCCGAGGATGAAGACCTGATGGAAACCCTTGCAGTCGCGGGGATCGACCACGTCGTCCAGATCGAGCTCGACCGAGGTGCGGCAGCCGCCGGCGGGGGGCGTGTTGATGTTCGCCACCACGCGGCCCGTGGCCAGCAAAATCTTCTGCGGCCCCTGGAACGTAGCCACGGTGACCGGCTCGCCCACCGGCCAGAGCACCTGCGGCGAGATGCCCAGGCCCGACTCGCTGTGGCTTCTGAGGATGATCGGCACGGCGGGCTGGTCGAAGCCGCGGAGCTTGGTAGCCGAGGTGCAATGCGCGCCCATCAGCGTGCCGTTGACCGTGTTGGGGGCGGGGTCCTGCATGAAGCCCGGCCGGGCGCAGAGCAGGCTGCACAGCCGCAGCCCGATCCCCGCGTTCCAGTCGCACTCGCAGATGCCCGTGCCCCCCTCGTCGTTCAGCCTGGACCAGGCCATGCAGGGCGGGCAGGGAATTTTCCGCGCGCCGATCAGGCCCAGGCAATTCAGCGAGATGGCGTTGCAGTTCTCGGCCGCCATGATCCGCTTGGCGACGAAATAGGTCTTGGCCGCGTTGATCAGGTCCTCCGCCTTGGGCTCGACGATCTTCTGGGCGGTCTTCGAGAACTCCTCGGCCAGCGCGCGGACCTCGGCGGTCGCGCCGACTTTGGCGAGCTCCTCCGTCCAGCGGACCAACGGGATGTGGTGCAGCGTGGTGCCGATGACGGCCAGCCGCTCGTCGAACGTCTTCTCGCCGTTGACGATGCACATCCGCGTGTTCTTTATCTGCCAGACGGCCCCCAACAGGCGGACGCCGGTGGCCAGCCAACTATGGTCCTGGGTGGCGGCCACGAAACACTTCGTCGCCTTCCGCGTGGGCTGCAGGTGGCCGGTGAACGAGGTGCCCATGGGGCTGAAGAGGATCGTGGGGATGTCGCCCCGCTCGGCCGCGAAGCGCTCGGCGTGCGGCCAGAAGTTGGGCGACAGGCCCATCACGGTGAGGATGATGCCGTCAGGCGGCGACTGCTTGCACTGGTCCAGCAGCGCCCCGACTGCGGCCATGTCGGCCACCGGCTCGGCATCGACCGCCAGATCGACGCCCAGCTTCTGGGCCGCCTCGACCATGGTCTTGGTGTAGTCGGCCTGCCGGGCCGAGATGTCGTAGCTTGCCCCGGGCCAGCCCATCCAATACTTGTCGGTCTTGGGACGGAGGAAGACCGCGCGGATCCGCGGTTTGCCGCCGGCCGCAGGCCCCTCCGCCGCCGAAGACGCCAAAGCCGTTACGCCCGACTGCATCGCCAACGCCGATAGCCCCACCGCGGTCATGAAATCCCGGCGGTCCATCGATGCGCAACAACCACAACCCGAATGTGAGTGTTCGTGCGACATGCTACGGTCTCCTGCTCCCGAGTGTTCTCGATGAATGAAGTTCGTTGGCTGTCTCGGCAGCCTGCCGCATGGTATCACGCCGCCGCGGCCCGAGCAAGCGCCCGAACATGACCGGTTCTTTCAACACGCCGCACGCGCTGGGGCGCGCGCATGACTTTGCGTAATTTGGTCGAGCATTCGCTGCGGGCCGAGCGGGGCCGATTCCGGCGCCAGCTTGCTTTAACGGCCCGCCGAATCCGGGTTGACAGGCATCGGCCGCCCGCCTAGAATCGGCCACGGACATGGGCACAGCGGCACGGCAAGGACCGTGAGGTCCCGGGTTTCGCGGAGCAGCCGGTCTAGCGTCGTCGCAAGTGCTTTTGCAATAATATGATACGCATTGTGGCGCCGTAGCCAAGCGGCTAAGGCAGCGGATTGCAAATCCGCCATCCCCGGTTCGAATCCGGGCGGCGCCTCTGCTCTTAAACACTTGTGGGCAAAGGATTAACGGACTCGGCATTGCCGGGCCCGTTGGCGTTTTCGGGGCGATGTTGCAGCGGTTGTTGTCAACGCCCGTTACCTCGCGCTTACTCGCCCCGAACTTGACCAACAAGTCGTCTGTAACCTTGGCCGTTCCCAGGTGTACATCACGGGCCAGGATGGTGCCAGTGGCGGGCGGCGACTGCGGCGACTGCGGTGCCTATGCGGACGAAGCCGGAACAGCCGTCCGCATCGGGGATTACGCCGGCGGCCGGTGGCGATGGGCGCGGAGCGAGCTGGACGGCTAGGCCCTAGAGTCGGCGGTCATCAAGCCTTCGCCCCTCGCCGCCGCAGGTAAACTGCCCCAAGCCCCAGCAGCGCCGAGCCGAAGAGCGTGAGGGTGGCGGGCTCGGGGGTGGTGAAAGTGTTCGATGGCTCGGACCCAACATAGGGATCCGTGTAACCCGGGCCGCCCGTCCCCTGCAGGATTGTGGGGTCGCTCAACAGCTCGGTCTCGTAATTTGCGCCTAAGAAACTGAAATACTGATAGCCCTGGGGCCCGAAGTAGTCGAAAAGCGACGCTTGCTGCGGCACCCGCCAGCTATCGGCGAAATTACCGGGGGTGGATGCAGAACCGTCAGACGGGATTCCGTTGAGGGACAGCCAGCTCAGGGGATACGAGGAGGGGGGATCATTATAATTTACCACGCCCTGGCAGCCAGTCCAAAGGGACCAAGGCTGAACGACGCCCAGGCTCGACACGAGATCGTTGTTGGGGTTGCCGTCGAGGTTGCCCAGCAGGCCGGTAAAGCCGGGGCCGGCTTGCGGTTTGCTGGTCGAAACCAGCCAGGATACGGAAGGGCCGGAGGCGTCGCTGAGGGTAAGCCGTTCGCCGGTTGTAGAAGTGATGGTGTAGATGCCATTCGACTGAGTAATGAGGCCGCCGCCGAGGCAGAGCCCGGTGCCCGAGACAGAGGCCGGAGCACCGTCTATATAGAGGGGCGGGGTCTGTTGGGCATAGAAATCCACCCTGTGGGTGCCGACCATGGTCGCCACCGCTGTGGTTTGGACAGGGTCCGCCCAATTGATGTTTCCATAAGCGTCGATCGGCATCTGGCGGACCTGGACGACGAACCCGTTGTTGTCGGAGAAGGCCGTGAACTCCCCGGCCGCCAAGAAATCGTAGTGAAGCCCGTCCCACGTCACGAGGTTCGAATCACCCGTCGGGGAACCGACCTGTGCGACAGCCTGCCGGGCCACCATTTGTGCCGCCGCGACCAGCAATGCCGCCGCCAACAAAGCTCGCACCAGCGTCTTGTCAAACACCTGTCGTCTCCTTGAAAACGCAAGCCTCTGCCTCTCGTATCCACGTCCACGCCACCAACCGCAACTCCGGCTGCGCGCAGCCTTCGCCACGGACAACACACAAAGGGAAGCACCCAGCCAAGAACGGCTCGCGGCAAGGAGGTGCCTCGCGTGGCGAGCAACGGGCTGGGTGCGGTAACGCTGCCTCTATCGGTCGGTGGGAACTGGCGGGCCGGGTAGCCTTCTGGTTACGGACCGCATATCCTCCAATTTACTTACCGCCGCCGGGACAGCAAGCGTTTTGCGACCCCCACGCGAATGGCTTTGCACATTTCCCCAATACTCTAACCCTATGGCGGGGACAAACCAGCTCTCGCCGCCGCCAATAGAGGGATAGGACTGCCTAGCGGCCGGCAGACCTTTGCGCTGCCCCACCCGGACGTGGGGGCAAGGGATCGTGGCGCGCACAAGGGACGCTGGCTCGTTACGGCCGCTCCGTTTGAAACCCCGCACCCCCGAGCCCCGTCGGGCACCGCGCAAAGCGCGGTCGGCAAGGCCGCTCCCGGCGAGCACCGGAGGACCTCACTATTGCATTGGGAATTCCGAAGTAACCATCAAGGCCGCCGCGCCCTTGCGGCACCGCCTCGAAGGAATTCCTGACACGAGGCGACTGGCGATGCTCTTGGGTCGCCCCATCGCCCTCAACCGGCAACCCTCGATGGCTCAATACTTCGCCGGCACGATCCACACGTTGCGGAACTGCACGGGGCCATGGTCGCCCTGCAGCACGACCGGTCCCTTCGGCACCTCGCCCTTGAAGTCTCCGTATTGGATGCCGGTCGGTCCCCGGATCTCCCCGTTCTCGTGGAGCAGGATGCCGTTCTGGTACACGGTGGCCCGCGCCTTCTCCAGGAGTTTGCCGCTGGCGTCGAAGCGCGGCGTGCGGAAGAAGATGTCGAACGTCTGCCACTCGCCGGCCGGCTTGGAGGCGATCACCCTGGGCGGCGTCTGGCTGTAGAAAGCGCCGCACTCGTGGGCCTCAGGCTTCTTGCCGTAGGAGTTCAGAATCTGGATCTCGTAGCGGCCCTCCATGCCGACGCCGCTGTTGCCATCGCCCTGCATGGGCTCGCAAAACTCTACGTGCAGGTAGCAGTCGCCGAACTCCTGCTTGCTGGTGATGTCGCAGTGATTGGGCGTTGCCACGCCTTTCTCATCCACGGTCCAGCCGGGCGGTTTGGTGGTGCGCCGCGAATACCAGTTGTTGCGCAGGTCCTCCGCCTTGCCGCCGTACAGCACGATGGCGCCCTCGGGCGGCTGCACCAACAACTTGGGATTGACCGGGATGTTGCTCTTGGTCTGAGCGCCCGCCTGCGAGACCATTGCCGCGGCCAGGATGCCGCAGGCTACGACTACTGCCACGCGAAACCAGATTCTGCCTGTCATGTGCCAGTCCTCCCCTAGATCGTTTGACGCGGTGCTTGATCGGAACCTTGACCGTGGACAACGCCCCCTACGTTAGTTTGGCCGCCGACCGCTGTCAAGAGGCCGCGGGAAATCGCGGCAAGGCCACGGCAAATCGACCCAAGTCCAGCCGTTTCCCGCGGCTCAGAGCACGCCGTAGAGGAACCGCAGCACGTAGAAGATCCCCACCAGGAGAAACACCGTCCCGGCGATGCGGCGGGCCCAGCGCTCGATGGCCGCCATGACGTGGAACGCCTTGCCGACCGACCCGGCCCCCAGCGCAATCAGCCCGGCGCACAGGATCACCGGCAGGGCGGTGCCCAGGCCGTAAACGCCCGGCAGCATCAGGCTGGAGTGGAGCTTGACCGCCAACGGGATCAACCCGCCGAAGAACCAGGCGGCCGAGATCGGGCAAAAGGCCAGCGCGAACAGGACGCCCAGCAACCCCGCGCCCCAGACTCCCAGAGTATCGACCCGCCGCTGGAGTTTCTCGCCAACACCCGGACCGGGAACGCCGACACGGACGAGCCCCAGCAGGAACACGGCCACGATGATCAGGATTGGGCCCAGAAGCTGGTTCATGTACGTTTGCAGAAATATCGACAGCCCCGGGGCGGCGAGCAATCCGGCCACGATGCCCATCCCCAGCGTCAGGTAGACCAGAGTGCGGCCGAGGGTGTACAGCAGGCCCGCCAGGAAAACCTGCCGCGGTCTGCCTACGCGGCGGCCGACGTAGGAGAGCGCCGCGATGTTGCCGGCCAGCGGGCAGGGGCTCAATGAGGTCTGGATGCCCAGCACCAGCGCCGCAGCAACTGCCGCGAGGTATTCCGTCATGGCCTGTTCCGGGCGGAGTCGAGAAACTGGCGGACGCCCTTGCGGACGCACGCGATCGTCGCCGGTTTGTCGCCCAGGTGGTTCCAAACCTCGGGCAGGCTCTTCCAATCCGCCGGCTGGCCGTCGCGGACCGCCACGAGCAGCACGCCGGGGGCCAGCAGTTTGTAGTCCGCGGCGAAGTGCTCGTTGCCCGGCTGCTCGTAATTGATCGATCGCCACTCCAGGCGTCCGTTTTCGAGGTCTTCGGGGAAGCCGGTTTGCACGGCTTCTCGGGCATAGGACTCGATGCTGTCGCAGACCGGGCAGCGATTCTTGCCGTAGAAGTAGCAGACGACCACTTTCGTGCCGGGGCCGAAGGCCGGCGTGGCGTCGGTGCCGGCCGGGGGGTTCTGCATGCGGCGCACGGCCAGGACCACCCCGCCCGCCAGGACGAAGAGCCCCAGTGCCGCGAGAATGGTCTTTCTTGTCATGGCAACCACCGCCCTCTCAAACTCGTTACGACGCTCTGCGTCGTAACGCACTGAGCGGACGCTCTGCGTCCACGTTGCCGACGTTCGCCGCGGTGTCGTCGGCAGTGATTCTGGGCCGCGGAGCGGCCGCTCAGTGCGTACCCACGCGGAGCGTGGGCACGAGGTACAGCTCCAAACTGGCGCGTCGTTCTTCTTGTCATGGTGATTGGGCAGGTTTCGCCGCAAGGAGCAGGCTTTTCAGCTCGTCGAGGCCCGGGACGCGCCCGGCGACTTTGACGGCGCCGTCGATCACTAAGCCCGGCGTCATCAGGATGTCGTAGGACAGGATTTCCTGGAGGTCCTGGACGCGCTCGACCCGGGCCTCCACGCCGCTTTCCCGCACGGCCTGGTTGGCGAGCTTGAAGAGCTTATTGCACTTGCTGCAGCCGGTGCCCAGAACGCGGACGATCACGGGGATCGCTTCTCGAGCGGGGTTTCGGGGCCTGCCGCGCGCCCGGAGGGGTGCGCGCGAACCCTTACACCTATGATAACACACGGCCCGCCGTTTGCGAGCGAAGCCCGTAGCGGCCCCTGTTTGGGCACGGTCTCACGACCGTGCCCTAGCAGGTCCTCCTCACGCTCCGCGTGAGCGACTTCCTCACGCCGACCATGCCACGCATGGTGCGCGGTGAGGAGTACGAAGTGTCGCTCACGGCCCGCAGCCCACGCCGCACTCCACCGCCAACAGCCCCTGGGCCTCTTTCAGCTTGGCCTGGGCGATCCGCCAAGCGATGACCTGGTGGACCAGATCGCTCTGCCGCTCGATCAGGTGCAGTTCCGCCGCGCCGACGTCCAGGACGGTGACGCCCCCGTCCGGCCTGGTCCGCCGCAACCGCAAGGTATCGAGCTCTTCCTGGGCGCGGCCCAGCTTCAGTTTGGCGATGGCGATCTGCTGCAGGCGGATCTCGATGGTGCGGACCGCCAGGCGGATTTCTTCGGTGGCGGCCTGCTGCCGGCCGGCGTAAAGCTGGTTGAGCTGCGAGCGGCGGGATTCGGCCTCGCCGCTGCGGCGGCCGGAGCCGCCCGACATGCCGGTGATCAGCCCCATGCCCGCCCGCACTCCGCCCACATTGTCGTCGTCGACCGACTGGGCCATCATGGCCACCATGCCGAGGTCGGCGCGGTGGCGGAGCCCCTCGTCGATGGCCGCCTGCTCGTCCAGCGGCTCGGCGACGACTTTCCAGTCGGTCACCGGCCAGATGGGCTGCGAATCGTCGGGGGAAAGCCCGACGAGCTGCCGCAAGTGGCTGTTGAGTTGTTCGACGGACAGGCGGACTTGGGCCTCGCGGTCCAAGGCATCGGGCCATTGCCGGCGGAGGTCCGCCAGGCCCTTCTCCACGCGTATGCCCTGTTTCTCCAGGCGGCCGACGTCGTCCAGCATCGCGGCGGTTTCTTCCTTGCTGCGGCGAACCAGGTCGCGGTCGGCTTCAGCCTCGGCCAGCAGGTAGAAGGCTTCCAGCGCCTGGCCGGCGGCCTTGTTCCGCTCTTCACTGGCGCGGTAGGCCAGGATCTGGCTCTTGATCTCGTCGGAAGATCGCGCCGCCTTGCGGCGCTTCGACGAGCAGGCCAGCGCCGCACTTTCGCCGGCCAGGGCGTTGGCCAGCGGGCAAGTCACCGCGGCGCGGCACTGCACCTCGCCGGGTTGAAATATGCGATACGGCGTGGGCGCCGCCACGGCCGGCTGCTGGAGGGACGTGAGCACGGAGGCGGACAGGCCCGACACGTCCGGCGTCGGCGTCGGCGGCCGCTCCAGTTGAAGGCTGCCCGGCGGGGGGCAGGCGGGCGGCGTGGCGGAGTTGTCGCACACGCCCCGCCCGGCGCTGCAGCCGCTGAGCGCCGCGGCCGCGACGAGCACCGCCACCAGCCGGGAAAGCTGCCACCATGCGGGGGCCCGGAAATCAGGCCGGCCAGGGCGGACGGCCGCCCCGCCGGTCCGGTCTTCCCACCCCCTCCGCCCCGGAACTCGACCGGCAGGCATGGGCCCCATCGCAAATCCCCGATAAACGGTGTAAACGGTACGTCTGGGAGATTATCGGGTTGCGAATATGCAGCTTGTAACCAACTCCTTGAATGATCGGGTGGTAGGGGCTGGGTAAAGTTTACCGCCCGTTCTGCCGGCCCGCGAAACAGCAAGGTAGTAGAGAAAATGGTTGGACCAGTCGCTCGCGTAGAGCGTGGATTATCCTAAAGGGTGGTGTTTGAAACCCCTTTACGACAGAGCCACATACGGGAGGACTGGTCCAATGAGAAAGAGTTTAATTTAC
>Ga0326727_10021117_pt1 | contig 12806 bp, 9 predicted proteins | sample MB2enrmetagenome_FD_207643 | JGI IMG/M metagenome (GOLD analysis project Ga0326727, IMG submission 207643) | Lab enriched peat soil microbial communities from McLean, Ithaca, NY, United States - MB29MY | ecosystem: Environmental > Terrestrial > Soil > Wetlands > Peat | place: USA: New York...
GGTGCGGCCGATGCCGGTGGCGAGGACGAAGGCGCGGCGGCCACTGCGCTTCTTCTTGTCGGCGGAGGTGAGCGCGACGAGCTTGGCTGGGTCGGCCTTGAACGGCGGGATGGGGCCGTAGCGCAGGATGAGGTTGGCCATGCGGGCGAAGTCTTCCGGAGTGATGCGCGCACGGCTGAGCGATACATGCAGCGCGGCGATGCTGCCCCAGGCGACCGCTTCGCCGTGCAGGAGCTTGCGGTAGTGCGTGGTGGCCTCGATGGCGTGACCGATGGTATGGCCGAAGTTGAGCACCATGCGCAGGCCGGATTCCTTCTCGTCCCGGCGGACGACCTCGGCTTTGACGCGGACGCTGGCGGTGACGACGCGGGCCAGAGCGGATGGATCAGCCGAGAGAATTAAATCAGCGTTATATTCCATATAGCGGAACAACTTCGCGTCACGGATTATGCCTGCTTTGATCGCCTCCTGCAGGCCTGCGCGAAGTTCTGCGGCGGGGAGAGTGGCGAGCGTGTCGATGTCGCTGAAGACGGCGAGCGGGTGGTGGAAGGCGCCGATGAGGTTCTTGCCGGCGAGGAGGTTGACGCCGGTCTTTCCGCCGAGGGATGAGTCCACCTGTGCCAGCAGCGTGGTGGGCAGGCCGACGTAGCGGATGCCGCGCATGTAGATGGCGGCGAGAAAGCCGGTGACGTCGCCGATGACGCCGCCCCCAAAGGCGAGCAGGATGGAGTCGCGGTCGGCCCCGGAGAGGGCGAGCTGCTGGGCGAGCGACTCGACTGTGGCGAGGCGCTTGTGCGACTCGCCGGGGGGGAGAAAGAGCACGGTGGGCTGTTGGGCCGCGGGAAAGCTGGCGAGGAAGGCCTTATGCCAGAGCGCCCAGATGGCGGGCGAGGTGACGACGAAGAGGTGCGGAGTTTTTCCCGGCGTGAGCCTGCGCAGGCGCGGGTAGAGCGTGCGCAGCAGGCCGGGGGCAATGGTGACGTTGTAGGCGGCGGCGGGGGTGGTGACGCGAATAGAGGACACGATGAGGTAATGGTATCGCACAGAGATCATCATGGCGCAGGCTGTATGCATCCCACCCATCCTCACCCCAGCGAGCAAGCTCGCCGGGGACCCCGATCGCAAGTGCGCGATGGATGGGGCACCCGACCGTTCTCGGCGCTTCGCGTTAATACGGTGGTAGCCTTGAAGTATGCGCGTGGTGGATTATTTGGTTGTGGGCGGTGGGATTGCAGGGTTGCGTGCCGCGGTGGGGCTGGCCGAAGCGGGTAGCGTTCTGGTGGTGACGAAGGAAGGCCTGGCGGAATCGAACACGGCCTATGCGCAGGGCGGGATTGCCGTGGCCATGGGCGGCGACGAGGACGTGGCGCTGCATCTGGCAGACACGGTAGCGGCCGGTGACGGGCTGGTGAACGCGGCGGCGGCGGCAGTGCTGGTGGAGCAGGGACCGAGGCGGGTAGAGGAGCTGATCGCGTGGGGCACGGGCTTCGACCGTTATCCGGCAAGCGCGGCAGCGGAGCTGGCTGGCGAGTTGATGCGTACGCGAGAGGGCGCGCACAGCCTGGCGCGAATTCTTCATGCCAATGGGGACGCGACGGGGCGGGAGATCCTGGTGTCGCTGCTGCGGCATCTGCGCGGCTTGCAGCGCGTGGAACTGATGGAGTGGGCGACGACGGTAGACCTGATTGTCTGCTCCGACGAGGATGGCGCTGGGCGGGTGGTGGGGGCGACGCTGCTGAATGCGGCGGGAGGGTTGATCGAGGTGCGCGCGCGGGCTGTGCTGCTGGCCAGCGGCGGCGCGGGGCAGGTCTATAGCGATACCACCAACCCGGCGGTGGCCACCGGCGACGGCATCGCGATGGCCTATCGCGCCGGAGCGGAACTGATGGACATGGAGTTCTATCAGTTCCATCCGACGGCGTTTGCGATGGATGGCGCGCCACGGTTTCTGATGAGCGAGTCGCTGCGCGGCGAAGGCGCGTGGCTGGTGAACGGGCGCGGAGAGCGGTTCATGCAGCGCTACCACGCGGGGACGGAGCTGGCGCCGAGGGACGTGGTGGCGCGTGCCATCGGGCGCGAGGGGATGGAGGGGGCGGTCTATCTCGACATGCGCGAGGCGGGAAAGAACTTCGATCTCAAGGCGCGGTTTCCAGGAATCTCGGGGTTTCTGGCGGGATATGGGCTGGAACTGGAGAGGGACCTGATTCCGGTGCGGCCGGCGGCGCACTATTTGATGGGCGGGATCCGAACGGACACGCACGGGCGGAGTTCGCTGGCAGGCCTGTACGCAGCGGGCGAGGCGGCATGCACGGGAGTGCATGGGGCGAACCGGCTGGCCAGCAACTCGCTGCTGGAGGGGCTGGTCTTCGGCGCGCTGGCGGCCGAGGCGATGGCTGGAGACGAGGCAACAGGGAACAGGGAGCAGGGAACAGACGACAGGCAGCGTGAAGCAGGGAACAAGACGGAGGATGGAGCGATCGATGAGGTGGGTGTGGAGACCTGGATTGCAGAGCTGCGCAAGTTGATGTGGCGGGACGCTGGGCTGCTGCGCGATGGGGCGGGGCTGCGGCGAGCGCAAGCAGGATTGGCGAAGCTGCGGAAAATCGGGCCGCGGGGGATGACGCGGAGGGCGCAGGAGGCGCGCAACCTGCTTGTGGTGGCGGAGGCGATTGCGCAGGCGGCGCTGGGACGGAAAGAGAGCCGTGGGGCGCACTTTCGCATCGATTATCCAGAGCGGGACGGGGTGGCGCGGCACTCGGTTGTACGGCGCGGCGAACTGCGTTTTGTGAAGTAAGGCGGAGCTCCGTTCCCATTCATCGCTAACCACCCCAGCGAGCCAAGACCGCTCGACGGGGACCCCGGTCAACGCGATGAATGGGGCATCCGGCGTTCTCTAGCACTCAAGCATCAGCAAAAGAGCGGGCAGTTTGCGTAGTGCATCGCTAATTAGCTTATCCGTAATATCCTGCGCCTCACTCCAAATAGTCACGAAATGACATTCCAGAAAGCGGTAACTATAGCTGCCCCTTCGGAACTGAATCACTGGCATATATTTGCCAATACAGCTCATAAGTGGAACTATCTCGTTTGGCCGCCCCCGATGGTACTGTTCGCCAAATAGCGAGCCATCGAACATTATTATCTGCGCCACGGGTTCGGAAGTGTATGTGCGAACCTGCATGTTCAACCTCTGTCTCAGACCCGCTGTGTCAAGGTGGACCATTCTCACAAAGTCAGCCACCATGCGGTCAAACTCAACCTCTCCAATTTCCTTTCTCAAACGAATCATCCGCTCAAGGAAAACGGCAAGCAGGCCAGTCGATATAGCTTTTTCTATATCATCAATTGTGGAGTTGCCATGTTCAGCCTTTTCGCGCAATCTCGCAGCTTGACATTTTGGATCGAGTAGCAAAACCTTCAAAGTTTTCGCAGGCAAGTTGAGAGCCCAGCTCAGTGCTTCCCTAGCCTCGCCACTTGGGTCGAAGAAAGTTTTAAAGGCCACTCCTAGTAGAGAAATTGTGGTTGAATCGGAAAGTGCTTTTCGCATCGCTACATACAGGTCGGATGAATCTTGTTTTCTGGAAACAAATACCGACTCTATTCCCGCACGTGTACATGAGTTAAGTATCTTGAACGCCTGCTCATTATGGATGGATTGGAAAAAGACTGCGACAGGAAGAGTGATGCCGGTTGTAAGAAGTGCAGATCCTAGTGTAATGAAGAAGGGGTGCCAAGTTGGCCGAACAAAGCCGATGGCAAAGCACGAAGCTATGCCCATTACATCAAGAAACAGGAATAGAGGATGCACAAGTTTGCTTACAAGTGCTTTATGATCAGCCACAATAACCTCCAACACGTTGAACTCGGCAGGAGAGGATGGTAGTACTTTCCTATCTGTCAGTCAATTGATGAAATGCCCGCGTCACTGCAGTTCGTGAATACACAAGCAGGCCGCTTGAAACTATCGCTGGTTGATGAGGCGGATGGATTCGAGGAAGAGGTCGGCGGAGATCTGCAGGGACTGCGGGCTGATCTTGTCGATGGTGTCCTGCGCGGTGTGGTGGTAGCCGTCGGGGGTGGCGGCGGTGTGCGGGCCGTAGTCCACGTCGATGACGTCGAGCGCGGGAATGCCGCGCTGCAGGAAGGGCATGTGGTCGTCCTCCTCCGATCCCTCGGTCTTGAAGACGTTGGCGGAGTGGTGCGTGTTGGCGGCGGCCTGGCGGAGGATGGAGCGCAGCCAGGGGGTGGATTGCGTCTCCAGCAGGATGTTGAGGTCGCGGTCGCCGATCATGTCTGCCACCAGCACGGCCTTGATGCGGTGGGCGGTGCCGTCGGAGAACCACCGCGCGGCGATGTGGCGCGTGCCGTAGAGGGAGTCGGATTCGGACCAGGAGCGGACGGCCTCTTCGCCGTCGTCGAAGAGCAGCCAAATGGAGTAGCCCTGCGGCGGATGCGCGCGGAAGTACTGGCCGAGCGCGATAAGCAGGGCGGTGGTGCAGGCCCCGTCGTTGGCGCCCACGAAGGCGATGTCGCGCAGCGGAAAGTTGGTCTCGTAATGGCTGGCCAGGACGATCACACCGTCTTTCTTGCCGGGAAAGCGGACGATGTAGTTGCGCATGGTCTGCGGGCCGGCTGGCGTGTTGGCGGTGAATTGGTCGGTCTCGAAGTTGCCCTTGGCGGCCTCGGGCTTGAAGTGCTCTTTGATGAAGTTCTCTGCGGCAAGATGGCCGGGCGAGCCGTTGAAACGCTTGGGAGCGACGGCGAGGAACTGCTGCGTGAGCGCGTAGATGGATTGGCCGGTGGGCTGCTGGGCGCGCGCGGGTGCGCCGAAGAGAGCAAGAACAAGCAACACCGAAATACAGGGGTCCTTCACTGCGTTCAGGATGACGACACATCCCGGCGATCTGCGTTTACTCATCATGCGGCGGACTTTTCTTTGCGTTTGCGGCGATCGGGATGGACGAACCAGGCAACCCCAACGCCGAGGAAGTAGAGCGCCAGCATGGGGCTGGCGAAGAGGCACATGCTGAAGGGGTCCGGCATGGGGCAGATGATGGCGGCCACCAGAAAGATGGCGAGCACGGCGTAGCGGAAGTGGCGCAGCAGGAACTTGGCGTCGACGATGCCGAAGAGCGCGAGGAAGAAGATCAGAATCGGCAGCTCGAAGCAGATTCCCAGGCCGAGGATGACGGCGAGGAAGAAGCCGGTGTAGTCGTCGATCGTAATCATGTGGCTGAAGTTCTTGCCGAAGTCCATGACCAGGATGCGGATGGCGCCGGGCAGAACATAGCGATAGCCGAACCACGTGCCGGCCAGGAAGAGGCCGACCGTGGCGCTCATGAATGGGGTGACGTACTTTTTCTCGTTGGCGTACATGCCGGGCGAGATAAAGAGCCAGACCTGGTAGAGGATGAAGGGGCTGGCCAGAATGGCGCCGGCGACGGCCGAGGTTTTAAGGATCAGGTTCAGCGCGTCGGTGGGGTGCGTCATGGTCATGCGCAGGCCGACGTCGACCAGCGGCTTCTGGATGATGGCGACCAGGGTGTTGTGGAATCCATACGCTATGGCAAAGCCTGCCGCGAGGAAACCGAGAGAGCGCAGGATGCGCTTGCGCAGCTCTTCCAAGTGTTCCATCAGGCTCATGCCGGGCAGTTCTGCGCGGTCGGATAGGGCGGCGCGGGCGCGGTCGATGGGGCCGGTCTCAGCCATGCAACTCCTCGGCATCATGCGCTGCTGCACCGTGGGCCGGAACGCCGGCCTGGGCGGGGGACTCGGCAGGGACGTCTTCGGGGAACGGGAGTTGCCCGGAGTTTGCGACGGGCAGGTCTGTGGACGGAGGCAGAACGCTCAGCTCGCCGGAGATCGCGATGGGGAGTGGGGCTGCGGCCGGCTCAGGCCCGGTCGTGGAACCGGGAGTTGTTTCGTGGGCCGAGTCGGGCAGGGAATCGTATGTGGAATAGTGCGCGGAATCACCCGTCGAATCGAGCGGATATTGGGACGCGGATTCGTGTGCCGAATCGAGTGAAGGCTGGTCCTGGTTTGCGTACACGGACCCGGCTTCGATGGCAGGAACTGCGGGTGCGGCAGCTTCAACGGTGGCGGCCAGCTTCTGGCGGTCGGCCTGCTCGGAGAGGCGCAACTCGTCCTCCATCTGGGTGCGGAACTCGTTGGAGGCGCGGCGGAAGTCTGCCATCAGCTTGCCGAACTGGCGCGCCAGTTCGGGCAGCTTCTTCGGTCCGAAGAGCAGCAGGACGAGGAGGATGAGGACTGCGCTGTCCGGAAAGCTGGGCATAGACTCCTTATGATACGGCTTGCGCGGGGAGGGAAACAAATGCTCTCTGCCCGGGAAAAACGATAGAAGCAGGTTCCTCCTCCTTCGACTCCGCTCAGGTTGCGGAATGACTAACAAGTTGGAATGACAAACAGGGAGGGATGGACAAACAAGTGAACCGCGGGGCGCGTCGTTTCGGGGCCGGTTTCGTCTAAAATGGAGAAGGCGCGGCCCCAATGGTCGCGCGGGTACGAAATGGGCGGCAACATCCCCGCGGATTGGGTGACGGCTCCGAGCAGGGGCCGCACAGGTGAGTCCGCTGCACGCCCCGCTGGTAAGTGCTTTCAACATCCCCGTTTCGCGGTGCGAATCATTCTGCGTTGAGCAGGTGAGGACGCGCTGGCGAGACTGAAGGCGGCATAGCATGAATGGACTGTTACTTGACGAGGCCCCGGTGCAGACTGTGGGCGAGGCGTGTTCGCTGGACCACTACCTGGTGCAGCCGGACGAGACGATGGACGCGCGCATCCGTGCGGCCCGCGCCAAGCTGGGCGCACAGGCGGTCGTGCTGGGGCACCACTACCAGCGCGACGAGGTGGTCCGCTTCGCCGACTTTACCGGCGATAGCTACAAGCTCGCGAAGGCCGCCGCCGACTCGAACGCGCGCTACATGGTCTTCTGCGGCGTGCGCTTTATGGCGGAGACGGCAGACATTCTGGCGCGTCCATGGCAGCAGGTGATCCTGCCGGACCTGAACGCGGGCTGCTCGATGGCCGACATGGCAGAGATTGGGCAGGTGGAGGACTGCTGGGAGTCGCTGGAGCGGCAGGGAACAGCGAGCAACGGCCAAGGCATCCTTCCGCTGACGTATATTAATTCCGCGGCGGAGATCAAGGCCTTCTGCGGCGAGCGGGGAGGGCTGGTGTGTACCTCGTCGAATGCGCACGCGGCCTTCGAGTGGGCCTTCCGGCGCGCGAGAAAGGTCCTGTTTCTGCCCGACCAGCACCTGGGCCGGAACACGGCGTATGCGTTGGGGATTCCATTGGATGAGATGGTGGTGTGGGACCCGTATCAAATCAACGGCGGCGTAACGCCGGAGCGGCTGCGCGCGGCGAAGGTCATCCTGTGGAAGGGACACTGTAGCGTGCATCAGCGCTTTCTGCCGGAGCACGTGGACCGCGTCCGCCGCGAGGAGCCGGGGATGCAGGTGGTGGTGCATCCGGAGTGCCGCTGGGAGGTCTGCCAGAAGGCCGACGCGCTGGGCTCGACCGAGCGGATCATCGAGCTGATCGAGCAGTCGCCACAGGGGTCGAGCTTTGCCGTGGGCACGGAGATCCACCTGGTGAACCGGCTGGCCGAGCGCTTCCGGCCGCTGGGCAAGCGGGTGATCACGCTGGACGAGTCGGGCTGCCTGTGCACGACGATGTATCGCATCTCTCCCCAGCATCTTGCGTGGGCGTTGGAGAATCTAATAGACGGGCGCGTGGTGAACCGCATCCAAGTAGACGACGAGAGGAAGCATTGGGCGCGTGTTGCGCTGGACCGCATGATGGAGATCAAACGTTGAGCAGGACATTCACATTGAACGAGGCCCAGACGCTGCTGCCGGTGCTGGAGGCGCTGTTGCGCAGGGCGCAGGCGGCGGGAGTGCGCGCCGGCGAGCTGGAGATGGAGATGCAGGAGTTGAACCAGCGGATCTTCCTGGCGGGCGGGATGCGCGTGGATGTGGCCCAGGCGGCGCGGCGACGGGCGGAGCGCGAGAAGGCCTTGCAGGAGGCCCGCGACACGCTGGCCGAGATGGACGAGATCGGGGTGCAGGTCAAAGACCTGGAGAAGGGGCTGCTGGACTTTCCCTCGGTGATGGACGGCCGTGACGTGCTGCTGTGCTGGAAGCTGGGCGAGAAGGAGATCGGCTACTGGCATACGCCGGAGGACGGCTTTGCCGGGCGCAAGCCGCTGGACGCCCGCTCGGACAAGACGCACAAGGAACGGCTGAACTAGAGATGGTTGTTGGTTGCCGGTTGTTGGTAAACAGCTAAAAGCAAAATCGAGGTGATGTATGGCAGACGAAACAAAGTGCCCATTCTCAAGTGGTGTTCGCAAAACAATTGCTGGGACCCAAATGAACGCAGACTGGTGGCCCAATCAACTGAACCTGAAGCCCCTGCACCAGCACTGCCCACTGTCCAATCCCATGGGCGAGGCGTTCAATTACGCCGAGGAGTTCAAGGGCCTCGACCTGAATGCGGTGATCAAGGACCTTCGTGCCTTGATGACGGACTCGCAGGACTGGTGGCCTGCGGACTACGGCCACTATGGACCGTTCTTCATCCGTATGGCTTGGCATAGCGCCGGCACCTACCGTATCGCCGATGGCCGTGGCGGCGCAGGCTCCGGCGCACAGCGTTTTGCTCCCCTCAACAGTTGGCCGGACAACGTGAGCCTCGACAAGGCGCGCCGGTTGATCTGGCCGATCAAGCAGAAGTACGGCCGGAAGCTTTCCTGGGCCGACTTGATGATTCTCGCTGGTAATGTGGCGCTGGAGTCGATGGGATTGAAGACCTTCGGTTTCGGCGGTGGACGCGTGGACATCTGGGAGCCGGAAGAAAATATTTACTGGGGACCTGAGGGCAAGTGGCTGGCAGACGAACGCTACAGCGGCGACCGTCAGCTTGAAAATCCTCTCGCCGCTGTTCAGATGGGGCTGATCTATGTGAATCCGGAAGGGCCCAATGGCAAGCCGGACCCAGTCGCTGCGGCACGGGACATTCGGGAGACGTTCGCTCGCATGGCGATGAACGACGAGGAGACAGTCGCCCTCATCGCCGGCGGACACACCTTCGGCAAAGCTCATGGAGCTGCCGATCCGAACAAGTATGTCGGTCCAGTACCCGAGGGTGCCGACATCGAAGAGCAGGGCCTGGGCTGGAAGAACAGCTTTGGCAGCGGCAAAGGCGTCGATACCATCAGCAGCGGGTTGGAGGGCGCATGGACCACCAACCCGGTGAAGTGGGACAACAACTACCTGGAGAACCTCTTCGGCCATGAATGGGAACTCACGAAGAGCCCCGCCGGAGCTTACCAATGGACGCCCAAGGATGCATCTGCAGCGGGCACCGTGCCGGATGCCCACGACCCGTCGAAGAAGCACGCCCCCATCATGTTCACGACGGACCTCTCCCTGCGAATGGACCCAATCTACGAGAAGATTTCGAAGCGCTTCCTCGATAACCCGCAGGAGTTCGCGGACGCCTTCGCCAAGGCATGGTTCAAGCTGACGCACCGCGACATGGGGCCCATCTCGCGGTATCTCGGCCCGCTCGTTCCTGCGGAGCCGCTGATCTGGCAAGACCCCGTCCCTGCCGTGGATCATGAATTGATCGGGGAGCAGGATATTGCCGTTCTGAAAGCCAAGGTCCTCGCCTCCGGACTTTCCATCTCCCAACTGGTCACGACTGCCTGGGCGTCGGCTGCTACGTTCCGCGGCAGCGACAAGCGCGGCGGAGCGAACGGTGCGCGCATTCGCCTCGCGCCGCAAAAGGATTGGGAGGTCAACCAGCCGGCCGAACTGGCGAAGGTCCTTAAAACACTGGAAGCGGTCCAGAAGAATTTCAACGGCGCGCAGTCCGGTGGGAAGAAGGTCTCGCTTGCCGACCTGATCGTTCTGGGAGGCTGCGCAGCCGTCGAGGAAGCGGCGAAGAAGGCCGGCCACGACGTGAAGGTTCCCTTCTCGCCGGGGCGCACAGATGCGTCGCAGGAGCAAACCGATCTGGCCTCCTTCGCTGTACCGGAGCCGGCCGCAGATGGATTCCGCAACTACATCCGGAAGGGACACGAGGGATCCGCGGCTGAGCTGCTGGTGGACCGGGCGAGCCTGCTGACGCTGTCCGCTCCCGAGATGACGGTTCTGATCGGTGGCCTGCGCGCCTTGAATGCAAACTTCAGGCAGTCCGAACATGGCGTTTTTACAAAGCGGCCCGAAACATTGACCAATGATTTCTTCGTGAATCTCCTCGACATGAACACGAAGTGGCAGAAGTCCGCTGCATCTGAAGGTGTCTTTGAAGGGCGCGATCGGACGACCGGTGAGCCCAAATGGACGGGCACCATCGTCGATCTTGTCTTCGGTTCAAATTCTCAACTCCGGGCCCTCGCGGAAGTCTATGCGTGCGCCGACTCGCAGCAGGTGTTCGTGCGTGACTTCGTGGCAGCCTGGAGCAAGGTGATGAACCTCGATCGCTTCGACCTCGCGTGATCTCAGAGGGAAGGAGAGAGCGGTCCAGCGATGGGCCGCTTTTTCTTGTTTTTTTGCAGCGGCAGCGGGTGATGTTTTACTGGGAGTAAAGTCGAATAGAGAGAATCTTGAAGGGAACGGGCTGATGATGGGTTTGCTTCGGCGAGTGGCGGCAGCGTTGGGCCTGGTGGCCTTCTGTTGGACGACGGGATGCGCCGGGTTCTGGGTCTATCCGGGGTCGAAGAACGGCAGTAGCACCACTCCGACGAACGACTATGTGTATGTTGCGAACGGGACTGCGGTGACGGTGAGCGGATTTGCGGTGGGCGCGGGGACGCTAACTGCGGTGACAGGCACGCCTTACTCGCTGGGGTTTACTCCCACGGCGGTGGCGGTGAATCCCGCCAACTCGATTTTGTTTGTCGCAGGCAACGCGGCGATCTATGCGTTTGCGATCAACTCCAGTACGGGGGCGCTGAGCGCGCTGAACAGCGGCGCTGCCGTGGGGTACGCTGCTGTTGCGTCGATGGACATCTCGCCCGATGGACAGTGGCTCTTCGCGCTGGACCAGAACAATATTTCGCTGGAAGAGTTTCAGATCAACTCCAGTACCGGCGTGCTGACGCAGGACACCCCGATCACCTACCCGGTGCCGACGGGTGCTACTGTCGTCGCGCATGGGGTGAAGTTTGCGCCCAATGGCGGCTATCTGTTTCTTGCGCTGGGCACTGCGGGCGATGTGGTATATCCCTTCAATACGTTGTCCGGCGCCGTGTCTGTTCCTCTATCGCTCTCGCTGGGAGCGGCATCGAACAACAGCGACAATGCATTGGCGGTGAGTCCGGACAGCACACTTCTCTTCATCGCGAGGAGCGGGCCCGCAGGCGGGCTGGCGGTGTACACGATTGGTTCGGGCGGGGCACTGACGTCGGTGAGCGGGTCGCCGTTTACTGCGGGGACGCAGCCCTACTCGGTGGCGGTCAATACCGCGGGCACCGATGTCTATGTGGCCAACCGGGGAGGCAACACCATCTCCGGGTTCAGTATCGCCAGCGGCGGTCCCTTGACGGTGTTGAGCGGGTCGCCCTATCAGAGCGGGAGCGCGGTGACGGCGCTGGCGGTGGACAGCAGCGGCGATTATCTGCTGGCTGCGGCCAATGGCGGATCGCCCGACCTGACCATGTACAGTTACGACTCGGCGACGGTGGGGAAGCTCGATTTTGCAACGTCAGTCCCGACCGGGACTGACCCGACGGGGCCGGTTGCCCTGGCGATGACCCACTGAGGCAAGGAAAAGGCCCACATCTCTGAGCGGGATGTGGGCCTTTCCAATCTTGCTTGGGCTGGACCGCATGACTCCGTGGAATCATGCGATCGGCAGGGGTTAGGTGACGTTGATGTTGCCGGAGACACCCTCCGGATAGAAGGCGCCCTCGTAGTTGCCTGTACCCGTACCGCCATAGAGGACTGCAAGGACCTGAGAGAAGGTTCGTGCGTAGGCGAAGCCGGCGGGTGTGGCGCTGGTGGCGTTGCTTGTGCCGGCGGTGGCGAAGAACCCTTGATACACAGGCGGGGAGCTCGATGTATCGAGCGCTGGGCCGAGTGCGGCTGCGGTCGCGCTGAGCGGGTCGACTGGCACGACCTCATAGGGATCCGGCGTGGCGACGGTGGCTGTGCCACTGCCTGTGGAAATGGCAGGTTGCGAGATGGTGATGGTGCCTTGTCCAACGGTGAGGGTCTCGGCAGCGGGACTGCTCACTGTGCTTACCGTGGGACTGGTCAGCACCTCTCCTCCACTGGTGATGGGCACCGGGGAGAGGCAGGTGAGGCTCACTCCTGCGGGGAAGCTCATGATCTCTGACGTGGTGATGGTCGATAGCGCGGTGACGGTGAGGGTGGCGTTTGCCGCCGCTCCAGTAGTCGCCGACACCATCGTGATTGTGTAGGGCGCCGTGCTGCTAATCGCCGAGATCACTGAGTTGGCAGGGATGCCGGTTCCAGTCAGGGCCTGCCCGACCGCCAACCCGGTGACGCTCGATACACTCGTGAGGGTGGGGCTGCCGCTGGTGGTGACGCCTGTAAATGTGACTGGTGCCAGGGTGGCGGTGGCGTTCTGCGACATCGTAATCGAGTAGGGGTACACGGTGCCCCACGACGTGATGGTCGCTCCCGCGGGGATGCCTACTCCGGTAAGGGGCTGTCCGGCCACCAATCCGGTGAGCACCACCGTGCCAGATGCCCCCACCCCCCACGCATTCGTGATCGTGTTGCTGCCGGCGGTGGTGACACCTGAGATTACGA
>Ga0326727_10021121_pt1 | contig 12803 bp, 10 predicted proteins | sample MB2enrmetagenome_FD_207643 | JGI IMG/M metagenome (GOLD analysis project Ga0326727, IMG submission 207643) | Lab enriched peat soil microbial communities from McLean, Ithaca, NY, United States - MB29MY | ecosystem: Environmental > Terrestrial > Soil > Wetlands > Peat | place: USA: New York...
CGACGTCATCCAGCAGCACGTCCTCGACGTCCTCACCCGCTGCGGAGGAAACAAGCTGCGCGCCGCCGAGCTGCTCGGCATCAGCCGCTCCACCCTCTACCGCATGTTGGACGCCAGCTCCGTCTCCCCCGAATCCCGCGCCAGCTAGCCACCAATAAAAATCTTTTTCTCAACCTCGATACACTCGATGCAGGCGTCCTTTCGCCCCGAGGTTTCGAAGTCGCATGAAAAATCGCTGCATCGTCCTATTGCTCTGCGCATCTGCCGCGCTCCCGCTCCACGCACAACTCCGCGCCGCGCCCGCGCCCACTCCCGCCGCCGTCCCCGCGCAGAATCTCAACCAGGACATCGCCGCCCGCTCGCGCGATCTCTCCCGCCTCTTCGACGAGATATGGCAGGACAAGCTCCGCCACGAGCCGGAGTACGCCACAACCCTCGGCGACAAGCGCTACGACGACCAGCTCACCGACTTCTCCCCCCGCGCCTACAACGAATCCCTCGCCCGCGGCCGCGCCTTCATCGAGCGGCTCGCTGCCATCGACACCACCGGCCTTCCCCACCAGGAACAGCTCTCCGCCGAGCTCATGCTGCGCTCGCTCAGCGACGACCAGGAGGCCGCGCGTTTCAAGGAATGGGAGATGCCCGTCAACCAGTACGAGGGCCTGCAGCTCGACATGCCCCAGCTCGCCGCCCACACCTCCTTCGACACCAGTGAAGACTACGACCACTACATCGCCCGCCTCGCCAAGGTCCCCGTCGCCTTCTCCCAGATCATGACCAACCTGCAGTCCGGCCTGGACGACCGCCGCACGCCGCCGCAGTTTCTCATGCAGAAGGCCCTCGCCGAGACCCAGACCATCGCCGCCCAGAAGCCTGCCGACAGCCCCTTCGCCCTCCCTCTCAAAAATTTCCCCGCGTCCATCGGCCCGGAAGACCAGAAGCGCATCACGGAAGCCGTGCTCGACGCCATCGCCACCCAGGTCCTCCCCTCCTACCAGCGCTTCGCCAAGTTCCTCGCCGTCGCCTACATCCCCAACTGCCGCACCGACCCCGGCATCTGGGCGCTGCCCGACGGCGACGCCTACTACGCCTTCCGCATCCGCCAGTCCACCACGCTGAATAAATCCGCCGCGGAGATTCACCAAACCGGCCTCGACGAGGTCGCCCGCGATCAGGCCAAGATGCTCGCCATCGTGCATCAATTGGGCTTTGCCGACCAAAAGTCCTTCAACGCCGCGCTCAAGGCCAACCCCAAGCTCCATCCCGCCTCCGCCGACGCTCTGCTCGACGCCTACAAGGGATACATTGCCCAGATGCAGCCCCGCCTGCCCGAGCTCTTCGGCACCCTTCCCAAAGCCAAGCTCGAGGTCGTCGCCATACCCGACTACATGGCCCCCAATCAGCCCCAGGCCTTTTACGACCAGGGCACGCCCGACGGCAAGCGTCCCGGCCAGGTCGATGTCAACACCTACCACTGGGCAGACCGCTCGCTGGCCGATGTCGAGGCCGTCGCCTACCACGAAGGCATCCCCGGCCACCACCTGCAAATCTCCATCCAGCAGGAGCTGACCGGCCTTCCCGCCTTCCGCCGGCAGTCCTACTACACCGCCTACACCGAGGGCTGGGCGCTCTACAGCGAGCAGCTGGGCAAGGAGATCGGCTTCTACCAGGACCCCTACTCCGACTACGGCCGCCTGGAGGCCGACATGTGGCGAGCGATTCGTCTGGTGGTGGACACCGGCGTCCACTCCCAGCACTGGACCCGCCAGCAGATGGTCGACTACTTCCACCAGTACTCCGGCCTGGACGAGACCAACATCCAGTCCGAGGTGGACCGTTACATCGCATGGCCCGCGCAGGCGCTCGGCTACAAGATGGGCCAGTTAAAGATTCTGGAACTCCGCGACCGCGCCAAGTCCGCCCTCGGCCCCCGCTTCGACCTCCGCGCCTTCCACGACGTCGTCCTCGACTCCGGCGCGCTCCCCCTGGATGTCCTCGAAGCCCAGGTCAACGCCTGGATTCAGTCCCAGCTCCCCGCGCAGAAGGAAAAGCCTTAGAACCTGTCCAATAACTCGATTCGACCGACAGGATCGCTCATGTTTTGCTTAAGGGCACGGCTTCAGCCGTGCCGCAAAATGCCCAATAGATCTCTGGGCTTTAGCCCAGGACCATCGACAGCACGCTCATCCCTCGCAATCATGCGATGAACGAGAGTCCACCCGTTCAATAAGTCCAGCCCCGCGCTCTGTCCTGCTTCACTTCTTGGCCATCGAGCGCAGCAGGACCACCAGGTTCCAGATGTCGTCCGGCTTGGCGCGGTCGCCCTCGGCGGGCATCTTGCCCTTGCCGTCGTGGATGAGCGTGTAGAGCTCCCCGTCGGTCTTGTCCTTCAGCGTATCCGGGTCGCGCAGGTCCTTCATGCTCAGCCCCATATCTGACACCAGATCTCCCTTGCCGTTGCCGTTCTCTCCGTGGCACATCGCGCAATCGATGCTGTAGGTTTCTTTGGCGTGGGCCTGCGATTCGGCCGTGGGCTTCACCGGATTGTTCTCAGGAACCGCGGCGGCGGGAGGCGCAGCCGGGGCAGGAGGAGCAGTCTGATCGGGAGGCGCGGCCTGGGCGGGAGGCGCAGTCTGATCGGCTGGCGCAGCCGGGGCAGGAGGAGCAGTCTGATCGGGAGGCGCAGCCTGTGCAGGAGGCGCGGCCTGTGCGGGAGGCGCAGCCTGGGTTGGAGGTGCAGCCGGGGCAGGCGGAGCAGCCGGCCCCTGCGACAGGAGAGCTAGAAACATCAGCGAGGGGAGAACGAACAGAAGCTTCAGCATCGCAAACCTCCATGGAGTCGACCGAAACAATACCCAGCAGAATCCTATGCCTCATACGCGCCGATTGGAATCCTTTATCGCACGCGAACAAGGGCCCAAGCGATATTTTACCGTTTCGGCATCCCGCCTGTGTCTTCGCGCCTGCGTTCAGCATCCGGATTGTCTGCGCATCGCCCCCCACCCGCATCTCCCTCACCGCACGCAATTTCCTCTGCGCCCGCAATGCCGACTCTGGTAGCCTGAGAGAATGAGCGCTGACACCTACGAACTTCCCGTCCCCGCGTCTGTACTCCCCAACCTGCGCGTCGCCATCCTGGGCGCGGGCAAGATGGGCGGCATTCTGTTGCAGGCCTTCCTCAAGAACAACCTTCTGCTCCCAGACCAGCTTGTCGCGACCGTGCAACATCCCGACCGCGCCCTGGCGCTCTCGGCGCAGTTCAGCGTCAACGTCGGCACCGACAACCTCGCCGCCGCCCGCCAGGCAGACGTCATCCTGCTTGGCGTCAAGCCCATCCAGGTCCCGGCCCTCATCGCCGAAATCCTCCCCGCGCTGACGCCCTCCAAGCTGCTGCTCTCGTTCGCCGCCTCGGTCAGGACGCGCGCCATCGAGGACGCGGCCGGATGCGATCTGGCCGTCATCCGCGCCATGCCCAACACGCCCGCGCTGCTCTCGGCCGGCGCCACCGCGCTCTGCTCCGGCCGCTTCGTCAGCGCCGAGCAGATCGCCCTGGCCCAGCGCATCTTCTCCACCGTCGGCCGCACCGTTGTGGTCGACGAGAAGCACATGGACGCGGTCACCGGCCTCTCCGGCTCCGGCCCCGCCTTCCTCTACATCATCATCGAGGCGCTGGCCGAGGCCGGCGTCAACGTCGGCCTACCGCGCGATGTGGCCACGCTGCTGGCCGCGCAGACGGCCTATGGCTCCGCCCGCATGGTGCTGGAGACCGGCTACCACCCCGCCCTGCTCAAGGACGCCGTCACCACCCCTGCCGGCTGCGCCGTCGACGGCATCCTGGAGCTGGAAGAGGGCGGCCTGCGCGTCACCCTCATCAAGGCCGTCAAGCGGGCCACCCAGCGCGCCCGGGAGCTCGCCGCCGGCTGATGCTGCCGATTGCCTTGAAGGGGCGCGACTTTAGTCGCGCCATGAGCGGCCCCTCTTCTTTGCGGCTTTAGCCGCTGAGGGAATCTTTACGGGCCGCACACGGGCGCACGGATATAGAATTGGTTCCGAAGCATGGCCCTCGATGGGGCCTGCCGCACCATCTGCAACGGGGAATGTAGGAGAGCAAATCCATCATGAAGCTGCTGTCGAGAGCTGTAACATTCGCAATCTGTCTTTCACTGGCGCCTTCGATCGCCATCGCGCAGGCCCGAGTCCACGCTCTCTCCGGAACGGTCAGAGTGATCCATCCGAAGATTCAGATGACCGAGATCGACACCGACGACGGCACCTCGGGACACTTTGAATGGGCCAAGCCCGGCATCTCCATCAACTTCGACAAGGCTGTCAGCGCCGATGCAATCGCCGCGGATAAGTTTACAACCAGGGACACCCATGTCATCGTCTACTACTGCGGCGTAGGGGACGTGCGCACCATCGTCGCCTTGCACGACCTCGGCACCGGGCCGCTGCTGAATCACACAGGGACCGTCGTCAGGCTCAGCCGCCGCGAGCACCTGCTGGTCCTCAGGAACAGTACCGGCGGCGATGAGATCTTCCAAATTGACCCCAAGACAGTGGCCGACACTGATAACGGAGTGATGACCGGCCTCAAGTTCGATTACAACAAAGGCGAGCGCGTGCGGGTCATCGCCACACAGGCAAATGGAAACGAGACCGCGCTGCTGATCGTCCCTATCTTCTAGGAAACCTCTGAATCAGCCCCCTTTTTGACAGTCCCCCTTTTGACAATCCCCGTTTTGAAAGGGCGCGGCTTCAGCCGCGCCGATGAAGCCAACAAACACAAGGGACTTTAGTCCCCGAAGTATATTTAGTTGGCAAACTTGCCCTCACCCGCCTTCCGCCGCGAATGACATGCGTGCGCCGAAGTGCGTATATTTTTCTACGTCCGCAATATCGCTCTCGGAACCGAACTGACCGGCCAGACACCTCCGACTACGCCGAAAGAATGGACGCATAATCCCGATGCCCGCTGTCTTAATGCCTGTTGCCCCCATCCCCGCCATATTGCTGCTCGCCTCCACCCAGTTGACCCACCTTGCGCCGATCGACGTCGCCATCCTTCTGCTCTACTTCGCGATGGTGCTCTTCATCGGCTTCTATGTGAAGCGCGCGGCCAACACCAGCGAGCAGTTCTTCCTCGCCGGGCGCGAGATGACCGCATGGATCGCGGGCCTCAGCTTCGTCTCCGCCAACCTCGGCTCGCTCGAACTCATGGGATGGGCCGGCGCGGCCTACCAGTACGGAATCCTGGCCACTCACTGGTACTGGATCGGCGCCATCCCCGCCATGCTCTTCCTCGGCATCGTCATGATGCCCTTCTACTACATCTCCAAAACCCACTCCGTTCCCGGCTACCTGCAACTCCGCTTCGGCGAGGGCGCGCGCGGCCTCTCCGGCGTCTGCTTCGCCTTTATGACCATCCTCATGAGCGGCGTCAACATGTACGCCATGGCCGCCGTCATGCAGGTCGTCCTGGGCTGGAACATCAACTTCTCCATGTGGGTGGGCGCCATCACCGTCGCCATCTACGTCATGCTGGGCGGCCTGCGCTCGGCCATCATCAACGAGGTGCTGCAGTTTGTCCTCATCTGGGCGGGAGCCATGCTCATCCCCATCCTGGGCCTCATCGAGGCCGGCGGCTGGCACAACCTCATGGCCCAGATCACCCTGCGCATGGGCTCACAGTACACCCACCTCTGGTCCACCACCGGCAGCTTCACCGCCAACCCCATGGGCGTCCACTGGACCGGCATCGTCCTGGGCCTGGGCTGGGTCATCAGCTTCGGCTACTGGACCACCGACTTCCTGGTCGTGCAGCGCGTCCTCTCCGCCAACAGCCTCCGCTCCGCGCGCATGGCGCCCATCATCGGCTCGGCCTTCAAGATGTTCGTGCCCTTCTTCGTCATCCTTCCCGGCCTGCTCGCGCTGGTGCTGTTGAAGGACGCCTCCGGCCATCTCATCCAGCTCTACCCCGCAGACTCCGACCTGGTGCTTCACCACGGAGCGCACAGCTTCAACCAGGTCCTTCCCCTCATGATGGTGCGCTACCTCGGTCCCGGCCTGCTCGGCCTGGGCATCACCGCGCTGGTCGCCGGCTTCATGTCCGGAATGGCGGGCAACGTCAGCGCCTTCTCCACCGTCTGGACCTACGACATCTACGGCGCCTACATCAACAAGAAGGCCTCCGATTCGCACTATGTCTCGATGGGCCGCTGGTCCACCATCCTCGGCATGGCCGTCTCGGTCGGCGCCGCGTACCTCGTCATGCACGCGGCCAGCATCATGGACTATGTGCAGGCCCTCTTCAGCTTCTTCATCGCGCCGCTCTTCGGCACCGTCATCCTCGGCATGTTGTGGAAGCGCGCCACCAGGGCCGGCGGCTTCTGGGGCCTGCTCACGGGCACCGTCGCCTCCATCGCCATGTTTATCTACACCAGCACCGGATCGGCCGCTCACAAAGCCAACGCGCTCGCCCACATCGCCCTCTCGCGCGACGCGCAGCCCATGGCCGAGAACCTCTACCGCGCGCTGTGGTCCTGGTGTACCTGCGTCGTCGTCACCGTCATCGTCAGCTACTGCACCCGTCCCACGCCCGAGGCGCAACTCAACGGCCTGGTCTACGGATGCACCGTCCTGCCCTCCGACGGCGCCACCAAACTCTACCAGAAGCCCATCTTCTGGGCCATCGTCGTCGCCACCATCCTCATCATCCTCAACCTCTGGCTCTGGTAACCAGCTTTGAGACCGTCACTTTATTTTTTAAGGCCGTCATCCTGAACGAAGTGAAGGACCCCTGTATTTCGTTTTGTACCTTTAACTACCGTCATCCCGACCGAAGCGTAGCGTAGTGGAGGGACCCCCGCATTTCGTCTTTGCTTGTTCTTAGCTTTTGTTTGTTCTCGCACCACGCACCCAAGGAGCACCCATGACCACCCCTCATCCCGTCGATCCCAGCACCGAGCAGGCGCTCTCCATCTGGTTCTTTGTCGGCGTCCTCATGCTCGCCAGCGGCGCCATCATCCTCGGCGAGGGCATCTATGAGTTCTGGCATCCCGGCTCGACCGTCCTCGCCAACCTTCACCCCGCCTTCTGGTGGGGCCTCCTCATGACCGCCTTCGGCCTCTTCTACACCATCCGCTTCCGCCCCGGCAAAGGCTAACGCTTGATTTAAAAGGGTGACGACATGATTGTGCGAATGATCGGCAAATTTTCGGCAATATTCTCAGGTCTGTTGCTGCTTATAGCCGCTACGCTATTAAGCACAGCAGCCGTAGCACAAACGAGAAACGGCAATCCGGTTGCTAAAACCGGCAGCGACGCTGCAAAGAAGAAGGAAGTTAAATTTGAAGTAATATCGATTCATCCTGTGAAGCCTGGGACGTCACCGTACGATCCCAGTCCTTTCCCTGTGGGTAATCTGAATCCTACGCCGGATGGTTACAGCACAAGGCTAACTATAGGGAATATGATCATGTTCGCCTATGGTTCCAGCAACCCTCAGTTATGGCATGGCATACCCTTGGTTAACTGGCCAGATTGGATTGGCGGCGGCGACTGGTATGACGTCAACGCCCGGGTCTCGGACGACGATCGCGACGCTTGGCGTAACCAAAGCAACAAGCATGAATTGCTGCGTACCGCCATGCAGGACCTGCTAAGAGATCGCTGCAAACTCGTGATTCACGAAAAGCCGACGCAGGTCGAGGTATTCAACCTAATAGTCCAAAAGCGAGGAGCAAAATTGAAGCCGACTCCTGTGGGTTCTGCGCTTCCCAAAGGAGGCGGTCCGCTGCCGAGCGGAGGAGTCAGAGTTCCAGAGTTGCTACCGGGACCGGGGCATCCAATGCGATGGCACTACTATGGAGCGACCATGGCCGATCTCGTCGAATTCTTGACCGCAACCTCGTCAGGACGTCCGGTGGTTGATGCAACCGGCCTTACTGGTCGTTATGACTTCACGTTGCAACTCATCGATCAGCCAGCGCGTAATGGTGATGATGAGGCAATCTACAACTGGCCGGTCGATCCGCTCGGACTAGTATTAAAACCTGGCAAATCTCTTGGGTTCGCCCTTGTTATCGACCACATCGAAAAACCTACGCCGAATTGACAGCCTATAAATACCCACTAACATCGGTTTACGCCGATGCAACCGTTTTAAGACAAATACATGGAAAAGATGTTTTCAAATAGCCACGCATAGGCCAAGGAGCATCACGCAATGTCCAAGCAAATGACCATGGGAGTTCTCGTAGGCAACCGCGGATTCTTCCCCTCGCACCTCGCCACATCGGGCCGCGTTGAAATCATCGCCGCGCTCGAAGCCGCCGGAATCAAGCCCATCGTGCTCACGCCCGAGGTCACCGCCCACGGCGCGGTCGAGACCTACGAGGACGCCAAAAAGTGTGCCGCCCTCTTCAAATCCCACGCCGACGCCATCGACGGCCTCATCATCACCCTGCCCAACTTCGGCGAGGAGCGCGGCCTGGCCGACGCCATCCGTCTCGCCGACCTGCGCGTCCCCGTGCTCATCCAGGCCACGCCCGACGCGCCCGCCAAGATGTCCATCGCCCACCGCCGCGACAGCTTCTGCGGCAAGATGTCCATCTGCAACAACCTCACCCAGTACGGCATCCCCTACTCGCTCACCACGCTGCACACCGAGTCGCCCGATTCGCCCGAGTTCGCCTCCGACCTCGCCTGGTTCGCCGCCGTCTGCCGCGTCGTTCGCGGCCTGCGCAACCTCCGCATCGGGGCCATCGGCGCGCGCCCCACCGCATTCAACACCGTCCGCTACTCGGAGAAGTTGCTGGAACGCAGCGGCATCACCGTCGAAACCCTCGACCTCAGCGAAGTCATGGGCCGCATCGCTCGCATGAAGGACACCGACGACGCAGCGCAAGCCAAGCTCGCCGCCATCAAAAAATACATCCCCGTCGGCGACACGCCCGAAGCCGCGCTAATGAAGATGGCCAAGCTCGGCGCGGTCATCGACGCCTGGAAAGCCGCCTCCGAACTTACCGTCACCTCCGTCCAGTGTTGGACCAGCATCGAGGAGTTCCTCGGCATCGTTCCCTGCACCATCATGTCCATGATGAGCGAGAGCCTCTTCGCCTCCGCCTGCGAGGTCGACACCCTCGGCACGCTCTCCATGCACGCCCTCGCGCTGGCCAGCCAGACGCCCTCCGCCCTGCTCGACTGGAACAACAACTACGGCGCGGATCCCGATAAGGCCGTCTGCTTCCACTGCTCCAACCTTCCCAAACATTTCTTCAACGCCGGCGTAAAGATGGACTATCAGCTCATCATCGCGGGCACGGTCGGCAAGGAAAACACCCACGGCACGCTCGACGGTCGCGTCAAGGCCGGCCCCATGAGCTTCGCCCGCTTCTCCACCGACGACTTCTCCGGCCAGATCAAGGGCTACGTCGGCCAGGGAGCATTTACCGACGACCCGCTCTCTACCTTCGGCGGCGCGGGCGTCGTCCACATCCCCAACATGCAGGCGCTCCTCCGCTACATCTGCGAGAACGGCTTCGAGCACCACGTCGCCGCCAGCTTCTCCACCTCTGCCGCCGCCATCCACGAGGCCGCCACCCGCTACCTCAACTGGCCCACCCACTGGCACAAGTAAACTGAGTAGGAAGGCGAGCTGGCGAGGGAGGGATTGATATCGGACAATAAACATAAAAGATTCAAATAGATAGAATCTAATCTCTCGAATGTACCCCCCAATATACCCCCAGCGATGCGGCGCTGAGGCCGCGAACCGCACTTTTCCCACCCTTGCCGGGCAGAGCTAGCAACACCCTCGTCTGCCTCCGGTCTTGCCCCTAGAACTACCAGGATGGCGCTCCAATGGGGCGGCGTAGCTCCAACCCAATCCCTTCCCTCGGGCTCATCCCCGCTCATCCCTTGCCCATTCTGCAACGCCACACGCCTGCCTTCCCGCCTGCCATTCGGTTACTCGATACTGGTGGATACTGACTCGCATCATGACGATGAGGCGCATGGTGGGGAACGTGGGAGCCGTCCTGCGCTCACCGATAGGCTGCCCTGGCCAGTTTGCCGGAGTCTCAAAGGTTGTCCGCTACCCCACCCCCCGCAATGCCTCTGACGGGTTTTGCTCGTTTACGAACATGACAAATTAGAGCGAAAAAATTGAGAGCATAAAATCCGGCGCAAAGATGGACAAGTCGGTCAGCGATCCCGTGCCCCAGCTCTCTGATGACTCTCCCTTGATCTGCTGTCCGCTGGCAGGGCAGGTTTGGCAATGAAGCGAAAATCCAGCCCCTGACGCGCAGAGAGTGGCCTGTGAGCGCCTGCAAGCCGTCCCTGCCCAACTGGTCCCGTACCGGCCTGCGTTGGCCCCCTGCGACCGTCAGGATGGTTGTCCAAGGGGTGGGGGATGTCCTAGGGCACACCCATTTGGGCTCACGATGCGACATGTGCAATTTAAATTTCACAATGTTGGCAAACTTCTTTCCGTTCAGTCGCCCGATGCTGATGGATGGTTGAGGAGCTTGCGCCTTGTGGATGACACCTGCACTATTTTCGCTTATTATTCGTCAATGTCCATGCACTACTGCCAGCAGGGAGCCGTCCACCCGACCGTCTATGTGGTGTCGTGCAAAAAATGCACCCGGAGCATCCCATCCGGGGTTCAAGAGTTCCCTCGCAGCAATCTGGTAGTCCGGTGCCCACTATGTGGAGAGCTACGCCGGTACAGACTGTAGTGCACCCTGCTGATTTAGACAGATGAGGCCGTGGTTTAAGTCACTGTTTGGGCTTGGAAGGCTCAACCTGTTTAGTCAATGTGCAGTAGCTTTAGGCAGTTCCGCCCGGATATCCTCTTCAATCTCGACACAATAGCGCCACTGAGCCTTCATCCCCATTGCGCCCATAAGAATGCGTAGAGAGAGGGCGTTTCGGGCTTGTCTGCCGATGACCTTTCCAACATCCAGAGGGTTCACTCTGATTCGGAATGTTGTGGTTCTATCTTCATCCTCGTGAATAGTTACAATCGCAACGTCCTCGGGGTGGTCCACAATCAACTGGATCATCCGTAATAGCAATTCCTGGATGTCGTCGTGGTCAGGCATACCCGACAGTTTATACCGGGACTAGCCATTCACCTGCGCTGGAGTGCAAATCATGCGCAACACAGAAGTACTAGCCGCATCGAGGACACACAGCGTTCGTAGAACTGCATCGGAAACGCTTGAGCTTGTGTGGGTTTCGGAGGCGCTGAATCGTGTGGGTGCGTTATGGGCGATTGGACGGAAGCAGTGGGATGGGGTTTGTGGGGTGCATGAGAACAATCAGGGGGCGGCCAACTGGTAGATTTCCCAAAATGGGAATTATTTGCATTGCATATGGTGCAACTAATTCGTACGGACCCTCGTCTTTCATTTACATTTCAATTCGTCGCAGGGGACAGGCTTAACCAGTCCCCGGCTGGAAATCCATGATCGGTCACTTACGTTTATCCCAGGATAGTGCGTCGTCAGAATATAACGTTTACTCCTAACTCTCCGGAACAGGAGACAAGCAGACTGTTCCTTACTAGGGGACAATTCCATGCGGGCAAAGCAGAGTTCCACCGCCTCAGGGATGTATTGCCGTTCCGAGCCACTCACGACCCCCATCCCAATCTGTGCAGATTCGCTTCTTCACTGCGGGGTCTGTGTGACCCCTAACCACAGACGCGCGCGTTCTGGTCCGGGGACCGCCCTAGACGAAGGCCTGCTGCACGATGCGCGCAACCTGATGGGCGCGATCAGACTCAACTGCGACCTGCTGTCTATGCCGGGTGTGCTCAAGCCGGAACACCACCACTACGCGGAGGAGTTAAGTCTTCTGAGCAAACGCAGTGAGACGCTGATCGAGCATTTGATTCAGTTACTTACGCAGGAGGAAGCTGATGGCCTCGCCGAGGACACTAGCTCGAAGACGGCGAATGTGGATTCCACATTTGGGGCCGAAGCGCAGATAGCTGGAGCTGATGCAGTTGGGAGTCTCGTGAGCCCGCCTAAGCCAGTGAGTCTGCGGGGAGCAGCAGCGGCTTCGACGGAGAGGATGGAGAAAGGAGCGAAACTTTAGTCCCGCCGTGGCCGTCCACCTTATTAGCGCAGCTTTAGAGCGGTTTCACAATTACGATGGCCTAACCAAGATCGAGCAATGTGGTTTTCCTTGATGGAATCCAAGCGAGCGTCTTGCGACCCGGGTACATCTACCGTGAAGCCGCTCTAATTCTAAGGCAAGGTCCAAGCACCCTAAAGACTCCAAGAGCGGGTGCGACAAGGTCTGTGTCATGCTGATGTCTGAAAGATATTTTCTCCCGTCTTTAGCAAAGTCCGGTCACCACGAAGTTCGAGATATCAGCATCGGGAGCAGTATGCCCATGCAGGGTCAAAGTGTGCCCTTTGTCCCGGTGGAGGTGCTTGAACTTGAAGAGGTTTCCAGGCCGGATGGCTTGGAGAGTGGATTCCATAGTCTTCCCGAGGGACTGTTTCCGCTTCGCCTTCTGGTAGTGGACGACGACGCTCCGCTGCGCAAAGCGTGTTGCGAGATCGCCTCCGGAATGGGCTTTGTGCCGCTGGCGGCGGGCAGTGTCTCGGAGGCGCTGACGGTGTTGCGGCAGCAGCCCGTGGAGATGCTTCTGCTCGATCTGAAACTGCCCGGCGGCGGGGGGCTGAAGCTGCTCAGCGAGGTGAAGACCCTCTATCCCGAGACGGGCGTTGTGGTGATGACGGCGTTTGCCACGGTCGCCTCCGCGGTGGAGGCGATGCGCATTG
>Ga0326727_10021122_pt1 | contig 12803 bp, 14 predicted proteins | sample MB2enrmetagenome_FD_207643 | JGI IMG/M metagenome (GOLD analysis project Ga0326727, IMG submission 207643) | Lab enriched peat soil microbial communities from McLean, Ithaca, NY, United States - MB29MY | ecosystem: Environmental > Terrestrial > Soil > Wetlands > Peat | place: USA: New York...
CTGGAAAAGAGCGCCGGCAAAAAGGGCGGCAAGAAACAGTTGCAGCCGGCGTAGCAGTCCGCAGCGCCGGGGCATGGCCGGCTGATGCCGTTGAGAAACACATACCTGCAATCACCGGCTGAATTCATTACTATGAGGCAATGGAGATACGCATATGGAACGAATGTTAGCCACGCCCGCCGATGCCGAAATCATCCTGAAACTGTATGCATTGCGCACCGAGACGGTGATGCGCCAGGCCCGCGCCTGGATGACGGGCGAGTTCTGGCCGGCCACCGCCGAAGAGTTTTTTGCCGTGGCCGAAAACCCCGCCGACCCGCACAATGCCTGGCTCCGGCAGGTGCTCACCTACTGGGAGATGGCGGCGGCCATGGTGCTGCACGGCGCGGTTTCAGCGGAGCTGTTTGTCGATTGCAACGGCGAGGGCTTCTTTCTGCTGGCCAAGTTCGCTCCCATTCTCGAAAGAATCCGCGAAAAGAATCCGTTGTTCCTGGTCAAGACCGCGGAGATGGTGAACCGTTTTTCCGCGGCTGCCCAGCGCTACGAGGCAATGCTGAAAAATGTAGAAGCCCGGCGGAACAGCCTTCCGGCTAGGCAGGAAGCGCACGGACGATATTCCTATCCGCCGAAACCGTGAGCCGCGCAGGTTCAACAAGATTTTGTATCGCTTAATTGTCCTGTCCGGAAAACCGCAATAATCATGTTGTCATCCTGAGCGAGTCCGCCGTGGCGGACGAGTCGAAGGACCTGCGGTTGTCCCGTCTCATTGATTCAAGGAACTCTCAGGACATACGCCCTAATCCGAGACCATCCACTCTCCGGCCACGATGGGCCGCGTCCTCGGCAGCCACCCGCGATAGGCAAACCAGCCCATCAGCAGCAGTACGCCCACATAGGCGGCCAGCTTCTCTACGCTCGACGCGCGCGTCAGCGGCAGCGCCTTCCACAAGATCAGCAGCAGCGTCTGCGCCGCCGTCACCGCCCAGACCGAGCCGTAAAAGTAGCGCCGGTGGGTGCCTTCGCTTTTGGTTGAGGACTCCACGCGCGGCAGCTTGCCCAGGATGCCCAGCAGCAGAATGGATGCGCAGAGCGGCATATAGGCATAGAGGTAAATCTGCTTCATGTACCACGTGCCGGTAGCTGCCGCGATGGCCAGCGCAACCAGGTTCAGCAGCGCGAAGTTCAGCACCGCGTTCCACGCGAAGGTGTAACAGACCCGCCGGTAGAGCGGGTTCGGCTTGTCCTCGTCGAAGCGCAGGATATAGGGCCGCGGCTCCACGCCGGGCAATCGGCCGCGCAGGCCGGCTATGCCTGTTCCGATGAGCACCGCCGCCAGCCATAGCGAATTCCACCGGCTGAAGCCGTGCGCAAACAACGAAAAGATCAACGGCCCCGGCGCCAGAAAAAATACCCAAATCCAGATCGGCCAGTGAGCCAGCCGGTAGAGGCGCGTGTTCCGCTCCCGGATCTTCCGCTCCCCGGCAAGTTCCACTTTCCCGCTGTATCGCATACGCGTGAGTTTCGCAGAGCACCCGCAAGCCCGTCAATGCGGGCAGTGATGCAGCTTCCGAATCGGCGACAATCTTCCCAGAACCCGGCGTGAGGTTGGATTTGTGTTTATAATCCATGCGATATGAAAGCCTCTCGCAACCAGTTGATCCCGAGCCTCTGGAAGAGGACCGCATTGGTTCTGTTTCTCATCTTTACTGGTTTGACATCATGCAGGCGCGCTGGACCAGACCCCTTGGCCCGCGGGTGGCAGAGGATTGGTGTGGAGCCATTGGCGGGCTCGATCTTTCTCCAACAGGGGGAGGAGTCAGACTGCATCTGGCAGGTGAATCAAGCGGCACAGAAGGTAACAGTTTCACGAGTCTCAACCGCCGTGTATGATCGCGCCGACAACGAGCGTATACAAACCGCAGGCGGAGTTCTTGTCGGAGAGGACCACGGTGAGTGGGGCGGCAGCTTGTCGTTGCTTGAAACAAATGGTGGCCCACCGAGGCTGATTCTGGATAAAAATGTCGTGCAGATGCTCCAAATGAAATCAGGTATCTTGGTGGTCACGGGCGATCTGCCCGCAAACGAGGGATCGATTTGGCTCTACTCGATCACGAATGGCAGAGAATGGTCCATCGAGAAGAGAGCAGAGTTAAGCGGGTACCCGAGAGTAATCGGAAGAAGCAATAGCGGAATTTTACTGGTCAACGCCGACGGCGTTTTCTTGGTTGACGACTCGCTTAAAGTCCAAAAACTCGCGGAGCTCCCGTTGTTCGATGTTCGTCCAACATCCGTCGCTGAGGATGCCGACGGAACCATATATATCGGGATGAAGGCATTTGTTGTTCGGCTCGTTCCTAATCGCACCGGCTACACACATGAATGGTTCGCTGGAGCCGGATGTCTTCCATAGTGCAGCTCAGCTTGGTGTGAAGGAAACTTCGGGTGAGTCACCGGCAAACTGGAGACTGCACCATTACCGACAATCCGCGCCCATTCCGCCCCTAAGCTACAATAAAGACAGGCCAAAGCCAATTTTTCCCGCGGAACCTCCGCATCCAGAGCAAGGAGTTTTATTCTATGGCGATTCCCGCCACTCAACTGCGCCCCGGCATGATTATCAAGCACAACGACCAACTGCACCTGGTCTTCAAGGTGGAGCACCGCACCCCCGGCAACCTGCGCGCCTTCATCCAGGCCAAGCTGCGCAACATCCGCACCGGAGCCATGTTCGAGCATCGCTTCCGCTCAGCCGACGCCATCGAAAAGGTGGTCGTGGACGAGGTCTCCATGGAGTTCCTCTACGCCGACGGCGACGACTACTACTTCATGAATCCCGTGGACTACGAGCAGACCGTGCTCAAGGGCGCCACGCTGGGCGACGCCATCGAATACCTCACGCCCAACCTGCAGATCAAGGTCAGCTATCACGACGGCCAGGCCGTGGGCATCGATCTGCCCGCGGCGGTCGAGCTGACCGTCGTCGAGACCGAGCCGGGGTTGAAGTCGGCCACCGCATCCAGCGTCTCCAAGCCGGCCAAAACCGAAACCGGCCTCGTTGTCCAGGTGCCGGCCTTCATCAACGAAGGCGAAAAAATCCGCGTGGACACCAGCGAAGGCGCCTACCTGAGCCGTGCGTGAGCGCCTTTGGTGTAAAATCATGAATCAAGCAAGATCATGAACCGAATCGATTTTCAGGAAATCGCCGAACTCCGCCTCCGGGAGTCTAAGACCTTACTCGACGCTGGATTTCCTGATGGCGCATACTATCTGGCAGGATATGCGGTTGAGTGTGCCTTGAAGGCGTGCATCGCCAAACGTACTCGGGAGCATGACTTTCCTGAGAAGAAGCTGGTCAATGATAGCCACACGCACGATCTCGAAAAACTGCTAACTGTGGCGGAGTTGAAGGGTGAACTGGATGCCGCAGTGCAAGCGGATCCTATGATGGAAGAGAGCCGTACCACTGTTCAAGAGTGGTCCGAAACCAGCCGTTACGAGAAGAAGACTGTTCGGGAAGCCACACGCTTGCTGAAGGCAATCGAAGATCGGGAAGGAGGACTGCTCCCTTGGATAATGCAACGCTGGTAAATTTCGACATCGAAAACGGACAAAAAGTGATCGATGCGCTCGATAAGGACGGCAAAACTCCCAACGTCGCTCTTTGGGCCAAGCTCCCGGATTACGAGAATTGGAGACTGGTAATCGCGTCGGATCGCCTCGACCAATCGCCCTCACTCTCGGGGTACTCCGAAATCAATACAGCAATAAGAAAAGCAGGGATACCGATCAATAGAAAGCCGTCGATTTTCTGGAGACCGATGGACAAGCCCTTTATTCAGGCTCTGCGCCGCACCTTTGCCTCCGCGAAAGACACCTACGGTATGCGCTTGGGAGGCCAGATGTTTGGTGACAAATACCTGGAAGACGCATTCGTATATCGCATCCGATGAGACGCGCCTGACCCAATCTCCCGTAAATACGGCGCTGGGCGAATCGCCGAATGCTGGACCAGTGCCCTCCACCCTTCGGCTGATACCGCTGAACCCCCGGCCCCGTATACTGACTGCCATGCTTGAGGCGATGCGCGCGACCGCTCTTCTGGGACTGCTTTCGGCGGGGATTCCCGCTCTTGTTTCCGCACAAGTTACGGCTCCCGGTTCTCTTCCCACGGCGCAACCAACCGGAAAACCCGTCGAGCATCGTCCGCCCATCACCGCCAGCGGCTTCGTGAAGACCGGTCCCATCGTCTTTGAAGACATCTTTGAAAAGGCCGGACTCACCCGCTGGACCCACAAGATGGGGACTCCGGAAAAGAAGTACATCGTCGAGACCAAAGGCTCCGGCGTGGGCCTGATCGACTACGACAACTCCGGCTGGCTGTCTATCTACGTGGTCAACGGCTCGACCGTGGACGCGCTGACCGGCAAGGAGACGCCGCCGCACGCCGCGCTCTTCCGCAACAACCACGACGGCACCTTCACCGATGTGGCGGCCCAGGCCGGCGTGACCAACGACCGCTGGGGCACGGGCGTAGCCATCGCCGACTACGACAACGACGGATGGGCAGACATCTTCGTTTCTAATGTTGGCAAGAACCGCCTTTACCACAACAACCATGACGGAACCTTTACCGATGTGGCCGAAAAGGCCGGCGTGCAATTGGGCAACTGGTCGGCAGGCGCCACCTGGGGCGACTACGACGGCGACGGGCGGCTGGACCTGTTTGTGGCCGGTTATCTTCACTGGGACTGGAACAACCTGCCGGTGAGTGGCGAGGGCGGAGCTACCAACGCCTTCTGCACCTTCCGCGGCGAGCCGGTGGCCTGCGGGCCGCGCGGCCTGAAGGGCGAGCCGGATCATCTCTTTCACAACAACGGCGACGGGAGCTTCACCGACGTGAGCGAAAAGGCCGGCGTGGCCGACAAGGCGGGCTACTACGGCCTCGGCGCGCTGTTCGTGGACATCAACAACGACGGCAAAATCGACCTGCTGGTGGCCAACGACTCCACGCCCAACTACCTCTATCTGAACAAGGGCGACGGAACCTTCGAGGACGTGAGCTACGCCTCGGGCTATGCGCTGAACGAGGCCGGCCGCGAGACCGCATCCATGGGCATCGCGGTAGGCGACTATCGCAACGACGGCCAGCTCGCCGTCTTCAACACCACCTTCTCCGACGACTACAAGCCCTTCTACCGCAACGAGGGCGGCGGCAACCTGACCGACATCAGCTACCAGTTAGGCCTGGGCGAGGTTACGGTTCCCTTCCTCAGCTGGGGCGACGCATTCATCGATTACGACAACGACGGCTGGAAGGACTTACTGATGTCCGACGGCCACGTCTACCCGGAGGCGGACAAGCATGACTGGGGCACCAGTTGGGCGCAGCGGCCCATGCTCTTCCGCAACATCGAGGGCAAGAGATTCGAGGCCGTGCCAGCCGTCGAGGGCACGGGGCTGGCGGTGGTGATCGCGGGCCGAGGCATGGCTGTCGGAGATCTCTTCAACGACGGCAAGATCGACGCGGTCATCAACGTCATGGACGGCCATCCGGTGCTGCTCAGGAACGTCTCGCCGGACAAAAACCATTGGCTGGAACTGAAGCTGGTGGGCGGGCCGAAGAGCCCTCGCGACGCCGTCGGAGCCACCGTCTACGTGACCGCCAACGGGATGAAGCAGCGCGGCGACGTGCTGAGCGGCGGCAGCTATCTCTCCTCGAACGATCCGCGTCCGCACTTCGGCCTGGGGCAGGCGACGGCGGTGGATGCGATTGAGGTCCACTGGCCCAGCGGCAAGGTGGAGCACTTCACCGTGCCGGGCGTGGACCGCATCGTGACCATCACCGAGGAAACGGGAAAGTAACCAGCTTCCGGCATTCTAGGTTTCCCACCTTAGGCGCAAAAAGTCGCTGCGGCGATACGCGCCGAAGGTGGGGCACCCAGTGATTGTGGGTGGAGATGGAACGACTGGACCGGCTTCCGGCATCAGGATAACCATTCTTACAGCGAAGCTCGCGCGCATATACTGGCATGGCGTCCAAAAGGGCGGCCCGCCGGACCATGGACTCGCTCCGCATGACGGCCGTACAAGGAGTTTCAAAGATGGTTTTGCGCAATCAGTTGCCGCTTCTCTTTCTTTTTGCATCTGCCAGCCTAACTCTGGGCGCGGCGCCGCCCCCGGCGCACGATCAGTTCCATGTCGCCGTCTACATTCCGGTCGGCGTAGTCGAGCGGATGAAAGACCCTGAATGGCTCCGGAATACCTGGGCGGAGATCGCGAGCCAGGTGGCCGTGGACAAGGTTTACATCGAGAGCTATCGCAGCGGAGTTCTGGCCGACGATGCGCTGCTGGAGACAGTTAAAAGCTTCTTCGCCGCGCGCGGCGTCAAGACAGCGGGAGGAATCGCCTTCACGGCTGGCGGAGACTCGGCCGGCTTCCAGCCGAATGAGGTGGAGTCGGGCCAGTTTGTCTCGTTTTCATATACCGACCCCAAGCAGCGCGCCTACGTGAAGCACATCTCCGAGGTCACGGCGCGCCACTTCGACGAGATTATTCTCGACGACTTTTTCTTCAACAACACCAAGCACGACTCCGACATCGCGGCCAAGGGCGCAGCGAGCTGGTCCGATTTCCGCGTGCGGCTGATGGACGAGGCTTCGCGCACTTTGGTTCTGGGCGCGGCGCGGGCCGTCAATCCCAAGGTCAAAATCGTCATCAAGTTTCCCAACTGGTATGAGCACTTTCAGGCCAACGGCTACGATCTGGACCGGGAGCCGAAGCTCTTCGACGGCATCTACACCGGCACGGAGACCCGCGATCCGGTGGACAACGACCAGCACCTGCAGCAGTATGAGAGCTACCAGATCGTCCGCTACTTCGACAACATCGCTCCGGGGCGCAACGGCGGCGGCTGGGTTGATACGTATGGCGTGCGCTACCTCGACCGCTACGCCGAGCAGTTGTGGGACACCATGCTGGCCAAGACGCCGGAGATCATGCTCTTCCAGTACAGCGATCTCCTGAGGCCCACCATCCTCGGTGAGCGGGCGGCCTGGGAGTCCAGCGAAACCTCCTTCACAGCTGCGGGCCTCCATCAATGGCGCGCCCGCTTCGCCCCTTCCGCGCCCACCAGTTACACCACCGCCGCCGGCTACGCTCTCGACACGGTCAGCGCCGTGCTCGGCAAGCTGGGCGCTCCCATCGGCATCGCCGGCTACAAGCCCTATCAATCCACGGGAGAGGACTTCCTGCACAACTACCTGGGAATGATCGGCATTCCCATCGATCTGCATCCCGAGTTTCCCGCCGCTGCCGGAACCGTGCTGCTAACGGAATCCGCCAAGTACGATCCGGCGATTATCGGCAAGATCAAAGCGCATCTGGAAAAGGGCGGAACGGTCATTATCACCTCCGGACTTCTGCGTGCGCTCCAGGGCAAAGGCCCCAATGCGGCCAACCCGATTGCCCAGATCGCCGATCTCCAGTTCACCGGCAACGTGCTCCGGGTCACCGACTTTTGGGGCGCGTATGGCCCGGGCAGCGGCGCCAACCTGGGCGCGACCCAGGAAATTCTAGTTCCTGAAATCGCCTTCATGACCAACGACGCCTGGCCCATCGTGCGCGGCACCGCCAACGGGCGCGGCGCGCCGCTGCTCATCATGGACCGCTACTCGAAGGGCATTCTCTACGTGCTCACGATTCCTGAGAACGCCAACGATCTGTATTCCCTGCCCCAGCCGGTGTTGACACAGATCAGGCAGTACCTGTTGCGAGGCTTCCCGGTTCAGATCGACGCCCCCAGCAAGATCAGCCTCTTCGCCTACGACAACAAGACCTTCGTCGTGGAGTCGTTTCTGGATCAGCCGGCTCCGGTGACGGTCTCAACCATGGGACCGGCTACGAAGCTGCGCAACCTGGCGACCGGCGAGTTGGTGGAAGGCAAGGCCGCAACAACAGGAAGCAGGCGGCAGGGGCCGCGAACGCCGCAGCGGATCGAGTTCCACATCCAGATTGAGCCGCACAGCTTTGCCGCATTTGCCGAGGAATAGTTGCACGCGTCTTCCAGAGGGTCCGCTTACGCGCCCATCCGCTTGCGCAGCAGCCGCTGCGCCGGCTTCTCCACCAGGTACATCGCCAGAATAGCCACCGTGACCAGCGCCGCGAAGCTGATCCATGGATCGAAGCGGCTCACGCCCAGCCGCTCCGGCAGATGCGTGTCGTGAATCCAGTTCCACAGATTGAAGTGCAACAGGTAGAGGCAGTAGCTGGCCTCGCCAAATAAAACCAGTGGACGCAGCGAGAGCAGCCATGAAAGCGGATTCTCGCCGGCCAGCCCCAGCACGATGCAGCCGAAGAGCGGCAGCAGCAGGCCGTCGTGGAGGATGGCGAAGGGAACCAGAGGCCCCATCGCCAGCAGGCCATAGACGCCGGCAAAGCCGCCCACCGCGAGCCACAGGCGCAGGCGGCTCTCGCGCGCCATAAACCGGTCCAGATCGGCCAGCATCATGCCGAAGACAAAGCTGGCCAGGTGCGGCAATGGCGTGTACTTGAGCGCCCACAGCCAGTATCCGTAGCTCCAGCGGTCCACGTGCGCGATCCCGTCCGGGTTGATAACCATGTAGAGCGCACCGGGAACCATGGCCAGCGCCCAGATGCCGGCCATCTTTGCGAGATGCGATCCCGCCCGCTCCGGCCGCTTCCAGCGCGCCAGCCAGGGAAACAGCGAGTACATGAAGGCTTCGGCGGGCATCGCCCAGGCCGGCGTATTCAAGAATGTGGCCAGTGTGGGAAACCAGCCTTGTAAGAGTAGCGGAGTCAACGCCATGCCGACCCAGAACATTCCGTGCTGCGGTATCAGCGCTATGTTGTGCCAGTAGACCGGATACGCGTGGTCGGCATACTCCGGCATCACCATCCGCCAGCTCATCAGCAGGCTGAGCAGGTAGACGGGATAGAGCCGCGTGAACCGCGCCTTCCAGAAGCGCGCCGGGTCCAGCTTGCCCTCCCGCGCCGGCCCGCTGTAGTTGTATCCCAGCACGAATCCCGAGAGCAGAAAGAACAGGCCCAGCACAACGAAGCCCGCGTTGACCACCGGCGCCAAAAAGCCAAACGATTGCGGATTGGAAAAATGGAAGAAGACGATGTCGAGGGCCGCCAGGGCGCGCAGACCCGTCAGTGCATTCAGCCGTGCTGGCTTGCGCGTCTCCACTCGGTCTTCAATAACTCCAGGCACTCTATGCGCCGCTGACCCCTGACCCCTGATCCCTGATCTCTGTCTTTACGCCGTCACCAGCGATCCGATCTTCTCGCCCATCACCACCCGCCGGATATTTCCCGGCTGGTTCATGTTGAAGATGATCATGGGCAGGTTGTTGTCTTTGCACAGGCTCACGGCGGTCAGGTCCATCACCTTCAAACCCAAACGCAGGATTTCCATGTAGGTAATCTCGTCGTACTTGACCGCGTCCTTCACCAGCTCCGGGTCGGCGTTGTAGACGCCTTCCACCTTGGTGCCCTTCAGCAGCACGTCGGCCTTGATCTCCATGGCGCGCAGGCTGGCCGCCGTGTCGCTGGAGAAAAATGGATTGCCGATGCCCGCGGCGAAGATCACCACGCGCCCTTTTTCCAGGTGGCGGACGGCGCGGCGGCGAATATACGGCTCCGCCAACTGGTTCATGTAAACGGCGCTCATTACGCGGCACTGTAGACCGTGTTTTTCGATGGCGTCCTGCATGGCGATGGCGTTGATGACCGTCGCAAGCATGCCCATGCTGTCTGCGCTCACCCGGTCCATCTCTTTGGCCTGCTCCTCCACGCCGCGGAAGAAGTTGCCCCCGCCTACGACGATGCCAATCTCCACGCCCAGGGCGTGAATCTCGGCGATCTCGGCGGTAATTCCCGCCACTTTGTCGGCATCCAGGCCGAAACCGCGCTCCCCGGCCAGCGCCTCGCCCGATAGCTTCAAAACAATGCGTTTGTACATATCGTTTTGAGTATCGCACATCCTCGACCCGCTGTTTTCGCCTTTTGAAGCGCGCAAAAAGGCCCATGGTTTGCGCCCTGGGCCTTTTCTGTAACTCCGAATGCGGGTGAAAGTTACTCGCCGCCGCTTTGACCTGTGCCTGGTCAAGACAGCAGGTTTACATCTTTTGATGCGATATCATGCGTTGCGCTTTTCCAGGTTATCGAGCCTCGCATCGTGCTGGCCGAGGGTGCGATAAAACTCACGCAGGTCCGCCTCGATCCGGTCCAGCCGCGCCTCCAGCCGGTCGATTCGACTTCCCAAACGGCTTTCCAAACGGTCAAAAGACCGCTGGTTAAGGAACATCCCCACCAGAACCGTCAGAGTTGGTAACCCAACCGCGATATAGAGCTGCACGTTGTTCATGCTTCCAGCGTACCCCGAAGTCCATGTTTTGTATAGGCGGAACTCGCGTCAATGCAGCCAAAGGCGCAAAAAGGCCCAGGGCCGAAGCCCCGGGCCTTTCCTACTCCCTATTCCCTGTTCCCTGTTCCCTACTCCCTGTTTTCTTACTCCGCGGCAGCTTCCACGGGCCTGGTCTGCGACACGGTCCAATCGGGCGCGCCCACCTTGAAGCGAGCAAAACGCCGCACGGTGATGTTCTCGCCCAGCTTGCCTACCTTGGTCGCGATCAGCTCCTTGACGCTGATGGCCTGGTCCTTGATGAAGGGCTGCTCCAGCAGGCAGACCTCCTCGTAGAACTTGGCCATCTTGCCGTCCACGATCTTCTCGATCACCGGGGCCGGCTTGCCCGTGGCGGCGGCTTGGGCGCGGTAAACGTCCTTCTCGCGCTCCAGGTCCTCGGCGGTCACGTCCTCCGGCTTCACGTAGCGCGGGTCCGAGGCCGCTATGTGCATGGCGATGTCCTTCATCAGTTCGTGGAAGTCCTCGGTGCGGGCCACAAAATCGCTCTCGCAGTTCAGCTCCAGCAGCACGCCGATCTTGCCGCCGGCGTGGATGTAGGCGCCCACCGCGCCCTCGTTGGTGGTCCGCGAAGCCTTCTTCTGCGCCGAGGCCATGCCCCGCTTGCGCAGCACTATAAAGGCCTCCTCGATATTCCCCTTGGTCTCCTGCAATGCCTTCAGGCAGTCGCCCATGGGCGCGCCGGATTTCTCCCGAAGCTCTTTCACTAATTTTGCATCAATCTTTTCGCTCACTGTTTTTGTCTCTTTCCAGTTATCAGTTTTCAGTTATCAGTTGTCAGAGACAGGCCTGACTTAGACCGGCCACCGTCTTGCCAGTTTCGTCGTTACTGACTACTGAAAACTGACAATTGAAAACTGTCCAGATTAAACGCCGCCCTCAGCCACGTCGGCTTCGTCCAGCAGGGCCGCAACCGCCGCCGGGGCCTTGCGAATTCCGCCGCCCAGCGCCGCTTCCAGGTCCAACTCCACATCCTCGGCCGGCGCGGCCTTGTCGGCCACGGCCTCAACTTCCGCTGCTTCCGGCAACTCCTCGACAAAGGCCTTGTCGCCCACCAGGTTCGCGCCCTCGGCCGCCGAGTCGGCGATCTTCGAGGTGAACAGGCGAATGGCGCGCAGGGCGTCGTCGTTGCCCGGAATCACGTAATCCACCATCGTCGGATCGCAGTTGGTGTCAACCACCGCCACCACCGGGATGCCCAGCTTGCGGGCCTCCTTCACGGCAATCGTTTCATTGTTGGAGTCCACGATAAAGAGCGCGTCCGGCAGCCGCTTCATGGTCTTGATGCCGGCCAAATTGGCCTGTAAATGCTTGCGCTCCCGCTCCAGCTTGATCACTTCTTTCTTGGTCAGCAGCTCGTAACGGCCATCCGTGGCCATCTCGTCCAGTTCCTGAAGGCGCTTTACCGACTTCTGCACTGTTACCCAGTTGGTCAGCAGGCCCCCCAGCCAGCGCTGGTTGATGTACGGCATTCCGGCCCGCGTGGCCTCCTCGGCCACGGCATCCTGCGCCTGGCGCTTGGTGCCGACGAATAGAATCGTCTTGCCCGTGGAGCAGAGATCGGTAACAAACTTCGACGCTTCCTTGAACAGCTTCAGCGTCTTTTGCAGGTCGATGATGTAGATCCCGTTGCGCTCGCCAAAGATGTACTCCTTCATCTTGGGGTTCCAGCGCTTGGTCTGATGCCCGAAGTGAACGCCAGCTTCGAGCAGCTCCTTCATTGTGATCGTGGCCATTGGCCTCCTTCGTGGATTGCATCCGGGTGGTCGATGCCGGCGCCCGGATTGAACCCGCTTGCGCGGGAGATTGGTAGTACGAGTTGTCAGTTTTCAGTTGTCAGTTTTCAATAACCCGAAATTGGCGGTTCTGACGGCTGATAACTGACCACTGACAACTGACAACTATCTCTTGCTGAACTGGAACCTCTTGCGAGCGCCCTTCTGCCCGTACTTCTTGCGCTCCTTCATGCGCGCGTCGCGGGTCAGCAGGCCTTCGGCCTTGAGCGCCGCGCGCAGCTCCGGGTTGAACTCCAACAGCGCGCGGGCCACGCCCATCTTCACGGCATCGGCCTGCGCGGATACGCCGCCGCTCTTCACGGTGGTCACCACGTCGAAGTTCGAGGCCATTTCAACCAAGACCAGGGTGCGCTTGGCGGCCACGCGCTGTTGCTCGGTGACAAAGTATTCATCGAACGCCTTGCCGTTGACCTTCCACTCGCCCGTTCCTGGACGTAAAAAGACGCGGGCTATCGCCGACTTGCGCCGCCCCGTCCCGTAATACTGAACCAGATCCGCCATTCTGTGCTCTCTCCACCGGCTTTTAATCCCGGTTAAAACCGATTCCCTATTCCCTAGTCCCT
>Ga0326727_10021125_pt1 | contig 12803 bp, 12 predicted proteins | sample MB2enrmetagenome_FD_207643 | JGI IMG/M metagenome (GOLD analysis project Ga0326727, IMG submission 207643) | Lab enriched peat soil microbial communities from McLean, Ithaca, NY, United States - MB29MY | ecosystem: Environmental > Terrestrial > Soil > Wetlands > Peat | place: USA: New York...
GCTGCTGTGCCCTCTCCGTCGGGTGGGGGGCGCGGGCCCCCCCGCCCCCCCCCCCCCCACAGAATCCCAGTCCCTTCAGCCGTGCGCTGCGCTCCTTCGCTCCGGCTGGCCGCTCCAATTTGGTGCCAAAGAAGGCTTTTAATGAAACTCAATTCCACCGAAAACAGCGAAGAACCTTGTGTTGCCAGCTAAGCCGTTGATTATCAAGGATGTAGCCGATGCTGCCGATTTTTCGGACCTATCATCCATATCTTGCGTTTTTTGCGCCTTTTCGCGGTTCAATCAAATGGTCAATCCGTGTCCATCCGCGTCCATCCGTGGTTAAAGCTTTCCCCTGCTGTTCTTTGACCATCCCCTAAAACATATAGCTCACGTACATCTTGAACATCCACGGCGCCGCCAACTGGTTGCCCACGAAGTCCTGGAAAACAGGCACTTCAACGTCGGCATACATGCTGACCTTATGAGTAATTTGAGAAAGGCCGAAGGCCCGTCAAAAAAATGCTTGCATTAGCCGAATCGTCAAATAAATTTCCCTCATCGTGGCGCCAATGTTCTCCATGAAGGGTTTCAGAAGGAAACGGCAAAGCGCTTCCGCGTTTTTGCTCGGCCTCTTTCTATCGCTTCAGGCCATGGCGGTTTTTCCCGCCCTGCACGCCTTGGTCCACCCTGATTGTTCCGATCCCGACCATGAATGCGCGGTCACTCTGTTTGCCCACGGACAGGTCGATGCCTCGCCCGCAGCCGCGCCCGTGTTTCTTGCCCCGGCGCGCCTGGTCTTCCGCCAATCCCCGCCCCGCATCATTTTTGTCTCCGCCGATATTCGATTGCTTCCCAGCCGCGGTCCGCCGCCCTCCCCTGCCCTCGCCTAATTGTCAGCCATTCCGGCCGTTTCTCGCGGCGTGTAGCGCCCTGATTCTTCGCAGGCTGAACGGCCGGAACCCAAATTCCAGAAACAGCAGAATTTTTTAACTTTGAACAAATTTAAAATTTAGGACCGCAATCATGAAATCAACGTTCCTTTCCTGTCAGTCAGTCTGTTGCATGGGCATCGCGCTCGGATCGCTTGTCTGCGATTCGTCGGCGCTGGGTCAAACCAATAATCCCCCGGCTTCCACCAATACTTCCCCGGCTTCTTCCCCAATCTCCACCAACGTGACCAAATTGGACACGGTCACGGTGGTGGGCCATCTCAATGAAGCGCGCAGCCAGATAGTGCCCAACCTCGGCGCGACCGCTTTCACCATCAGCGAAACCCAGATCGCCGCGGAACCGCAGGGGGCCAACGCGCCGTTCAATCAATTGATCCTGCGCGCGCCGGGCGTGGCGGAGGATTCGGCGGAGAACGGCGATTTGCACGTCCGCGGCGAGCACGGCAATTTGCAATACCGCATCAATGATGTTCTGTTGCCCGAAGGCATTGCCGGGTTTGGGCTGGAGTTGGATCCCCGCTTTGTCAAGAGCATGCAACTCATCACCGGCTCGCTGCCCGCCCAGTACGGCTTCCGCACGGCGGGCGTTGTCGATATTCAAACCAAGAGCGGCATCTTCGAGCCTGCCGGCGAAGTTGACTTCTATGGCGGCAGTTACGACACCTTCCGCCCCAGTTTCGAGTACGGCGGTTCGGAGGGGAAGTTTAACTTTTTCATTGACGGCAGCTACGACCACAATGAACTTGGCGTCGAGAATCCCACCGGCAGTTCCACGGCGATTCATGATGAAACGGAACAGTTCAAGACGTTTATGTACGGGTCTTATATCATAGACCCGTCCAGCCGGCTCACCTTTATGGCCAGCGCGTCCTACAGCGACTTCCAGGTGCCCAACACGCCCGGCGTTGGGTCGGGAAGTCCGTCCGCGACAAATACGACTTACGCTTCCGCCATGCAAGCGGATGGCATTCTCCCCTCCGGCACTTTCAATTCCGCCAACGACAACGAAAATCAAAACGAGCAAAATTATTACAGTGTCCTCACTTACCAGAAATCCGCTGGTGATTTGGACTTTCAAATCTCCGCCTTTGGCCGCGAGAGCGAACAACATTTCACCCCGGACCCGATAGGCGACCTCTATCTCAACGGAGAGGCCAGCGAAGTGCATCGAACGCTTTACTCCGCCGGCTTGCAAGCCGACAGCAGTTATCCATTGGGCGACTCACATACGGTCCGGTTCGGCGGGTCTTTCCTGGCCACGGGGGATCAAAACAATACGTCAACTACAGTCTTCAGCCTGGATCCCAACGGCAATCCCACGACCCTGACAAACATCACGGACGACCACCCCCTCTACGGATTGTTCATAGGCATGTATTTGCAGGACGAGTGGAAGCTCACCCCCCAGCTCACTCTCAATTACGGCGCGCGCTTCGACGTTTTCTCCTCGTCGTTTGACGATGAAAACCAAGTCAGCCCGCGCGTCAACCTCATCTACAAACCGAGCCCCTCGACCACGCTGCACGCCGGTTACTCGCGTTACTTCACCCCGCCGCCCATCGAGAACGTGGGTGGAGGCACATTGGCAAAATTCGCCGGCACCTCCGGCGCCCCTGCCACCTTTCAAGATGATCCTGTCAAAGCCGAGCGCGCCAACTATTTCGACGCGGGCGTCACTCACACAATTATTCCTGGATTGAATGTGGGCCTGGACGGTTACTTCAAGACTGCCCAGAACCAACTCGATGACGGATTGTTTGGGCAGACCCTCATTCTGTCCGCATTCAACTACGAAAAGGGCCGGGTTTATGGCCTGGAATTGACCGCGTCTTACGAGACCAACGGTTTCACCGCCTATGCCAACGCCGCTTACTCGGTCGCCAGGGGTGAAAATTGGGACTCAGCGCAATTCCTCTTTGATCCGGCCGATATCGCCTATGTCCACAATCATTGGATTTATCTGGACCACGATCAGACGGTCAGCTCCACGGGCGGCGTGTCTTATCGTTTCAAGGAGGGGCACAACGCCAGCACCATGGGCTATATGGACATCGTTTACGGCAGCGGATTAAGACAGAATGGAGACGGTTTCGAGGACGGCCCCGGCAGCAATCCCATCCCCAACGGCTCGACCGTTCCGCAGTATTACGAGATCAACATCGGCCTGGAACAAACTTTCCAGGTGGCCCACAAGCAGTTCTTGAAAGCCCGCCTTGATGTCGTGAACGTGACCGACAATATTTACGAATTGCGCAGCGCAACAGGCGTCGGGGTCAACGCCGCTCAATATGGCATGCGCCGCGGCATTTTCGGCTCATTGAGTTACCGTTTTTAACCTTTGAAATGTTAATGGAAAGCTATCAGTTGAAATCGGACTTGGCCCGGGTTTGTCTGCCTGACCCGCAAGGGCATCCGCAGCGCACACTGGCCTGGGTCAATTCCATCTGCTTTCTGTTCCTTTGTGTCGCCCTGGCCGGCGCGAGGCCAAGACTGCCCACACCCAAGCCGGTTCCGCCCCTTGAGGAGCCGCTGCCCATCATCGTCCAACCCCTGCCGCAGACGCCTCCGCCCCAAGCGGAGCAGCCGAACAAGGAAGAATCGCCTAACGACAAAACGCCGGCGCCCCGCGTCGTGGTGGTGACCCTGGATTCCCCGGCCATCAGTTTCTCGGTGCCGACCATTGGCAACGTCCTTGTGCCCAATGCCCTTGCCCAAGGCCCCCCGGCCGCGCCGCCCAAAGCCCCCGCGGCGGTTCACCATGAGCCGAAAACCATTGGCAGCACGGGCGAGGGAGGAGACCGCCCCCAGCCTCCTTACCCGGAATTGGCCCTCAAAGCCGGAGAGCAAGGCACTGTCGTGCTATTGTTGACCGTTGATGACAGCGGCTTGGTTGAGTCCATCACCGTCAAGGAATCTTCCGGCTCCGCCATTTTGGACCGAAGCGCCCTGGACTTCATCAAACGGCATTGGATCGTTCCTCCGGGCAAGGGCGGCCGTGTTTTTCAAGCAACCATTTCTTATCAGATCAAAATCGATTAGCATGAATCCCGATTGAATTATGATGGCCAATATTGTTTTCAACTTCCTCATCAAAGGCGGCCCGGTCATGGCGCCGATTCTCATTTGCGCCCTGGTCGCCGTCGCCGTCGTGGGCGAACGCTCCTTTTGGTGGCTGCGGGAAAGCCGCCGGCGCGATCCCAAAAAATTGGAGCAAATCCTGGCCGCGCTCGAAAACGGCGACGTCACCGCCGCGGTTCAAATCGCCAAAGATTCGCCCGACCCGATCATCCGCATGATTTACCGCGGGTTGAACCATGTTCATACCTCCTTGCAGGGCGCGCTGCAATTGGCCGCGGGCATCGAGTTGGAACGGGCCGGACGATTCCTGACCGTGATGGACACCCTGGTCACCCTGGCGCCGCTGCTCGGTCTGCTCGGAACCGTCACCGGCCTGATGCGCGCCTTTCTCAGCGTCGGCAGCGCCGAATTGTCGGTCGTGGCAGTCACAGGCGGCATCGGCGAAGCCTTGATCGCGACGGCCTGCGGATTGGGCATCGCCATCCTTTCGCTCATTCCGTTCAACTACTTCAGCGGCCGGCTCGCCCGCCTTCAGTTCGAATTGGAAGCGGCGGCGACGAACGTGGAAGTGATGGTCGCCCCAAGGCAGCCGGGTGGAGATACTACTCTCAGATTGGAGGCCAAGCACCGCGCCGGATCGCCGGTTGAACCCGGCCTGAGCAAATGAAGTTCTCCTCCCCTGTCAAAGGCCGGCACACCCGGATCGAGATCATTCCACTGATTGACATCATGTTTTTTCTGCTGGCCTCCTTCATGATGGTTAGCCTGCAAATGGACCGCACCCAAAACATCAAGGTCCATCTGCCCTCCGCCAGCATGGCCCGCGCCGATTACAAGCCGGACATGATCAATATTGCGGTGGACAAGGCCGGGGCCGTCTGGCTGGAAAAGAAGGAGATCACCCTGCCGGAATTGGACCGGGTCCTCAGCAACCGTTTCCGGGCCGATACCAACCTTCCGGTCTATATCAGCGGCGATGCCGCCACCTTGCATGGCTCGATGGTGGATGTATTGGAGGCGGTGCGCCACGCCGGCGTGCAGAAGGTGGCCTTCATGACCGCGGGAGGAACCAACCAGGCCAGCCCATGAAAATCCGCTCCCCCATTGTCCGCAAACGGACGCGCTTGGAGATCATCCCGCTGATCGACATCATGTTTTTTCTGCTGGCCTCCTTCATGATGGTCAGCCTGCAAATGCAAAAAGTCCGCACGCTCAAAGCCAGCCTGCCCACCGCCACCCTGGCCACCCCTGCCAGGAAACCCGACATCATCAATCTCAAAGTCGATCGGGAGGGCCGGGTGGAATTGGACAAGAAACTGCTTTCCTTCTCGGAATTGCTCGCCGTCTTGTCCCACCGCCATGAACTCAACACCAATGTCCCCGTCTATTTAAGCGGCAGCCGTGACGCCACCCACGGTTCAATGATGTATGTGCTGGACTTCGTCAAACGCGCCGGCATCCAGAAAGTGGCCGTCGCCATCCAGGCCGATCCCGCCCGCCCGGCGGAATAATCATGAAAAACTTTCAACGCAATCTGTTCCTCGTCCTGGCCGTCGGCCTGTGCGGCGCCTGCGCCTGGCAATGGTACTTGCAGTCCGTGCAACTCAACACCATCGAGAAGCTGAACCAGATCATTTATCAAAAATCCGCCGACATCCAGGGCTATACGAATTCCATCAAAACCATGGATGCGGACATCAGCCAACTGCACGACCGCATCACCCAGCTCAAACAAGCCGCCGTCAGCAACGACCAATGGGCCGTCACCGAGAAACGCGAGGTGGCGAGGCTGCAATCCGCGGGCGACATCATGAGCAACGAGATTGTCGAGTACAAAGCGGCGGTGGATAACCTGACCGGCAAACTGAAGGAAGCCTACGACGGCGAGAAGAAACTGGTCGCGCAACGGGACGACTTCGTCAAAAAACTCAACCAGAGCATCCAGGCGCAAAACGATCTGACCGCCAAATACAATGAACTGGTGGACCGGTTCAACAAGCTCCAAACCACCAACGCCCCGCCGAAATAAGAAAAGCGCGACCGTCGCGGTCACGGCGCGAAACGGCCGGGTATTCCCTCATTCCGATTACTTCGCTTTTACCGATCGAAAGATGAAATAGCCGCCGCTGCCAGCCACCGCGACAAGACTAACTGGTAAAAACAATAGTGCCGCGGACCTCAGTTGACCATCCAGGGCTGATGCTGTCACGAGACACTCTAAAAAGGCAAAGATCAAGACAACTTCAAATTTCAGGAGCCGCATAAACCTCGTTGCCAGTCGATATTGGATTTGGGCGTTTTCCCCGGTTATTTCAACGGGATAATTATACAGGCGCGGGTAATGGTTTAAGATCGTTAACAAGATGTAAAGCCCCGCCGCAACCAGAGGCAGATACAACACGCTGCTTTTGCCTCCATAACCATCAACTGCCCCCTTCAGGTTAAAATGCATCGGTATGGTTTCCGGCAATCGACTCCAGGCCGCGCCGACAATCGCGAAACAACAAACAAGTGCGGCCAGCGCCAACAGTTCCAGCAGCACATCGCCAATGGTTAGAGTCACCTGTGGGTGCGGTCTTTGCTTGATGACGCTCCATGTAGTGATGTTCATGACTTGTGTCTAATCTCTCCCCGGCTGCCTTGCAACCTGTTTTTTCCGGCTGGCGGTTCCCTGACTGGCCGGCGGCCTACCTCCGTCCATTCGCCCGGTGCGCCCGCAATTTCTGTCAAATAATTGCCAAATAATGGCAAGCGGCTTGCCCCTTTCAATGTTTTGCTCCAAATCATGATTGCTGACTGTCATCACGCAAAGAAGAAGCAGCCCTTCCTGCTTGGAAATGTCATCGCCTGGCTTCGACGCACCGGGCTTATGGCCAGGTTGCATGATACAATCGCAATTCATGTCCCGGTTGGTTACGAGGATGAGACGGGGTTTCATATCGCGAGGGAAATCCCTCCAGATTCTCCCGACCCGGTCTCTGGCGCGAAATTTGGCAATTTTAATCCGCCGAACGGGTTGAGCCGCGGCGGGTAAAGCCTGCTCTTGCCCGAACCAAAAAAACTTGCCCGCGAACCTGCGGTGTTTACTCTTCGCCCGCATGTGCTCTTCCAATCATAGCGGCGCTGTTTTTCCGGTGGTATTGGCGCTTGGCTTGGCGGTCGCATCCGCCGGCTACGCGCAATTGCCGGTCATCCCCGCCGCGCGCGAGCCGGTCACCAACATCTATCATGGGGTGGCGGTCGCGGACGATTACCAATGGCTGGAGGACGCGGCCAACCTCGCCGTGCCCGATTGGACCCGCCGGCAGAACGAACGCACCCGCGCTTACTTCGACAAGCTGGCGTTCCATGATGGATTGGAGCAGGAGCTTTCGGAGTTGATCGCGGACACATCGGCCATCTACAGCTTGAAGGATTGCCGGGGCGGAATCATCTTTGCCACCCGCTTCAAGCCCCCGGCGCAGCAGCCGGTGCTCGTCCGGCTGAAATCGGTTTGCCCGCCCGCGCTGCGAAAGGTCGTCTTCGATCCCAACCTCTGGAACACCAACGGCACGACCGCGATGGACTGGTCGGCGCCGTCCACGGACGGACGGCTCACGGCCATCTGCCTCTCCGAGAACGGCAGTGAAATCGGCGTGCTGCGTCTCTTCCAGACAGACACAGGCCGCTCGCTGCCGGACATCATTCCCGGCGTCCAGTATCCGACCGGCGGCGGCAGCGCCGCGTGGAATGCCGACAGCACCGGAATCTTTTACACGCGCTATCCGCAACCGGGTGAGCGGCCGGACACCGACCTGCATTTTTACCAGCAAATCTGGTTGCACAAACTCGGCGCCCCCGTCAGCGCCGACACCTATGAACTGGGCCGCGATTTTCCGCGCATCGCGGAGATTGGACTCGCCGCGAGCCAGGACGGCCAATGGCTCCTGGCCACGGTCGCCAACGGCGACGGCGGCGACTTCGCCCATTACCTGCGCGGCGCCTCCGGCTCCTGGCATCAACTCACGCACTTCGAGGACGCCATCAAGGCGATCAAGTTCGGCAAGGATGCGGCGTTGTATCTGCTTTCCAAAAAAAATGCGCCGCTCGGAAAAATCCTCCGCCTGCCGCTGGCCGATCCTGATTTGGCCAGGGCTGCCGTGGTCGTGCCGGAAAGCCGGGGCGCGGTGGACGATTTTGAGCCGTCCGCCAGCGGGCTGTACGTCGCCCTGATGGAAGGCGGGCCGTCTCGTCTTTGGTTTTATCCGGTAAACCGCCGTTCACGCGTCGAAGTGCCCATCCTGCCAGTTTCGAGGGCGGTCGGGCTTCATTGCTGGCATGGCGACGAGTTGTTGTTTGAAAACGAAAGTTTCCTTGTTCCGCCCGGATGGTATGAATGGCAGCCGGGACTGGCCAAACCGCGCCCGACGGCGTTGCTCAGTACTTCGCCGGCCAACTTTGACGACATCGAAGTGGTCCGGGAATTTGCCACTTCCAAGGACGGGACGCTGATTCCGGTCAGCATCCTGCGCAAGAGAGGCATTCATCTTGACGGGCGGAATCCGGCGCTGCTCACCGGTTATGGCGGCTACGGCATCAATCTTGCCCCCGCGTTCGATGCCACGCGGCGCATCTGGTTTGATGCCGGCGGCGTTTATGCGGTGGCCAATTTGCGCGGCGGCGGTGAATTCGGCGAGAAATGGCACCTGGCCGGCAACCTGACGCGCAAACAGCATGTCTTCGACGATTTCATCGCCTGCGCCGAACATCTCATCCAGCGCAAATACACCAGCCCGGACAAATTGGCGGTGATGGGCAGCAGCAACGGCGGCTTGTTGATGGGCGCGTTCCTGACGCAACGGCCCGACCTGGCCCGCGCCGTCGTTTCCCGCGTCGGCATCTACGACATGCTGCGGGTGGAGCTTGACCCCAACGGCGCCTTCAACACGACCGAGTTCGGCTCGGTCAAGGATGAGGATCAATTCAAGGCGCTCCACGCCTATTCGCCGTATCATCATGTGAAAGACGGCGCCGCCTATCCCGCCGTGCTCTTTCCGTGCGGCGAAAACGACGGGCGGGTGAACCCGGCCCATTCGCGCAAGATGACCGCCCGTCTGCAAGCGGCGACGAGTTCCGGCCTGCCGATACTATTGCGCATGACGGCCACCGCTGGCCACGGCATGGGCTCCTCGCTCAAAGACCGCGTGGCGGAGCAGACCGACATCTACGCCTTTCTCCTTCAAGAACTCGGTGTGGACACCTCCCCCTGGACGTTCAAATGAAATGATGAATTTCGCACAAATGAACACGGCAAGTCCCAGCTAGCGTCTGTGGGTGCTGTTCAACGATTCTTTTAAGCTCAGCGAATTGGACCACGCTAATGGCGGAGATGCCTTAAGCTAATGACCGAATTGCTTCGTCGATGAGCACGGTCGGCGAGTTTCTCGGCGCAAGCTTCCGGGATGCGGGGGAAAATAATCGCGCGCCTCATCCACGATGCGTCACCGAGATAAAGCGGGCAATAACTGCTCATCCGCTCCAATTCCTTCACGGGCGAATAGATCTTCCGTTCTCGATCCTCCATCTTGATCTCTCGGCTTTTCACATGCGGTCACTTTTATTCCGGCCGCTGCGCCACGGGCGATCACATTAGCCTATCTTCGCAGGTAATTTCTCGAACAATTTCGAAGCTCAATCGAGCACACGCAACCCGAAAAAAATACCTTCTAAAACTTTTGCTCCAAAGACTTCGTCTTTGACTCGGTGGTGTGTTATCGAATTCCTTGCCTCCGCAAACGTTTGCATCTCACGAATAATGTCACCTACATTTACTTGAGACGATAACTCGGAAAGCTTATTAAGACAATTCTTTGCCATCTCTGGATCGATAGGATACTGTTTTCTGACAATAAGTTCAACAACCCTTGACCGCTGCTTCTCTCGGTTGGAATAAAGCACGCTTCCTAACTTTTCAACCGCAAATGCAAAAGTTCCGAGCTCTGGAACTGCACATATAAACCGTCCTGGCTGATCGGTAAGCGCTTCAATTACCGAATTCACAAGACAATTGAATTGGTCTATCGACAATCCTAACGTTGAGGCAATATGCATTCCACATTTGGCCATTTCGCCCTCAACTTCTTGGGCCAAAGTTGTGACAAACTCTTAACAGCGAGTTGTCCAGTTCCGGCTGTATTGTTGCAGCTTCTGGTATGGTGATAACGACCAGCATACTTCATATGCAAAAACAAAAAAGCTATTCATCCATGAGCTGTCCTTAACTCTCCGAGAATTGGCTCTGTCCGCTAAGAAATAACTCTGTATGATTTTACGCGCGGACTCATCGTCAAGACTATAAATAACAGACGGCAATATTTCAATTTGAGCTTCTGGCTCATCGTTGACTATTCGTTTCCACGCTTCAATCATTTTAAGAACAGTGGGCTCCGTTGAAGAATGTTTGTTTGTTTCGTCGAGCGCCGGGTAATTATCAGGTGTAATCGCTTCCGCCGGAATGATAACGCGCGTGGCGCACTTGAACCGATTTGGTAAATCGCCCCATTGAGCGGGATTGTGTATCAAGCCTAAAACGATGTTGTTCAGGTCGCTCAAGTCTCCTACGAGATGTAATACATAGTCCGCATCAACAAAAGCCAACCCCTCCGCATGTATCTCCTCGATCGTGCGAACTCTTTCGTCTGGGAGGAGTTGCCTCAGCAACCCTCGCTCAAACTCACGCCGAGCATCATGTACATAGAGCTTGTCCCAAAAGGGAGGTTTCCGAGGGAGTTTTTCGCTTTCGGGTCGTCCTATAACGCGGGTGACCGTTTCAAGAACGGCAAAATCTGCGATTATAAATCAGCCCAGCGGTTCAGTTTTTGCCGGATCGTCGTTTGGCCACGGGCAGCGGGGGCTGGAGGCGAACCAGGTGCAGTTCACCTCGGTCCAGCAACTCCCACTGGACGTGATCGCCTGGGTTGAGGCCGATGGCCGCGGCCAAGGCCAGGGGAAAACTCACGTAGAGCCGGGGCTGCTGTCCTTGCGAGCGGATGGCTTGGATTTTTAACGGATAGATGGTCGGCTGCATTTTTTTGGGCCTTTCTTCAAAAAGTGTTTGACTTCCATAGGCTAGATTATAATCTAGCTCCATGACGAACGCGACCATTATCCCATTCCAGACCCCGCTGCCGCAAGTCCTGCCCACCATCGAGGGCAATGTCGATTACCGCCAGTTCCGCGACCACTTCCTGCTCATCGATCAACTCCTGGTTCAGAGCGGTTTGGAAACCCAACTCCTGGAGAGCGATCTCCAGCGCTGGCTCTCCCAGCGCCAAAAGATCAGCCCCCAGGCCCAACGAAACCACCAACTTCACAGCCGCCGCGCTTTGCGGTGCAACCTCGCCCGCCAGTTGCTCCGGGAGGACTATCGCGGCTTCGCCGCCCGTCTGGCCGACAGCCCCCTGCTTCAATACTTCTGTGGCCTGGGCGAACTGGGCCGCGTCCAGGTGCCCGGCAAAAGCACGCTCCAACGCTATGACCTGTGGCGGCCAGAAGCCCAGGTGCGCCAAGGGATCCATCAACTCTTGAAGCTGGGCGCCGCCGCCCCGCAGCAACTCCCTCTGCCCCAAGCGGTGGATTTGGAAAACGCCTTCCTGGACTCCACCTGCCTGAAGGCCAACATCCACTACCCGGTCGATTGGGTCTTGCTGCGCGACGCCACGCGCACGCTGATCAAAGCCGTGCGCCTGATCCGCGAGCAAGGTCTCAAACACCGCATGGAAGAGCCGGAGAGTTTTCTCGCGCGCATCAATACCCTCTGCATCCAGATGACCCACGCCGGCAACAGGACCGACAGCCGGCGAGAGCGCAAGAAAACGCTCCGCCAGATGGATCGCTTGGTGGGCGTCGTGCGCAGCCATGCCCGGCGCTACCGGGGTTTGCTCGATCAGCACTGGCAGCAAACCGACTGGACCCGGCCCCAGACCGAACAAGTCCTCCGGCGCATGGACCAGGTGCTGGACCAATTGCCCAAGGCCCGAAAACAGGCGCGCCAGCGGATGCTTCAGGACCAACCGGTGGCCAATGAAGACAAAGTCCTCAGTCTCTACGAGCCGGACGTCCACGTGATCGTGCGCAACAAAGCCGGGGCCGAGGTGGAGTTTGGCAACACGCTGTTTTTGGCCGAAAATCCCCAGGGCTTGATTATCGATTGGGAACTCTTTCAAGAGAGGGCCCCCGCCGACAACCAGTTGCTGCCGCGCAGCGTGGGCCGGATGGAGCAGGCTTACGGCCCACGACTCAAGGCGGCCGGGGCCGACCGTGGCTTTGACAGCTACCCGAACCGGGTGGGACTGGCCGCCGATGGAATTTACAACGGGGTTTGCCCGCGCTCCCCCGCACTGCTCCAAGAGCGCCTGGGCTCCTGGAAGTTCAAGCGATTGCAGCGGCGCCGGGCCCAGACCGAAGGGCGCATCAGTATTCTCAAGAATGTCTTCTGGGGCGGGCGCATGCGCGGCAGAGGCTTTGGGCACCGCCAACTCACCATTACCTGGACCGTCCTGGCGCACAACCTCTGGGTGCTGGCCCGGCTGCAACGCTCGGCGATGGCCGCGCCCCAAGCCCAGGCGGCTTGAGCGCCGCCGATGCGATTGCTCCCCCCGTCAAGCCGGGAGGCGATGCGTACCGAAGCGGCACGATTGAGCCGCCATTGAGTGATTGACAGCAGAAAACTCGCCCCGGAATCAAGCCGTAACACTTATATCATAAGTCCTGATTATGATGTTTCCAAAATCCCACCTTTTGGGACAAGCTCTA
>Ga0326727_10021126_pt1 | contig 12803 bp, 8 predicted proteins | sample MB2enrmetagenome_FD_207643 | JGI IMG/M metagenome (GOLD analysis project Ga0326727, IMG submission 207643) | Lab enriched peat soil microbial communities from McLean, Ithaca, NY, United States - MB29MY | ecosystem: Environmental > Terrestrial > Soil > Wetlands > Peat | place: USA: New York...
GCTCGGCAATCTCAACATAAGTCGCGTCGGGCGTTGTGCCGCTCAACCGCAAGCCGCCGCCGGTCAGCAGCGCTTCGTACTCGCGGTTAAACTCGTAGCGATGCCGGTGGCGCTCGCTGATCTCCGTCGCCCCGTAAGCGCGCGCGGCCAGCGAATCCTCTTGCAGCACGCAGGTCCATGCGCCCAGCCGCATCGTCCCGCCCATCTCTTCCACGCCCAGCAACTCGCGCAGCTTGTAGATGACGCGATGCTGGCTGGCCGGGTCAAACTCGCTCGAGTTGGCGTCCTTCAGCCCGCAGACATTGCGCGCAAACTCGATGCACGCGGTCTGCATTCCCAAACATATTCCGAAGTAAGGCACCTGCTTCTCGCGGGCATAGCGGATAGCGTTCAACATACCCTCGATACCGCGCTTGCCGAAGCCTCCGGGAACCAGAATGCCGTCGAATCCGGCTAACTGAGGCTCATAACTCAGGTCCTCGGGAGTTTTCGATTCCAGGCCCTCGGCTTCAATCCATGTTACCTTGAGTTTCAAGTTTTGCGAGACAGCGCCATGAGTTAGAGCTTCCTTGAGCGACTTATAACTATCCTCATACTCCACATACTTGCCCACTATGGCGATGGAAACCTCATCGCTGGGGTGATAGCAGCGCTCCACTAACGCCTTCCATTCGGTCAGGTCGGCTTCCGGTGCTTCCTTGTGCAGATACTTCAGGATCAGCGTATCCACGCCTTCCTGAGCAAAGCAGAGCGGCACTTCATAAATGGAAGGCACGGTCTTGGCGCCAATCACCGCGCGCTCCTCCACGTTGCAGAAGAGGGCGATTTTCTGTTTCATCTCCCGGCTCAGGGTGCGCTCCGAGCGGCACAGCAGCACATCCGCCTGAATGCCGATGCTGAGCAGTTCCTTCACGGAGTGTTGCGTGGGCTTGGTTTTCAGCTCCTGCGCCGCTGCGATCCACGGCACCAGCGTGAGATGGACAAAGACAGTATTTTCGCGGCCCAGTTCCTGGCGCATCTGGCGAATGGCTTCAAGAAACGGCAGCGACTCAATATCGCCCACCGTGCCGCCGATTTCGACAATGGTCACATCCGCGCCATTCGACGAGACCTTGCGCATGGCGTTTTTAATTTCATTGGTCACGTGGGGAATTACCTGGACGGTCTTGCCCAGGTAGTCGCCGCGCCGTTCCTTGAGAATAATCTGCTCGTAGATGCGCCCCGTCGTCAGGTTGTTGTCGCGCGAGAGCGGCGCATGGGTAAACCGCTCGTAATGGCCCAGGTCGAGATCGGTCTCGGCGCCGTCGTCGGTGACAAAAACTTCGCCGTGCTGGAAGGGCGACATGGTTCCCGGATCAACGTTGAGGTAGGGGTCAAACTTCATCATGTTCACGCGCAAGCCGCGCTTTTCCAGCAGGCAGCCGATGGAGGCCGCCGCCAGGCCCTTACCTAAACTGGACACAACTCCGCCTGTCACGAAGACATACTTTGCCGACATGGGTGCAACCTCTTGATTGGATGCTTTGGATTGGACGTACCTGGTGGGCACAATCAAGTATGACAGAAATCAGTGCGCCAGGGAAACAGAAAAAGCTGCGGGCGGCGCATTTCTCTCCGTGGCAGCGCCACCAGCGCATCTGAATTCAATAGCTTATGGAATGGATCGCCGGAAACGCGAGAATCGCTCAAGCCGCCCCCAAACAGTTCTTGCCTGTTTCAATCCGGCATCCTACGATGCTGCTTGAAGGGAGCCAACCATGACGGCAACAGCCACTCTGCGACGCAAGCTGGGGGCTGCCGGCCCCGAAGTCTTCCCCATCGCCCTGGGTTGCATGGGCATGAGCGGCATCTACGGCCCGGCGGACGACGCCGAGAGCATCGCCACTATTCACGCGGCCATCGACGCAGGCGTCAACCTGTTGGATACAGGCGACTTCTACGGCATGGGCCACAATGAAATGCTGCTCGGCCGCGCTCTGCGCTTCCTCCGCGAACAAGTGGTGCTTTCAGTCAAATTTGGCGCCCAGCGCGCTCCCTGCGGCGCATGGATTGGCTTCGACGCGCGGCCTGCCGCGGTGAAAACCGCGCTCGCCTACTCGCTGAAGCGGCTCGGCGTCGAGTACATCGACATCTACCGCCCCTCGCGCCTTGACCCCGCGGTGCCCATTGAAGAAACCATCGGTGCCATCGCCGAGATGGTCAAGGCCGGCTATGTCCGCCACATCGGCCTCTCCGAAGTCGGTCCTGATACCATTCGCCGCGCCGCGGCCGTGCATCCCATTGTGGACCTGCAAATTGAATATTCCCTGGTGAGCCGCAGTCCCGAGGCGAAGATTTTCCCCCTCCTCGCGGAACTTGGCATTGCCGCCACAACCTATGGCGCCCTGTCGCGTGGGCTGCTCTCCGGCTCGCAGCCGGCCCCCTCAGGCGACTTCCGCTCTCGCCTGCCGCGCTTCACCGGCGGCAACCTGGCGCGCAATCGCCAACTGGTTGCGCAATTCCAGCAGGTCGCCCTCGCCAAAGGCGTTACGCCGGCGCAATTGGCCGTCGCATGGGTGCTGGCTAAAGGCAGCTTCATTGTGCCGGTGGTTGGCGCGCGCACCCGCGCTCAGTTGTCCGAGAGCCTTGCCGCTCTCGCCGTCGAATTCACCCCTGACGAGCTTGCCGCAATCGAAGCCGCCGTTCCCGCCAGTGCAGTGGCCGGAGCCCGCTACGATCCGGCCCAGATGCGCATCCTCGACAGCGAAAAGTAAGCCCTTCGCCTCGCGCTGGCCATTCATTCCGCTGCGTGCTCTTGCCGGCGTGCGTTACATCGGCTTGCGGCTCGCCGGAGGAACAATCCCGTTCATGCGCAGATACACCACCAACTGTCCATAGTGGTCCATGAAGTGCGCAATTCCAAAGGTCGTCATGCCCGCGCGAGTGCCGTGCTCCGTCATCACAAAAGCGTTTTCCGCGGTCATGCCGTCCACAAATGCGTGAGCCTGAACGAAGGAATCTTTCAGCGCCTTCACAATGTCGGCTTTGGTGGTCAGCTTTTCTATCGAATCCGCCATCGCCTTTTCGCCGGCCTCTGTGTAGCTCGACCCGCTGAAGAAGTAGTAGTTGGCTTCGGCCACGTGCTTGATCTGCTGGGCGAAGGTGCGCACGTCCTTGAACTCGCCCAGCGTCGCCGGCGGCGCAAAGTTGTATTTGTCTTCCGGCATGGCCTCTGCGGCCGAGACAAATTCACTCTCCATGCCGCTCAGCAGTTTGCCATAGGTCTGCGCGGGTGAAACCACTGTGCCAACGGCGGGCTTGGCGGGCGCGGCTGCCTGCGCAAAAACCAGCGTGGACTGTGCAATCAATAGGCTGCAACCGAGGATGCAACCGGCAGAGCAGGGAAGTTTCAACATCGGATTTTCCTCCCGCGGCCAGTGCCGCGTGAAGGAACTTTACCAGACCAAAGCCAATTTGCAACAGTCCCGCCGCATGAATTTTGCGTTGCCTGGGCCGCTCAAAACAGCGGAATCCGGTCTTCCCGTACAATCAAATCTAAGGAGATTGGCCGATGAAGCGAGTCTATATGGACGCCAATGCCACCACCCCTCTGCTGCCAGAGGTGATGGAGGCCATGCGCCCGTATTGGATCGAGCATTTCGGCAACGCCTCCTCGATTCACCTCGACGGCCAGCAGGCACACACCGCCGTTGACCGCGCGCGCTCCGTCATGGCCGAGTTTTTCAACTGCCACGACGCCGAAGTGGTTTTCAACTCCGGCGGCACCGAGGGCGACAACACCGCCATCTTCGGCCTGCTGCATCCCGGCGACCACTTCATCACCACCTCCATCGAGCACTCCGCCATTTTGCAGGCAGCCCACCGCATGGCGCAGCACGGCGTCGAGACAACCTTCGTCGCGCCCAGCGCGAGCGGCCTCATCGACCCCTCGGATATTCTGCGCGCTATTCGCCCGGAGACGCGGCTCATCAGCATGATGCTGGCCAACAACGAAACCGGCGTGCTCCAGCCCGTTGAAGAGGTCGGCAAAATCGCCGCCAACACCGGCGTCTTCTTCCACATCGACGCGGTGCAGGGCGCGGGCAAGGTCCCGTTCGACGTTCGCCGCTTCGGCTGCCATTTGCTCTCCCTCAGCGCTCACAAGATGCACGGCCCCAAGGGGGTCGGCGCCATGTTCGTGCGCCGCGGAACTCCCATTGAACCCCTGCTTGTGGGTGGCAGCCACGAGCGCCGCCAGCGCGCCGGAACCGAGAATGTCCCCGGCATCGTGGGTCTCGCCAAAGCTGCGGAACTGGCCATGCACTCGCTCGAAGATGGAACCATCACTCGCCTCGCCGCCCTGCGCGACCGGCTCGAAGCGGGCGTTTTGCAGCTTCCCGGCACCGGCTTGAACGGCGCACACATTATTGCCTGTCATCCTGAGCGAGCTATTACTGATTGTCATCCTGAGCGAGCGGAGCGAGTCGAAGGACCTGCTTCTTCTTTTTCGGACAACAAGCCGGGTGCCCCAGGTGCCTCGCATTTGGGCACCTGGGAATCAACAAACCCCGTTCCCCGCACAGCCAACACCACCAACATCTGGTTCGACAATCTCGAAGGCGAAGCGCTGGTGATTGCGCTCGACCTCAAAGGCGTGGCCGTCTCCGGCGGCTCGGCCTGCCACTCCGGCGCAACAGAACCGAGCCATGTATTGATGGCCATGGGCCTCGACAAAACCCGCGCCCGCTCCAGCCTCCGCTTCAGCCTGATGAAGACCGCAACCGAGGCGGATGTGGACTACGTTTTGCAGGTCGTCCCCGAAGCCGTTAACCGCCTGCGCGCAATTTCGCCGGTAACAACTGGAACGCTGGGGTAAGTCTTATTGGATCGGAGTTTGCGCTGTTAGCGGCGTTCGAGCGGCTAACTCCGCTGACTCGCCGACTTGCCGACTCGCTAACTTGCTGACTTGCTGACAATGACCAACCGCACCACCATTGCCGTCGCCATGTCCGGAGGGGTTGATTCCTCGACGGTTGCGGCGATCCTCGCTCAAAGCGGCGGCGCGGTCGTCGGCCTGACCCTCCAGTTGTGGGACCAAACCCGCCTGGCTGGCAAGCGCGGAATCCCTGACGCGCCCAAGGCTGGACGCTGTTGCTCACTCGACGATGTGTATGACGCGCGCCGCGTGGCCGAGCACCTCAAGATTCCCTACTACGTCGTCAACCAGCAGGAGCGCTTCGAGAACGATGTCGTCCGCCCGTTTGTCGCCGAGTACCTCGCCGGACGCACGCCCATCCCTTGCTCGCTCTGCAACAACCACCTCAAGTTCGACCAGTTGCTCCAGACCGCGCGCTCCATCGGCGCAGACCGCATCGCCACAGGCCACTACGCGGTCAACGAATTCGACCCCGCGCGCAAGCGCTGGATTCTCAAGCGCCCCACGGATCTCGCCAAGGATCAGACCTATTTCCTCTTTGGCCTCACGCAGGAGCAGCTTGCCCACACGCTCTATCCGCTGGGCCGGCTCACCAAGCCCGAGGTGCGCGAGATCGCCCGCCGGCACGGCCTGGCGCTTGCCGAGAAGCCCGATTCGCAGGAGATTTGCTTCATTCCCGGCGGCGATTACAAGCAGTTTTTGACGGCTTATCTCGAAGAGCAGGGCCGCCAGTTGCCGGAAACCTCTGGCGATCTGGTTGCCTCAACCGGCGAAGTCCTCGGCCATCACGACGGCATCTTCAACTTCACCGTGGGCCAGCGCAAGGGCCTCGGTGTCAGTTCGCCCTCGCCGTTGTACGTCCTCAATATCGACCCGGTCAGCCATCGCGTCACCGTGGGCGCAGACGAAGAGTTGGCCACGCCCACCCTGCGCGCCCGCGATCTCAACTGGATTTCCATTCCGGGTTTGTCCATCCCCATGCGCGTGCAGATCAAGATTCGTCACCGGCACGAGCCGGCCTGGGCCACGCTGGAACCGGCAGGCCCGGATGAGGCCGTCGCCACATTCGACGAGCCTCAGCGCGCTGTCACTCCCGGCCAGTCCGCCGTCTTCTACGACGGTGACGAGGTGGTCGGCGGCGGCTGGATTGTCTAGCGTGTAACTCCGGACCCGCGCAGCGACTCGATGATGGCCTTGGCCGATCTCAGCACGCCCGATATCTGCCGCACCGGCGCGCTGACAACCTCGTTCACAAAGCCTCCGGCCCGGTCCACGGTGTTCAAAAAGTTCGTGACCATGTCATCGATACGGTCGCTCTGATTCCGCACCCGTTCCATAACCCCGGCGGTCGTGACTTGCATCTCCGATGCCTGCGTCTGCAGCGCCCTCGTAATTGCCGCCACGTCGCCGGCCGTTGACGCTATCTTCGGCGAAACGCGGTTAAGAAGTCCCTGCGCATCGGCCAGAAACTTTTGCGCGTTGGCGAAAAACACCATCGAGTTGGCAAGAGCATCTCGCGAACTCGCCAGAACGTCACGCGTATCGTCGATGACGGGCATCACCGCGGAGCGCAGATTCTCGGCCTCTTCCCGAACGGCGTCAATCACTTTGCGCACGGTGACGAACATTGCCAGCAGGATGATCGTCTGCAGCAACACAGCCAACCCAATGGCGACAGCCAGGGCGAGCAGGATGGTTTGATTGTCCAGTTTTGGCATTGCAATCGTCTCGTTCCGTTTTTCTGTGGGTTCGCATCCCGGTTCTCTTGTGCGTTTCCAAAACCAGGCTATGGTATTCCATCCGGAGCACGCTATGACGCCGCTGTCTCCAGCGAGCGCCTGTGCTCCGGGCGGATAAAGGAACAAATCACAAGATCGAAATCAGGCCCAGTGGAAACACCGGATTAAACTTCTTTGGGCTCTTCGGCCTCGGGCGGCGTCTTGTAGGCCTGGCGTCCCGCTTCAACAGCCGCTGACACCCGGCCGGTCTGTTCGGAAACCAGATTCTTCCCGCGCTCGACAAATTCTTCCCACTGCGCGCGTCCGCGATCCACGTATTCGCTCACCTGCGCCTTGCTCTTGTCCACCAGGTCGCCCATCTGTTCGGCGGCTTGCCGTGAGCGGGCGCGCAGATATTCTGTCCCCTCGCGAGCGCCAGCGATCAACTCTTCCCTCGTCTCGCGGCCGCTCTTGGGAGCGTAAAGGATGCCTACCAGCGCTCCCACGCCCAATCCTGCCAGAAACCACGCCAGTCCATTGCCCTTGTTTTCTTCTGCCATGATGAAAGCTCTCCTTCTGCTCAGCTTGAAGATGGCCTGAGCCTATCAAATTCCCTACTGCGTTGCAATTTCAGTATAAGGAGCCGCAGCGCGAAAGCGGACATGAAGATGACATTCGGCCCCAAAAGACTGAGTAACTGGTGGAAGCACGGGAGTAAAATCCGTCTCCGCCATTGAAAACACACTACTTATCGTAACCTACCAGTGTCGTTTTGAGTCTGTATAGTTTTGCACTGGCTGTTTCGCGCTTTGAAGGTCCAGCCCGCAACTTATCTGCTGATTCACGCTCCTCTTTTGTTGGACAACTGTAACACTTGACTTATATCGTGATTCCCAAGTGGCGATTTCGAGGGCCTGATGACACTCTCATCTATTGCCGAAAAGCCTTCCCCAAAGCAGGTCGAATACAAGCCGGTCAACAAGGTTCGCTTTGTCACCGCGGCCTCGCTCTTCGACGGCCACGACGCTTCCATCAACATCGTGCGCCGTATCCTGATGGCCCATGGCGCTGAAGTCATTCACCTCGGCCACAACCGCTCGGTTGACGAAATCGTAACCGCCGCATTGCAGGAGGACGCGCATGCCATCGCCGTGTCCAGCTATCAGGGCGGTCATATCGAATTTTTCAAGTACATGATCGACCTGCTCAAAGAGCGCGGCGGCGCGCGCATCAAGGTATTCGGCGGAGGAGGCGGCGTCATCATTCCCGCAGAGATTGCTGAATTGCAAGCCTATGGCGTCTCCAGAATCTTCAGCCCCGAAGACGGCCAGCGCATGGGCCTGGCCGGCATGGTTCTGTCCATGATCGAGGCCTGCGACATCGATCTCTCGCCTTACGCTCCCGTCACGCTCGACGCACTGACAAACGGCGAACCGGCTCCGCGGCGTCGTGCGTTGGCGCAGTTGATCACCGCTCTCGAAAACGGCAAGGCCGCTCCGGAGCTCAAAGACGCGCTCCACAAGGCCGCCAAAACCATCACCGCGCCCACGCTCGGCATCACCGGAACCGGCGGCGCAGGTAAATCGTCCCTCACCGACGAACTGATTCGCCGCCTCCGCTTCGATCAGGGCGACGCGCTCGAAATCGCCATGATTTCCATCGATCCGTCGCGCCGCAAATCCGGTGGCGCGCTTCTCGGCGACCGCATACGCATGAACGCAATCGGCCCCTGGAACAACGGTCCTGGGAACAGTCAGGAACGCGTCTTCATGCGCTCCCTCGCAACCCGTGACGCCGGCTCTGAAATTTCCCTGGCGCTGCCCGATGTCATCGCCGCCTGCAAGGTCGCCGGCTTCAATCTGATCGTTGTGGAAACCTCCGGCATCGGCCAGGGCGACGCCGCCATCGTGCCTTTGGTCGATCTCAGCCTCTACGTCATGACGCCGGAGTTCGGCGCCGCATCGCAACTGGAAAAAATCGGCATGTTGGATTTTGCCGACTTTGTCGCCATCAACAAATTCGATCGCAAGGGAGCGCTCGACGCGCTCCGCGATGTCTCAAAACAGGTCCAGCGCAATCACGACTTATGGGCCCGTCAGCCGGAAGAAATGCCTGTCTATGGCACCCAGGCCTCGCGCTTCAACGATGACGGCGTAACCGCGCTCTACCAGGGATTGCTGCCCAGACTCCAAGAACTCGGCTTGCCTGTCAAGCCCGGCAAACTTGCCGCCGTCAGCGTGAAATTCTCCTCCGGGAAAAATGCCATCATTCCGCCCGAGCGCAATCGCTACCTGGCAGAAATTGCCGACACCGTGCATGGCTATCGCAAATTTGTTGCGCAGCAGGTCAAGCTCGCGCGCGAACGTCAGCAGTTGCAAGAATCCAGGCGCATGTTATCCGCAGCCCAAAAGGATTCCGATCTCGGCGCATTGGATGAATTGATCGCCGAGCGCGACGCCCAGCTTGATCCTCGCATCAAAGATTTATTGGCAGCGTGGCCCGAACTGCAAGCCGCCTACGCCGGCGATCATCATCGCTTCAAAAGCCGCGGCAAGGAGAGCCTCACCGAACTTGTTTCCACCAGCTTATCCGGCACTCGCATCCGCAAGGTCGCGCTGCCGCGATTCGAGGATCACGGCGAAATCCTGCGCTTCCTGATGCTCGAAAATCTGCCGGGATATTTTCCTTACACCGGCGGCGTCTTTGCCTTCAAGCGCGAGAACGAAGACCCCACCCGCATGTTCGCCGGCGAAGGCGATGCGTTCCGCACCAATCGCCGCTTCAAGCTCGTCTCCTCAGGCATGGACGCCAAGCGCTTGTCCACGGCCTTCGATTCAGTCACGCTCTATGGATCTGATCCGGCTCCGCGCCCCGATATCTACGGCAAGATAGGTAACTCAGGCGTATCGATAGCTACCCTCGATGATATGAAGGTTCTATACGATGGCTTTGACTTATGCGATCCCGCGACCTCGGTATCGATGACCATCAATGGCCCCGCGCCTACCATTCTCGCCATGTTCATGAACGCCGCCATCGATCAGCAACTGGACAAATTCCGCGCCGCCGCCAAACGCGAACCAACCGCCGCGGAAGAGACCGAAATCACGGCGCGTGTTCTTGAAAATGTGCGCGGCACCGTGCAGGCCGACATCCTCAAAGAAGATCAGGGGCAGAATACCTGCATCTTCTCCATCGATTTTTCCCTGAAAGTCATGGGCGACATTCAGGAGTATTTTGTCCGCCACAAGGTGCGCAACTTTTATTCTGTCTCCATCTCCGGCTATCACATCGCCGAGGCGGGCGCGAATCCAATTTCGCAGTTGGCGTTCACCTTGGCCAACGGCTTTACTTATGTCGAGGCCTATCTGGCGCGCGGCATGAAGATTGACGATTTCGCGCCTAACTTGTCCTTCTTCTTTTCCAACGGCATGGATCCGGAATACACCGTGCTGGGCCGGGTTGCGCGGCGCATCTGGGCCGTTGCGACGAGAGAGAAATACCACGCCAACGAGCGCTCGCAGAAGCTCAAATATCATGTGCAGACTTCGGGCCGCTCACTCCACGCGCAAGAGATAGACTTCAATGATATTCGCACCACGCTGCAGGCGCTCATAGCCATTTACGATAACTGCAACTCGCTCCACACTAATGCCTACAACGAGGCCATTACCACGCCCACTGACGAATCAGTCCGCCGCGCGCTCGCCATTCAGTTGATAATCAATCGCGAATGGGGGCTGGCCAAAAATGAAAATCCGCTTCAGGGCAGCTTCATCATTGAAGAGCTTACCGACCTGGTCGAAGAAGCGGTGCTAGTTGAATTCAAGCGCATCGCCGAGCGCGGCGGCGTGCTGGGCGCAATGGAAACCGGCTATCAGCGCGGCAAAATTCAGGATGAGTCAATGCTCTATGAGCATCGCAAACATGACGGAACCCTGCCCATCATCGGCGTTAATACCTTCCGCAACAAGGATGCCAAAACTGCGCAGCACATGGAACTCGCGCGCTCCACTGACGAAGAAAAACAATCGCAGTTGACTCGCCTCGCCGATTTTCATGCGCGCCACGCGGCGGAATGCCCATCCATGCTGGCTGCTTTGCAGCAAGCGGTCATCAATAATGAAAACGTATTTGCGAAGCTCATGGACGCTGTGCGGGTTTGCTCCCTTGGGCAGATTACCGAAGCCCTGTTTGCCGTCGGCGGGCAGTACCGCCGCAATATGTAGTGGCTGAGGCCTGTCCCCGCGACACCCGAGATTTCCACACCGATTCCAAGAAAAATGCGCCGCTTTGCTTCCTGCGCTGTACACTGTCCGTGAGAAAATGCTTCCCGTTTCTCTCGAAATGCGCGATATTCCAAGCAAAGGAGATCAAAGTATGAAAGTTCGAGCAGGTTCAGTGCGCGCCATCGTCCTTGCAGCTCTAGCCGCAGGGTGCATTGTTTCTTCATCCCCGGCGCAGGACGGCAAGCTCAAGGTTCATGCCGTTCCTCCCCAGGCTTATGTCTTCGTTGACGGACAAGCCCTGCACGAGTCAAGCCGCGGGACTTTCAAACTCAGCCCCGGCAGCCACGCTGTTGACATCTACAACTATGGTTACAAACCCGCAAGTCAGAAAGTAGACATCGCAGCCGGAAAAACCACAAAGATTGATGTCACTCTCGATGCCATTCCCGGCATGGTCTCCGGCCCCCGGGGCTGCATGACCATTGAAGGCGCTGATCGGGATGCCATCCTCCTCAACGGAAAAACGCCAGCCTTCTTTGTCGGTCACGGCGATGAGTTCAACAATGAGTTTCTTATGAAGCAGGAGCTCATTGTTCCGCCCGGCAAATATCTGCTCACCGTTCTCAGCAAAGATAAGGAAGTCTGGTCTGGCAACGTCGATGTTCCCGCCGACCAGCGCGTTGTCATTGATATTCCCAAGGGCGTCCGCAAAACCATTCCATGGTCCCGCGGCGAAAAGCTCCAGTCCCTGCCGCGCTTCAAAGCCGGCATAGCGAGCGCCGCTATTGTCGTTGCCAAGCCCACTGCGCAACTTACCGCCAGCAAGGACCATATTGATGCAGGCCAGTCAACCACGCTTAACTGGACAACCACCGATGCTCCCGGCGTAGACATCTCCGGCATTGGCGCGGTCGCTCCATCCGGTGAAAAGGCGGTGCAGTTGTGCGCCAACACCGCCTATAACCTCACCGCTACCGGGCCCGGCGGAATTGCCACTTCTTCTGTCTCCGTTGCCGTGAATTCTGCCATTACAGCCGACCTCAAGGCATCGCCCGCGGAGGCGCACTACCGGCGCATCGGCGACAAAGTAATTGACCAGCCCACGGCAACCCTGGAGTGGACCACCTCGAACGCCACCACGGTTTCTTTGGATCCGCTTGGCCCCGTTGATCCTTCGGGCAGCCGCACCGTGGACCTTGCACCCCAGCAGACAACTCCGGGGCCTGTGGACGAGACGGTGACGTATACCCTCAAGGCCTCCAATTGTTCCGGCGCCTCCGCTGAGGCTCGCACGGCCTCGATTCATCTCACGGGCGTCATCGAATCCCCGGCGGAAGTCAAGGCGCTTGAGAGCCGCCTCGCCCTGCACAGCGTCTTCTTCCCCACCAATCTGCCCCGAACCGAGAATCCCAATGGCGGCCTCGTAGCCAGCCAGGAAGGAACCCTGACTGCCCTCGCAACGGACTTCAAGAAGTATCTTGAGTTCAAGCCGGATGCCCGCCTTACCCTCAGCGGACACGCCGATGTGCGCGGGTCAGTCGAGTACAATCAGGCGCTTTCCGAACGCCGCGTCGCGCGCGCAAAACAGTTCCTCGTTGAACAAGGCGTTCCTGAAACCAGCATCGATACGCGCGGCCTTGGCAAAGAGCAGGAGCTCACAACCGCCCAGGTGAAAGACCTGGTCGAACAAAATCCTGACCTGAGCGCCGAGGATCGAGACAAAGTTCTCCACAAACTGAATGTCATTGTGCTGGCTCAGAACCGCCGCGTCGACGTTACCCTCAGCACCACGGGCGAACAATCGGTGCGTCTGTACCCGTTTAACGCTGCCGATTCCATGACCCTTCTCGACGAGAAGGCCCCGGCGCACGGCAAGAAAGCGCCCGCGGCAGGCAAGTCGAAAGACAAAATGAAGTAAGCTGGCCGCAGTCTGTTCGCGTA
>Ga0326727_10021127_pt1 | contig 12802 bp, 9 predicted proteins | sample MB2enrmetagenome_FD_207643 | JGI IMG/M metagenome (GOLD analysis project Ga0326727, IMG submission 207643) | Lab enriched peat soil microbial communities from McLean, Ithaca, NY, United States - MB29MY | ecosystem: Environmental > Terrestrial > Soil > Wetlands > Peat | place: USA: New York...
CAAGGTGGTCATCAAGGCGGTGATTTGCTTTTCCTTCAGGGAGTCGATCAGCCGCAGGAGCATGCTGTTGGTTTCGAGCGCGGTGCCGGCATGGAGCAACCCGGTAACCGGGTCGAGGACCGCGATTGAAGGTGCAAACTCGCTGACGATGCGATGGATTTTGACGAGATGCATCTCGAGGCCGAAGGTGGTGGGGCGGGCGGCGTGAAACTGGAGCAGACCCTTATCCACCCAACGCCGCAGGTCGATGCCGATGGAGCGCAGATTGCGGACGATCTGGTCCGCCGATTCTTCGAAGGAGAAGAACACGCATCGCTGCCCGCGCGCGCAGGCCGCGTCCACGAAGTGCGCGGACAAGCTGGTTTTCCCGGTGCCGGCCGTTCCCGACACAAGAACGCTGCTGCCGCGGAAGTAGCCCTTGCCTCCCAACATTTCGTCCAGAGCCGGGACTCCGGTGGACACGCGATCGAGGGAGGCGCTGTGCTTCAGGTCCACCGAGGTCACGGGCAGCACCGAAATGCCGTGATCCTCGATGAGGAACGGGTACTCGTTGGTGCCGTGAGTGGAGCCGCGGTACTTGACCACGCGCAGACGCCGCGTCAGAACCGTTTCGGTGACGCGGTGGTCGAGCACAATGACGCAGTCGGAAATGTACTCTTCCAGGCCGTGACGGGTCAGGCCGTTCTGGCCGCGTTCGCCGGTGACCATGGCGGTGAGCCCTCTTTCCTTGAGAAAGCGGAACAGGCGGCGGAGCTCGGAACGGAGAACCGCTTCGTTTTCGAGCCCGGCAAAGAGGGCCTCGATGCTGTCGAGCAGCACCCTTTTGGCGCCGATGGAATCGACGGCATGACCCAGGCGCACGAAGAGGGCCTCCAGGTCGTATTCACCGGCCTCCTCGATGAGGCTGCGTTCCAGGTAGACGTGATCGATGGCCAGTTTGTTCGCGGCGACCAGGGAGGCGACGTCGAACCCCAGGGAGGCGACATTGGCGGCGAGTTCCTCGGCGGTTTCCTCAAAGGAGAGGCAGACGCCGGGCTCGTCGAATTCCTTGGCGCCGCGCACCAGGAATTCCATGCCGAGCAGCGTCTTGCCGCAGCCGGCGGCGCCGCACACGAGCGTCGGCCGTCCGCGGGGGAGCCCGCCGAAAGTGATCTCATCGAGGCCGCGGATACCGGTCGGGCACTTGGGCAGACAGTTGTTTTCGGATTTTCGGGTATTAAACTGATGCCGGCGCAATCAGACCTCCTGGCGATCAGATGAAAGGAGTTTAGCACCCGGCGCGCGAGTTCGCCAAGTGCGGGCGCGCTCAGCTTTCAGAACGAGAGCAAGAATTTACAGCCACGGATGGACACGGATGAACACGAATTGAAAAACCAAGGAGTTATCCGTGTGCATCCGTGTGAATCCGTGGCTATTAGGATTTTCCTCGTTAAGCTACTGATCCAGGAGGACCCGCTTCCATTCGACCCTGGGTTTTTGAAAATTGATGAGCCGAGCCACACGCAGACGCTCGTTGGCAAAGGGGTCCACGCACTTCAATTCCACGATCACTTTTTCCTGGACTACGAGATCGGCCACATATTCGCCCACGTACTGCCCCTTGTAACAAACCGGAAATGAAACCTGAGCCTTGGCGCTGACACCACGAACCGCAAGCTCCCGGATCGGGGCCCGTTCATAGACCCTCTCCAGAAATCCGTTGCCCAGGACCTTACAACCTCGCAGGCGGAGGCAATTACGGCCTCTGTGAGATTGGATTCACCGCACGAACTCCAGCGCCAGCATCTTTTTCGAGTCGGCAACGTCGCGGCTGGAAAGAGCGCGCGGGCGGAAGCCGTGGTCTTCAAAGGCGGCCACCAACTCGCCGCGGGGGATGAAGCGCGGCGCGATTTGGCGAAACACGCCCATGGTGCCGACGGGCGGGAGCAAGGGCGCAAGAAGGGGAGGGTTCTCCTGAATCACGGTGAAGACGCGAGCGGCGGAGAGGCGGCAGAGGCCGGCTACGGCGGATCGCCAATCGACGTGCTCCAGGAGCAGGACAGCGACCACGAGATGGAACGGGCCGGGGACCGAGGGGCGCTCGGCATCGTCGACCAGGGTCTCGAAGGCGATGCCGCGGGATTCCAGGCGGGCGGCGAGACGCGCGAGCCAGGCGGGATTGATATCGGTGAAGGTGGTTCGGTAAGGGCGGAGAAACCCGGCATCGAGGTAATCGAACATCTGCCCGGTGCCGGCGCCGGCAAACAGAATGGCGGCTTGGGGCGGCGGTGGCGACGTGAGGAACAATTCCCGCAGCAGGTCGGCGTTGGCCTGGGCCTGGCCGTTGGCGGCCATGTGGGCTTCGTAGTCGGCGGGTTGGACGATTGCGGTCCAGGCCTGGCGGAGGGAAGGCGGCATTACGCTCCCGCGGCACGCATGCGCTTTTCGGCATCCGCACGGAAGCGATCGACGTACGCCAGCACGTAATCGGCAACGGACAGGGCGGGATCCTCGACCAGCGGCGTCAGATCCATGGCGAAGGTCAGGGCGCTCTCCTCATCGGTTCCATGGGAGGCGAAGTAGGTGGCGTTGGCGAGGCGGCGGCCGGCAGTCGCCAGGTCGTAGCGCTTGCCTCCGGTGACCTGCGAATCGTACACGCCCACCAGCGCCACCGCGATATTGGAGCGGGCCGAGACGGGGAGCACCTGCTTATCGTCGTCCTGGAGCCAGTCCAGGTTGCGCCACACCTCGCAGCCGTAGACCTTCTTCGGCACGCTCTCGGCGCGCGCGGCGCGCAACCCGGCGATGGCGCGCACGGCCACCGCCACATGGGTATCGTGCTTGTCGGCCAGGTTGTGCAGGTACACGACCTCCGGTTTTGCGGCACGCAGAATCTGGACCAGGTCGTCGACCACCGCGGTCTCATGGGGATCTTTCACCGCGCCGCTGGGGAACCCGAGCTGAATCTGGCAGGCGTACTCGCCCACGTACGCTGCCTTGCGCTGCTCGAGGAGCCGCACCTTCTGCATTTCCTCATCGGTAATGGCGCCGTAAATTCCCGAGCGCGGGCTGCCCGCGCCGTTGGTGACCACCACGCCGGTGAACCACTTGTCCTTCAGCCCGAAGCACTCGGCGACGCCGTGGTAGGCCATGATTTCGATATCGTCCTGATGCGCCGTAATAGCGAGGTGGGTGGTGCGCGCGAGCGCCGCTTCGGGCGGGGCGCCATCGGGAACAAACAAGTCTGCGTTGGAATTATGAAATTGCATGAGGTTTCTCCTGATTTGGAATGGCCGGCCGGCGATTTTGAATAGTGGGCAGGCTGGCGGCGGCGATGGCCTGCCCGTGCCGCTTTTCCTGCTCCCCTGGGATATGGAAACGGACGCGCCCGGCCACCTCCGGGAACTCCTCCTGGAGGACGCGGCCGGCCACGGAGAGGATCAGGTCGCCGCCCTGGCCCGTCATGACGCGGCCCAGCACCAGCAGATTGCGGAAGTCGTAGAAATCGGCGTAGGTGGCGATATTGTAGCCGAAAAACACGCCGATGGTTTCGTAAATGCGGCGGGCGCGCTCATCGCCCGCGGCCATCAGTTTTTGCACCTGCTCGAGCCTGGCGGGGAGCGGCATTCCGGTGGGCAAATCGATTCCGGCGGGACCCAGCAGCCGCCCTACGGCCTGCTGCGAAAAGTATTGCGCGCCCACGCCGCCATCGCCCGACCATTCGTCCACGGGCGCATCCTCGCGGTAATCCACGGGCACGAAAGCCAGCTCGTTGAGCCAGGTGGTGATGGTGCCTTGCGGGGTGACGAATCCGGCGGCCAGGCTGCTGCCCATGGCAATTCCGAGCACGGCATTGTCGTTGAGCGCCATGGACCCGGCGAGCGCGGTCACCTCGCCATCGTTCACCACGTCGAAGGGAATGCCGCCCCAGGCGGCCTGCAGGTCGAAGAACAGGCGCCGCACGCGGCTATCGAAAAGGGGCTGCGGCACGGAGCGGTAGAGCGAGCCCACGCGCACCTCGTTGGCTACGTAGACGCCGGCGGCGCTGCCGCCGATGGCATCGACCCGCGGGAGGTGCGCGGCGGCGCGGCGCAGAGAATCGTGGATGCCGTCGTAGTGGTATTGCGGGTCGGCCTGCGCGCTGGGATTCCAGGCGACCTCTTCGCTGAAGACCACGCGGCCTTCGGCGACGGCGGCGCACTTGCGATCGCTGGCGCCGAGATCGAAGCCGATGCGGTAGCCGTCGAGGTGGCGGCCGAGGGGCGCGGCGGTTTCCTTCTCGCGGGGCGCGGAATCGAAGGGGCAACTGACGACTTCCATGGGACGGCCATACACGCGTTCGCCCATGAACTGGAAATCGAAGGCGCGCGCGCCGGCGGGTGAGTAGACGCCCCGCAGGTAGGCGGCAATCTGGGGATCGCCGGCGATGGTGACGCGGTATCCGCCCTTCTGCCACAACAGGAACTTCAACAGGCGCTCGACGTAGCGGTGGTTGATGGCGGCGTTGGCTCCTTCGTGGGGCAGCACGGCGGTGCGGAACACCGATACCGAGCCATCGCTGCGTTCGAGCGCGATGGCGAGGTCCTGGGGGCGGCCGCTTTGCCGCACTGCGGCACGATAGGCGCGGTTCCAGAGAGATGCGGGAACGAATCGGGGGTCCAGGACGGGACGGAACTTGGGGGATAGGGAGATGAGATCGGACATTTTCTCTAAACCTCGTTGTAGCACAGGCATTCTTGCCGGTGTTCTTTTCTTGTCCCTTGCCGTTATGATAAGGACTCTATGTGGATGGGAATCGATATCGGCACCGGAGGCTCGCGCGCCCTCCTGGTGGACGAGCGCGGCGCCGTCCGCGCGGGGTACACGGCGCCGCACGAGGACATGCGGATGGAGCGCCCGCTATGGGCCGAACAGCGGCCGGAGAACTGGTGGGACGCGGCCGTGGATGCCATTCGCGGGGTGCTGGCCGCGAGCGGCGTCTCCGGCAGCGAGGTGCGGGGCATCGGGCTTTCCGGGCAGATGCACGGACTGGTGATCCTGGATGCAGACGGCCAGGTGATCCGCCCGTCGCTCATCTGGTGCGACCAGCGCAGCCAGCCGCAGGTGGACGCGGTCAACGCCGCCGTCGGGCGCGCGCGGATCCTGGAATGCATCGCCAACCCGGTGCTCACGGGCTTCACGCTGCCCAAGCTGCTGTGGGTGCGCGACCACGAGCCGCGGCATTTCGAGCGCGTGCGCAAGATGCTGCTCCCCAAAGACTACGTGCGCTTCCGCCTGACGGGCGAGTTCGCGTCGGAAGTCTCGGACGCTTCGGGCACGGCGGTCTTCGATGTGGTCCACCGGCGCTGGTCGTTCGAAATGATGGACGCGCTGGGCCTGGACCGCGCGATCCTCCCGGCGTGCTACGAATCGAGCGACGTCACGGGGGGGATTACGCCGCAGGTGGCGGAGCTAACGGGTCTGCGCGCGGGAACGCCGGTGGTGGGCGGCGGCGGCGACCAGGCGTCCAGCGCGGTGGGCAACGGCATCGTGGAAGAGGGCATCGTCTCCTGCACGCTGGGCACTTCGGGCGTGGTGTTCGCGCACATGGAGAAGGTGGCCTACGATCCCGCGGGGCGCGTGCATACCTTCTGCCACGCGGTGCGCGACAAGTGGCACGTGATGGGCGTGACGCAGGGCGCGGGCCTCAGCCTGCAATGGCTCCGCAATCGGCTTGCGCCCGGCACGTCCTACGACGCCCTGACCGCGGAGGCGGCGCAATCGCCGGTGGGCGCGCAGGGACTCTTCTGGCTGCCGTACCTGATGGGCGAGCGCACTCCGCACCTGGACGCCACGGCGCGCGGCGGGTGGATCGGGCTCACCGCCAGCCACACGCGGGCCGACCTCATCCGCGCGGTGATCGAAGGGGTTTCCTACAGCCAGCGCGATTGCCTGGACATCATCGAGGAGCTGGGGGTTGGGGTGACTTCTGTGCGCGCGTCGGGGGGCGGGGCGCAAAGCCCCTTCTGGCGGGGCCTGCTGGCGGGCATTCTGAACAAGCGCGTGGTGACGCTCGAAACGCAGGAGGGTTCGGCCTACGGCGCCGCGCTGCTGGCCTTGGCGGGCACGGGAGCGTACGGCTCCGTACCGGAAGTGTGCCGGGCCGCGATTCGCGAGACGGAATCGGTTTCCGCGAGTGCGCAGGATGCGGCATTCTATGAGAAGGGACACGCGGTGTATGGCGCCCTGTATCCCGCGCTGAAGCCGATTTTCGGACGCATCGCCGCGCTTTAAGTATGCTGCACGTCACCAACGGAGTTTCCGTTTCGCTCGACCGCTCGGGATTGAGCGGCGAGATCCTGGCTTGGGTAGACGCCCTGCACGAGGGTCCGGTGCCGGCGGGGCTCGGCCTGAACGATCTGAGCCGGTTGCGCGCCAAGTTCCTGGATTACGTGTGGCCGGGCGCGCGGTCCGCTGCGGAGATACTCTCGAACCGCGACCGGGCGCTGGGCCGGTTCGCCGAACACGAGGAAGTGACGCTGTGGTTCGAGCACGATCTGTACGACCAGTTGCAGCTCATCCAGATCCTGGATTGGTTTTGTCACACAGGCATTCCCGCCTGTGTAGCACGGGCATTCCTGCCTGTGTCTGGAGTTTCCACATTTCCTGGACCACCGGTCGCGGGTGTCCGTGGGGTGGGGCAGGCGGTTTCGCCTGCCGGCATAGGTAATCCCGCCTGTGCCACTCCCCGCCTGAGCCTGATCTCCATCGATAAGCACCTGGGCGAACTGACCGGGCCCCAACTGGCCGGCCTGTGGCCGCGCCGCCATACCGTGTCGGACGCCGAACTGCGGCTTGCCGCGGCGGCGTGGCGGGCCTTCCGCGCGCCCGACCCGGTGGGAATCGAGGAGCTGTTGCGCAGCGATACTTCCGCGCTTCCGTTCCTCTCGGGCGCGCTCCTGCGGCACCTGCAACAATTTCCGAGCGTAGAGAACGGCCTTTCGCGCAGCGAGCGGCAGATCCTGGAATTGGTGGAGGCGGGCACGCGCGATTTGGCATCGCTGTTCACCGCCGACCGCGCGCGCGAGGAGCGCATCTTCATGGGCGACACCACCTTCGCGCGGTACGTCAGCGGGCTGGCGGAATGCCGGCACCCTCTGCTGGCGAGCGCGGGCGGCGGATATGATCTGACGCGCACCGGCCGCGAGGTCCTGGCCTGCCGGGCGGACCATATCCGGCTCAACGGCATCAATCGCTGGCTGGGCGGCGTGCACCTGGTGGGCGCAGAAGCGTTATGGCGCTGGGATGAACGGCGGCAGCGCCTGGTGGCGCATTAGAGCCGCCCCAACAATCTCTGTAAGGCCCAATACGGTTCAGTTGACTGTGGGCGTGTCAACATTTCCCGTATCGCCGTTATCGTTATCAATCCGCCGATGCCGCCGCAGGTCCTTGCCAGTTCAGCGGTATGAGCGTGATAGGGTCAGGCGGCGGTGGAACGGCGAAACGGACGGAGCCCGAACCGCCCGTCTTGTATACTCAAGAAGTAGGACCGGGGCCATGGCTAACGAACACGTCGAACAGCGCGAAGGCGTCTACTACGTCCCCGGCACCCGCGTCTCGCTGGATTCAATCGTCTACGCATTTCGGGAAGGATGCTCGCCAGAGAGCATCCGCGAAGATTTTGAGGGGCTGACTTTGGCGCACGTCTTCGGGGCCATCGCATTTTATCTGGATCACGAGGCCGATATCGACGCCTACTTGGCGCAGCGCAAGGAGCAGTGGGCCGAGTTAGAGCGGGAGGGAACGCCTGCAAGTCCGGAATTGCAGGCCCGGCTTAAGCGTGCCAGCGCCAACCTACCGCTTCCTCGGCAATGAGGATTCGGTATCAGGCGGACAATGATCTCCGAAAGGCGATCGTTCGCGGGGCGGTTCGCCGCGAACCCCTGATCGATTTCCGTAGTGCGCAAGCAGGCCGGCTCGACGGAGTACCGGATCCAGAGGTGCTGGCGTTGGCCGCAGATGAGGGCCGGATTCTGGTCTCCCATGATTTCCAAACCATGGCGAAACATTTTCGACGGTTTACACGGTTCCGGCCCAGCCCGGGAGTATTGCTGATCAGGCAAGACCTCCCGGTCGGTCAGGCAGTAGAGAGTCTCCTGCTGATCTGGGCAGCTTCCGGACCGGATGAGTGGGCGAATCGGGTCTGCTTGGTGCCAAGCCTGTTCACGATCGCAATCGGCTGCACCGGCTAAGCAATGACTTGTTTCCTCGTGAATGCGAGGCCGGTTTCCGGGTCGGCGAGATTGTCCGCCCCTGGGTTTCTGGGCGCCGGATCTTCTACGCAACGGGCGTGATACGGCCAAGTGGCGGATCGGGCAGCTTCCGGCGACGCCACTTCAGGTGCCCAGAGTCTTTACTGCACCGGTAGGATTACCGTGTTGCTGAGTGAGTCGTTCGCTGGTATTGAGTATGGGAAGCCGGCATTGACCCAGCAGTTGGACCACTTGATTGTGAGGTTGTCATTGCCGGACGGAGCGCTCGGAGAGATGCGGATGTTGATTTGGTATAGACCCGGATACCCAGGCGTGACGCCAGCATACAAAATATCGCCTAGTGTTGCGGTCGGCGTCCCGTTGCAGTAGCGGACGGCTGCTGGACCCGTGGGCGCCACGCCCGTCTGAACCGGCGGAGCGACGACGCCAAGACCCGTCATGTACACGGTGACGACTTCTCCCCTCTGGGCGGGCGAAGCGGCAGTCACGAGGCTCCCGGCGCTTCGGGCGGTCCAATGTTGGCCACCGCTAGAATGGGCGCCGAAAAACCCGGGCGCCGGGAAGGAGCAGCCATAGGGCAAATCCCGCCACAAGCATTCGTCACAGTAACGACATTTGTCGCCTCGATCTCGCACCGCTTCGCGTGTGCTCTACGATATCAGAGTTCAAGGTATTAGGCCCTTAATAGCCCTCGATCATGGGAGTCAACCCGGACGGGCGATTTCGCCCAAGGCTGGCCTCGACACCCGCCACTGTTGGCGTGCCCACAGCCGCCGTCTCCTGGCGTCCTGTCACGGGATGCCGCAGACATCACCGGATTCACCGGATGTCGCAGCTTGACACAATCAGCGCCAAAACTGTACACTGTTCAACATCACTGCCGTTACCATGGTCAAAATTCTTGCGGTGGCCATGGCAATGCGCGCCCGAACCGGAAAGAGATGAGACATGTGCGAGGGTATCGAAACCCAATCGGTCCCTGTAGCCGGTATCGGAGCATCGGCCGGCGGCCTGGAAGCCTTCACGCAGTTGCTCAAGCATCTTCCACTGGATAGCGGCCTGGCAATCGTCCTGGTTCAACACCTCGATCCCAAACACGGGAGCATGCTGACCGGGATCCTTTCGAGGGAAACCCGAATGCCGGTCGAGGAAGTGCAGGATGGCGTCTCGGTTCAACCCAACCGGGTTTACGTAATCCCGCCCAACACGGGCATGACCATCTCCGGCCGGATTTTGCGGCTCACGCCCCGCGAGCAGAGTGCAAGCCCTCACATGCCGATCGATCTGTTTCTGCGCTCGTTGGCCGGGAGTTGCAAGAACAAAGCGATTGGGGTGATCCTCTCGGGGACGGGTTCCGATGGCGCGCTGGGACTGGAGGCCATCAAGGCCGAAGGGGGGATTGTCTTTGCCCAGGATGCGAAATCGGCCAGATTCGACAGCATGCCGCTGCGTGCCCTGGCGACGGGCTGCGTCGATTTTGTCTTGCCGCCGGAACAGATCGCCGGGGAATTGGCCCGCATCGGCCAGCACCCCTACGTGATGCATCCTGAACCGGCGCCGGCCGGCGAAGCCGCCGAAGCCGGCGATGAGCTCCACAAGATCCTGGCTTTGCTCAGGGCCGCCAAAGGAGTCGACTTCTCCCTCTACAAGCAGACCACCATCTCACGCCGGATCCGGCGCCGCCTCGCCCTGCACAAGATCGCAACGCTGGCGGACTACGTCCGCTATCTTCAGGATGCCCCGGAGGAACTGGACGCTTTGTATCACGAAATCCTGATCAAGGTTACCAGCTTCTTCCGCGATGCCGGAGCGTTCGAGGCGCTCAAAGACACCGTCATTCCTGAGATCCTGAAGAATCGCCCGGCCGGCCAGCCCATACGGATCTGGGTCCCGGGCTGTGCATCGGGCGAGGAAGCTTACTCCATCGCGATGTGCCTGTTGGAATCACGAGCCGAAGCGGGGACCAATGTTCCCATAAAGATCTTCGCTTCCGACATCAGCGATCCCGCGATCGAGAGGGCCAGGACCGGCGCGTACCTGGAGAACGTGGCCGCAGACATATCGCCGGAGCGCCTGGGGCGCTTCTTTGTCCGCACCGACGGCGGATACCAGGTCGGCAAGGCGGTCCGTGAACTCTGCATATTCACCAGGCAGGATCTGATCAACGATCCGCCCTTCTCCAGGCTGGATTTGATCAGTTGCCGGAACGTCCTGATTTACATGGGGCCGGTTCAAAAGAGAATCCTGCCCATTTTCCACTATGCGCTCAAGCCGAATGGGTTCTTGATGCTGGGGGCCTCGGAGACCGCCCGCGAATTCCCCGAACTGTTTCGGGCGGTGGACAGGAAGCACAAGATTTTCTGCCGAAAAGAGGTCACCAGGAGAATCCACTTCGACTACGCCGCCAGCGGCCCTCCACCGGGAAGCCGGGCTCCCACCAAGAGATTTGCGCCTGTGGACCAAGGTGTCTGGAACAGCCGGGAGATGCAAAAGAAGGTCGACCTTGTCCTGTTGGCCAGATATACTCCTGCCGGCGTGGTTGTCGATGAGGATATGGAGGTCCTCGAAATCCGCGGTGATGTCGGCCCCTACCTGGAGTTCGCTCCCGGCAAGGCCAGTCTCAGCCTCTCCAAAATCGCCCGCAACGCTGGATTGGCGGAGGAGATCGGGGCGGCTATTCAGGAAGCCAGGGACAAAACCGAGCCTGTGCGCAAGGAACGCGTACCGATCGAGCGGGAGGGTCGCTTCAGGGATATCAGCCTCGAGGTAGTCCCGCTCGATAGCACCGGCCGGCGCACTTTTCTGGTGTTGTTCGGGGAATCGGCACAACCATTGCCGCCCGGACCCGGGCAGCAGGCGGCCGATCCGAGAGAACGCGCCAATCGCCAGATCCTCAAATTAAAGCAGGAGCTGGCCGCCACCAGGAAGCACATGCTGGAGTTGGTTGAAGAGCACGAGACCAGCCGGGAGGAAAACCAGAGCGTCGCCGAGGAGACGCTCTCCAGCAACGAAGAACTCCAGAGCATCAATGAAGAGCTGGAAACCGCCAAGGAAGAACTTCAGGCTACCAACGAGGAGATGGCCTCGGTCAATGAAGAGTTGCAGAATCGAAACACCGATTTGCAGCAATCGCGCGACTTTGCGCTATCCATCGTGGACACCATACGGCACCCCCTTTTGGTGCTTGGGATGGACCGGCGCGTAATCAGCGCCAACCGGTCTTTCTACGGCATCTTCCACACGTCGCCCGCTGAAACCGAGGGCCGTTCGTTCTTCGAACTGGGGGGCGGCCACTTCGACACGCCCGAACTACGGGCGCGGTTGGACCGGGTGCTGTATCACGAGGAGTCTTTCGAGAGTTTCGAGTTCGCGGGCGACTGCGCGAAGATCGGCCGGAAAGTGTTGCTGTTCAGCGCCTGCCGGCTGACCGTTCTCCAGATGGTTCTGCTTACGATCGAGGACATCACGGAGCGCAGGGCCATGGAGGATCGGCTGAGCAGCAGCGTGGAACAGCTTCGCCAGGCGCAAAAAATGGAGGCGGTCGGGCGATTGGCGGGTGGGATTGCCCACGATTTCAACAACCTCTTGACAGTCGTCCTGGGGCACAGCGAAATGCTGCTGAGCGGCTCACCGGAGGAAGCGCCCGAGCATGACGCGCTCGCCGCGATCCGCAGCAGCGCGGAGAGGGGCGCTTCTCTGACCCAGCAACTGCTGGCCTTCAGCCGGCGGCAGGTGCTGCAACCGAAGGCGCTGGATCTCGGCGACTTGATTGCCGAATTTGAGAGAATGCTGCGGCGTCTGATTGGCGAGCACATCGAGCTGATCGTCAACTGCACCCCGGCGCTGTGGCGCGTGAAAGCCGATCCGGGACAACTGGGGCGCGTCATCATGAACCTCGCGCTCAATGCGCGCGACGCCATGCCCCAAGGCGGAACCCTGACCATGGAGCTCGGCAACGTCCACCTGAACGGGGCCCAGGCGGCAGAGCGGAAACTCACCCCCGGCCACTACGTGGTGTTGGCGGTCAGCGACACCGGGATCGGAATGGACGCGGAGACCCGGGCCCACCTCTTCGAGCCGTTTTTTACGACCAAGAGAGGCGTTGGCACGGGACTCGGTCTGCCCGTGGTCTTCGGCATCGTCGAGCAGAGCGGGGGCGTCATACGGTGTCATTCCGAAGTCGGGCGGGGCACCACTTTCAGCATCTATTTGCCGCGGCTGGAAGAAGTCCCGATGAGAGAGCGCGAACCGGGCGCCGCGCTAACCGAAGCGCCGCAGGGGTCCGAGGTTGTCTTGTTGGTTGAGGACGAAGATGGGGTCCGGCGGCTTACCCGCAGCATCCTGGAGAGGGCCGGTTACACGGTAATCGAGGCGCGCCACGGCAAAGAGGGCCTCTCGGTCTGCGAAACTCACGAAGGCCCCATCGACCTCCTGCTGACCGACGTTCTCATGCCGGGAATTGGCGGGCGCGAACTGACGGAGCGCGCGGCGCTCCTGCGTCCGGGGATGAAAGTCCTTTTCATGTCGGGCCACACGGACGACGCCGTTCTCGACCTGGGTATCAAACTGCA
>Ga0326727_10021129_pt1 | contig 12801 bp, 10 predicted proteins | sample MB2enrmetagenome_FD_207643 | JGI IMG/M metagenome (GOLD analysis project Ga0326727, IMG submission 207643) | Lab enriched peat soil microbial communities from McLean, Ithaca, NY, United States - MB29MY | ecosystem: Environmental > Terrestrial > Soil > Wetlands > Peat | place: USA: New York...
AAATGTTCCAACAGAAGATTCATACGTTTTATTTGAATTTACGCCTGAAAGCTGGGCTTATTTTGTAACGAATGCGAAGGCCGGAAGACAATTTGATTGTATTCTATACTTTAGCGACGGACAGGAACCTCCTGTCGAAACTAATTATCCATTTAAGTGGAAATGGCAAACCATCCCAGACAACCATTAAGCACATCTGGAGTACTTTATTAAATAAGCAATGAAACGGCTGGGGCCAAGCAATCTCCGCGCGGCGCAGCACGCGGCGCGGAGCCAGAGCGATTGAAGACAAGTGGCTTTCGCAACTGCCATTCACGCGCTATGGACCCTTGCGTTAACTTTATACTTCCTTCATTTCTTAGTCTTGGATTTTCTCCACATGGCACAATAGTTTTTTTCCAGCGTGCCAGAGCGTCCGCCGCAGGCTAACTTGCTCCCATGAATTTCGTGCCGCCAGAACTGGAGCGCATTCTCCGCCAGACGCCCGAGTTGCGGAAGGCGTGGTTGGTCGGCGGTTGCGTGCGGGATGGGTTGCTCGGTTGTCCGGGCAAGGATTTCGACGTGGAGGTGTTTGGCATCGGCTACGAGGCGCTGGCGCAATGCCTGTCGCGCTGGGGCAAGGTGGACTTGGTGGGGCGATCTTTTGGCGTGGTCAAATTGGCCACCGGCAGCGAACACAGCTATGATTTCACCATCCCGCGAAGGGACTCAAAAATCGCCGCCGGCCACAAAGGCTTCGCCGTGGATCTGGACCCGGACATCACACCGGCCGAGGCGGCGGCCCGGCGCGACTTCACCATCAACTCCCTCATGTTCGATCCGCGCACGGGGGAAACGCTGGATTTTTTCGGCGGCGCGGCCGATTTGCGGGAAAGAATTTTGCGGCACACCAGCGCGGCCTTTGTGGAAGACCCGTTGCGCGTGCTGCGCGGGATGCAGTTGGCCGGGCGATTCAATTTGCAGGCGGCCGGCGAAACAGTCGAATTGTGCCGGCGGATCAAAGGCGGCTTCGGCGAACTGGCCGGCCAGCGCGTGCGCGATGAATGGTTCAAGTGGGCGGAAAAAACCGCGGTCCCCTCGGCCGGATTGAGATTCCTGGCCGCAACCGGATGGGTGGAACATTTTCCCGAAATCCAGGCCCTCATAGGCACGCCGCAGGACCCGGAATGGCATCCCGAAGGCGACGTCTTCGTCCACACCGGACATTGTTGCGACGCCATGGCGCGGCTGCCGCAATGGCAGTCGGCCGCGCCCGAGGCGCGGATTGTCCTTATGCTGGCGGTCCTGGCCCACGATTTTGGCAAGCCCGCCACGACGCAGGAAGCGGTGAAAGAGGGGCGGCGCCGGATTGTCTCGCCCGGCCACGACGCGCTGGGCGGGGAACTGGCGCGGCAATTTCTGGAGCGCATCCACGCGCCGCCGGCGGTTCAGGAAAGGGTCGTGCCGCTTGTTGTCAACCATATCATCCACTTCCAGACCTTGAGCGACCGGGCCTTGCGCCGCCTGGCCAAACGCCTCGAACCGGAAAACATCCAGAACCTGTGCCTGGTCATCACCGCCGACAGCATGGGCCGCCCGCCGCTCCCGCCGGCGGAGCCGGAAAACGTGCGTCTTCTGCTGGCGCGGGCGCGCGAATTGGAGATACAGGACAAGCCGCCCGCTCCCATTCTCATGGGACGGCATTTGTTGGAACTGGGCCTGGCGCCCGGCAAGGACTTTGGCCTGATTCTGGATCGCGCCTACGAAGCCCAACTGGAAGGGCGCTTTTTCGATTTGACTCAAGCCCTGGCCTGGTTGCGGCAACAGGAGGATCTGCCTCAAGGCGCGAGATGATTGTGGACCAGGGCGCACAACTTCGTGACCAGTGGATCCAGCATGGCGTAATAGACGCGCTGCCCCTCCTTCCGGCGGGCCAGGATGCGGGCGCCGGCCAGCAGGGAGAGGTGCTTGGAAACATTGGCCTGGGTGGCGCCCGCCGCCTCCACAATCTGGCTCACCGTGCGCGGGCCGGCGCAGACGGCCTGCAGGATGCGCAGCCGCATCGGTTCGCCCAGCAGCCGGAAGAGCAGGGCGGCCCGCTCCATCTCGCCGTCGGTCAACAATCGTTTCTTCTTGCCGGTTGACATATTCGTAAATAGTTATATATTCATACAATGAATATGAACACATTGCAAGTCAAAACTTCCATCACGCCGGCCGGACTTCATCGCGCCCTGGCGGAGGGCGCCCCCGCCCATTTGCTCGACGTCCGCACCCCGGCCGAGTTCGCCGCCGCCCATGTGCCGGGCGCGAAGCTGATTCCCCTGGGCGACCTGGATGCGGCCGCCTTCGCCCGCTGGCGCGGCCCGGAGGAATCGCCCGTGTATGTCCTTTGCCAGTCCGGCGGACGCGCCCGCAAGGCGATTGAAAGGCTGGAAGGGGCCGGAATTCGCGGCTGTGTTCTGGTCGAGGGAGGCACGCAGGGCTGGTTGGACGCCGGTTTGCCGGTGGAGCGCGGTCAGAGCGCGGTTTTGCCGCTGATGCGCCAGGTGCAAATCACGGTGGGTCTCCTCTCCGCCGCCGGCGCGGTTCTCGCGCTGGCCGCCAATCCGCTCTTCGCCGTCATCCCGCTTGTCATGGGCTGCGGACTTCTGTTCGCCGGGTTGACCGGTACGTGCGGACTGGCGCTCGTCCTGGCGAAAATGCCGTGGAATCGCGCGCAAAGCTGCGGTTCGTGTTGTGCAACAAAAACCAACTCCGTGTCATGAATAATCCGCGACGTATTGTGATTGTCGGAGGCGTGGCGGGAGGCGCTTCCGCCGCCGCCAAGGCGCGCCGGGTGGATGAACTGGCCGACATCCAGGTCTTCGAGCGCGGCCCTTACATCTCCTTTGCCAACTGCGGCCTGCCCTATTTTATCGCCGGCGAAATTGACGACCGCGCCAAATTGATCGTGATGACGCCGGACAAGTTCTGGGAACGCTCGCGCGTTCGGGCCCACGTCAACCACGAAGTCCTTTCGATCAATCGCGCCGCGAAAACGATTTGTGTCAAGGCCTCTGATGGCCGCCAGCGCGACGTGCCTTACGACAAGCTTGTCCTCAGCCAGGGCGCCAAGCCCATCGTGCCGCTCATTCCTGGAGCGGACCTGCCGCACGTTTTCACCTTGCGCGACATCCCGGATATGGACCGGATCGCGGCTTTTGTCAACGAACGCCACCCGCGTCGCGCGGTGGTCATTGGCGGGGGATTCATCGGGCTGGAAATGGCGGAGGCATTCCACCATCGCGGCCTTCACGTCACCATTGTTGAGCGCAATCCGCACATCCTGCCGCTGCTGGATCGTGACATGGCGGCGCATCTGCAAAATCAAATACGCCGCGACAATTTCGACTTTATCACTGGCGCCGAGGCGGCCCGGTTTGACGCCGCGGGCGTGGAATTCGCCGATGGCAGCCAGTTGCCGGCGGATTTGATTCTGATGAGTGTTGGAGTGAAGGCAGAAGTGGAACTGGCAAGGGCGGCGGGCTTGGAAATTGGAGAAACCGGCGGGGTGAAAACCAATGGCCGTCTGGAATCATCCGACCCGAACATTTACGCGGTGGGCGATGCGGCGGAGACGATGCACGCCCTGACGGGCGCCCGCGCCCGCATCGCGCTGGCCGGCCCGGCCAACCGCCAGGGCCGCATCGCCGGCGCCAACGCCGCCGGCGCGCGCCTGATTTATCCCGGAGCGTTGGGCACCTCGATCGTGCGGGTTTTGAACATGACCGCCGGGTTCACCGGCCTCAACAGCGCCCAGGCGAGAAAGGCGGGGTTCTCTTTCTTCACCAGCCTCACGCGCGACCCCAGCCATGCGAGTTATTACCCAGGCGCGAAGCCCGTCCTGACCAAGATTCTCGCCGAGGAAGGCACTGGACGCCTCCTCGGAGCGCAGGTCCTTGGCGAAGACGGAGTTGATAAACGGGTGGATGTGCTGGCGACGGCCATCACCGGGAAAATGAGCGTCTTCGATTTGGAAAACCTTGACCTTGCCTATTCGCCTCCGTTCAGTTCGGCGAACGATCCTGTGAATGTGGCGGGATTTGTGGCCGGCCATATCGCGCGGGGCGACCTGGCCAGTGTCGCGCCGGAAACCTGGCAGCCCGATGGCGAATACCTGCTGGACGTTCGCGATCCTGATGAAGTGGAGGATTCCGGCTCTCTCAAGGGCGCGGTCAACATCCCTCTGGCGCAACTGCGCGACCGTCTGGCCGAACTGCCGCACGACCGCCGCATCGTGACGTATTGTCAGAAAGGCCAGCGCGGCTACCTGGCGGCCTGCGTTCTGCACGGACGCGGGTTTGCCGACGTGGCCAACTTGCGCGGCGGATACCTCCATCTCAAATTGCTCAAAACCCAGCCAGGATGACATCGCCGTCCCCCAGGCGTCCGTGTTCGCCGCCGTGAGCCGCCCAAAATCAAGTCTTATTTTACCAGCGCCCGGCGGGTGACGGGTGGCTCCTTGCCGGAATGGACGGCGAGGAGGCGTTGGTGGGTGGTTTTCATGGCCTCCACCAGTTCCGTGTAGGGGCGGTCGGTGACGTCCACCAGGCCGATATTGTAGTTTTCGCCGTCGCTGCGGCCGGTGTTCGGTTCGTCGGCCCATTCAAACCAATGGACGCCGATGAGTTCGGGAATGGCGGCGGCGTTCTCGACATAATAACGGTAGGCCACGCCGCGCTCCTCCTGGTCCTTGGTCTGCAACAGCCCGGCGGCCAGTCCCCGGCCCGGAGTGCCGAAATGGAATTCGCCGATCAGGACGGGCTTCTGCGTGATGCGACAGGCCGCCTGCACGTTGCGGGAGTTGACCTCGTAGCCGTAGCTGTTCATGCTGAAGACATCGAAGCCGCGGGAAGCCAGCAGCATGGCTTCGCTCGGGGGGGAGCCGAAACGAATGCCCAGATTGAGATGATTGGGGTCCTGTTGGCGAATGGCGGCGTTCACCGTGTCAAGAAACTTTTCAATCGCGTGATTGACAAAATCCAGCCGGCGCTGCGGGGTGTCGCCCTGGGCCAGAAACAACTTCGCCTCGGTCTGGATGGGGCAGGGCGGGGCGTCGAGGATGGCGCCGGCGATTTCCGTTTCGTTGCCGGGCCAGGGCGGTTCATTGGCGATGAAATAACCGAGAAGCCAGGGATCGTCCTTGCGGGGCGCGCATTGCGTGGCGGCGGCGGCGTTGACCTTCTGCGTGAAGTCGGGCGCGAAAACGTCCGGCAGGCCGAGGAAGCCGGTTTCGATGCCCCACCCGCGCAGCGTGGCCACGTAAGGTTTGCGCTTGGCGGCGGCCAAACGCGGGTCGGACCAGTTGGCGATGGTGTTCAGGCCCCAGGCGTCCATGCGGCGCAAGCTCAGGTCCACCCACGATTGCGCCCAATTATCGCCAAAACGGCGCTGCAAGTTCCAAGTCAAGAACGACACCATGCCCGGCTGATTGCCGCGGGACCCGGACGCGCGCGGTTCCGGCGGCGGCAGGGCGGCGAAAACGCCGTCGCGGCCCTCGGTGCGGGTGCCCGCGCTGGTACTCATCGAGTCGGCGCCCGTGGAAAAGAAAAGGTGTCCTTCGGGATCTACAAACCACCAGCGGCCCTCGATTTGTTCGACGCGAAAAAAGCCGGTCGCTTTGGCGTGGGTGCTTTTGAAGCCGCCATATTGGTCCGCATCGAATTCGCCCGGACGCAAGCTCTTATCCTCGGCGGCCCAGGCGCTCCTCAGGTCGTCGAGGGATTTCGCCTTGCCCGGCCAGTCCTGGGCGATCCATTGGCCGAATTGGTCCACCAGCGGTTTGGTTTCCAGGACGGCGTCGCCGGGCGATTGTTTGTCCAGGCGGATGGAGCGGATTTCGATGACCGGGGAGCCGATGGGATTTTGCATGGCCAGGCCGATGGATTCAACGGCCTCCAGCGGGCCATAGCTGCCCATCAGGTTGATCCAGTAGGAGGCGCGGGATTTGTTGCCGAGCGAGGCAAGATCGAAGCCGTGGAGGTCCGGGCGGCGGAAATAGGCCAGCGGAATGGCGGCCCGAATCCAGGCCCCCTGGAACGGCTGCAAGCGGACATGGCGCAGGCCGTTGGCGACGTGGATGCGCAATTCGAAGCGTTGCGCGGTGGAGGAGCGCAGTTCCAGGGTGAGAAATTCGTAGCCGGACCAATCGGACGGCAGGCCGGGGTTTATTTCGTCGAGCGTCCAGCGAATTTCGGTGGAGTCGCCCTGGAAGACTGCTTTGACCGTATCGGCGGGGGAGGCCGTGGGAAGGATAAATGCAAAATGCAAAATGATAAATGGAAGGAAGCCGCGAAACAGTTCAAGCGGCGTTGCTTTCGAGCTTCTCATGGATCTCTTATGGGTTTGGTTGACAGCAGCCTCCTCCGATCAGTTCGATTGGTCGGATCGGTCCGTTCCGTCCGCATGGGTGAGATTAAAGGACTTTTGGCGGTGAATGGCGAGCGGAATGTCGTGTGGTTTTGATTGTGTCGGCGGGGTTGCCCGCCTACTTTGCCGGCGTGAAACTCTCGGTGAAGAGCGATTATGCAATGCGGGCCGTGTTATGGCTGGCACAGCACTACGCCGACGGCGCGGCGCGGACGGTCGAAGAAATGGCCTCGGCTCAGGGGATTCCGCCCAATTACCTGGTGCAAATCCTCATCGAATTGAAATCCGCGCAGATTGTCAAGAGCCTGCGCGGGCAGGCGGGCGGCTACATGCTCGCCCGTTCGCCGGCCAGCATCTCCTTCGGGGACGTCTTGCGCTGCATGCATGGGGAAGTGTTCGATTCGCCCGCGCTGAACAATCCGCAAAATCCGCCGGAACTGCGCGCGGCCTGGGCGCGCCTGCAGCAGGCCGTCAATCAAACCGCCAATTCGATCACCTTCCAGGACTTGGTGGAGGACAGCGCCGAAAAGGCGAAAATGTATTACATCTGAGACACCCTAATCCTCAGCGACTTCTTGGGGAGCGCGGTCGTCTCGACCGCCGCCGTCGGCGTCCCGCCGACGGCCTCTTCCGTCACAAACGGACTCACCCTTTCGGTGAGTTCTCAAGCATGTCGCTCATGATTGGGGCATCAACCCCACGCCGAAACCATTTGCGCCAAGAGCGCAACGGGGTATGTTAGGCTTATGGATTGGCAGCCAATTGCGACATGGACCGTGTCGGCAGGCACCGCCGGAATCTTTCTGGCCAAGGCCTGGCCGCGCCGCCGGAAGTTCAATTTCGAGCGGCAGACCCATTGCGGCTGCGGGGGGGGGACGGAAGCAGGAAAGCAATCCGTGGTGTTCCACGCGCGCAAGGGTCAGCGCGCCCAGGTAATCGTAAAGATGAAATAGCGGTGCGCTCCGGGATTTAGCCCATCAAGGTGAGGTAAAGCCGCTTGCGCGCCGGCCGGTAATTAGCTTATATTCGATTGTTAAATGGCCATGCAAAAGATCACTTCCGAGATTCGGTTTTCCAAACGGCCCCAGCCCATTGCCCGCGAACCCGAAACCCATTGGGTGCCCAACACCGACGTCTACGTCTGCGAAACCGGAGTCGTCATCAAGGTGGAACTGGCCGGGATGCTGCGGGAGAACCTGGATCTGGTCATCGAGGGCAACCGTCTTATCAAAATCAGCGGACAGAGGGGCGACGGCTGCCGCAGCGGACATTGCAAATTCCTGGTCATGGAAATCAACTACGGGGCTTTCGAGAGCCTGATTGAGCTGCCGCCCGGTTACGACTTAAGTCGGGCCAAGGCGGCCTATCAAAACGGCTTCCTCCGCATTGACGTGCCCTGCGGCGGTTCCAGCAGCCAGGCGGAAAGCTGATTGCTGTTGACCTTGGTCCCATGGCCTCCATTATTCTCGCGGCATGACGACACCGGATACTGAGTTCATCAACATCATGGGTTCCGGGAGTGAAGGACCGGGCGACGCTCCGGGAATGCGAACTTGGGCTAAAGCCATGCCCGAATTGCTCCCCATCCTCGGTTTAGCCGACATCGTCATCTTCCCGGGCACCGTCACGCCCCTCCTGGTCGAAACCCCGCAAAGCATCCGGCTGATTGACGACGTCGTGGCCGGCGACCGATTTTTGGGGCTGGTCCTGCAACGCAATCCTGACGTGGAAACCCCCAAGCCGGCGGATTTGTGGCTGCACGGCTGCGCCGGCCGCGTGCGCAAAATGCTCAAATTTCCCGACGGCATGGTCCGAATCCTGGTCGAGGGCCTGCGGCGCTTTCGCATCCAGGAATTTGTCACCGAGTCCCCCTATCTGGTCGCGCGCGTGGAAATGCTCAAGGACGTGGTGGACACCACCCTCGAACTCACCGCCCTGACCCGCAATGCCGCCCGCGAATTTCAGGAGATTGTCAAACTCTCCCCCACCTTGGCCGAAGAAGTCAAGGTCGCCTCGCTCAACGAGCAGGACCCGGCCCACCTGGCCGATCTCATCGCCGCCAATTTGAATCTCAGTTTGCAGGAACGCCAGCACCTCCTGGAACTCCCGGAGGCCAAGGTGCGCCTGTCCCGCCTCCTCCCCTTGTTGAGCCGCGAGTTGGAGGTCCTCAAGCTCGGCTCCAAAATCCAGAACGAGGTCGTCACCTCCATGTCCAAAAACCAGCGCGACTTCTTCCTTCGCGAACAAATCCGCGCCATCCAGCGCGAATTGGGCGAGGCCGACAGCGGCGCGGCCGAGGTCAAGGAATTGCGCGAACAGGTGGAACAAAACAATCTGCCCGAAGAACCCAAAAAAATCGCCCTCAAGGAACTCAGCCGCCTGGAACAAATGCCCCCGGCCGTCGCCGAGTACACCATGACCCGCAACTATCTGGATTGGATCATCAATTTGCCCTGGTCCAAGTTCACCGAAGACAAGCTGGATTTGAAGGATGCGGCCGCGCTGCTCGACCGGGAACATTTCGGCCTGACCAAAGTCAAGGACCGCCTCCTGGAATTCCTGGCGGTGATCAAGCTCAAGCATCAATTGAAAGGCCCCATTTTGTGCCTGGTCGGCCCGCCCGGCGTGGGCAAAACCTCCCTGGGCAAAAGCGTCGCCGACGCCCTGGGCCGCAAATTCGCCCGCATTTCCCTGGGCGGCATGCGCGATGAAGCCGAAATCCGCGGCCATCGCCGCACCTACGTCGGCGCCTTGCCGGGTCGCATCATCCAATCCCTGCGCCGCGTGGAATCCAGCAACCCGGTCATTTTGCTCGACGAACTGGACAAGGTGGGATCGGATTTTCGCGGCGATCCCGCTTCGGCCCTCCTCGAAGTGCTCGATCCCGCCCAGAACAACTCCTTCACCGACCATTATCTTGACATCCCTTATGATCTGTCCCGCGTTCTTTTCATCACCACCGCCAACTGGCTGGAGCCGGTCCATCCCGCCTTGCGCGACCGCCTGGAGGTGATCGAACTGCCCAGCTACACCGCCTCGGAAAAATTGCAGATCGCCAAACGCCACCTCATCCCGCGCCAGTTGGATGAGCACGGTCTGAAGAAAAAGCTCGTCCGCTTTCCCGACGCCACCCTGCGCCGCGTCATCCAGGACTACACCCGCGAAGCGGGCGTGCGCCAGTTGGAAAGGGAGATCGCCGCCCTCACCCGCAAGGCCGCCCGCAAAATCGTGGCCGGCAAGGACGACGGACGTCCCCTCATTATCACCCCCAAGCAACTGACCGAATTCCTCGGACTCCCCACCTTCACCTCCGAGGTGGCCGAGCGCATCGCCCAGAACGGCATCGCCACCGGCCTGGCCTGGACGCCTGTGGGCGGCGAAATTCTCTTCATTGAAGCCACCCGCATGCCCGGCAAGGGCCAGTTGATCCTGACCGGCTCCCTCGGAGAAGTGATGAAGGAAAGCGCGCAAACCGCCTTGAGCTTCCTGCGCAACCGTGCCAAGGAATTGCACATTGACCTGAGCGATTTCGACAAGCGCGACATCCACATCCACGTCCCCGCCGGCGCCACGCCCAAGGACGGGCCGAGCGCCGGTCTGACCATCGTGGCCGCCCTGGCCTCCCTCTTCACCGGCCGGCGCGTCCGTTCCGGCCTGGCCATGACCGGCGAGATCAGCCTCCGCGGCCGCGTCTTGCGCGTCGGCGGCATCAAGGAGAAAGTCCTGGCGGCGGCCCGGTCGGGCATGAAAGAAGTCATCCTCCCCGAACAAAACCGCAACGACTGGCTGGAAGTCCCCATCGAAGTGCGCCAGAAAATCAAAGTCCATTTCGTCAACGACATCTCCCAGCTTTTCTCCCTCGCCCTGCGCCCCGAATAATTTGCCCCTTTCAGGCTGTTTTCTTGCATTGAAGGGTGAATGATAGGATTTGCCCATGCCTCAGCCATCTGAACGCGAGATTGAGGTTTTCAACGCCGCGCTGGAATTGCCGCCCGCCGAGCGGGTCGCTTACCTGGATCAGGCCTGTGTCGGCGACCCCGTCCTGCGTCAGCGCGTCGAGGAACTCCTTCAGGCCGGTGACAGAGCGGGCGGCTTCCTCGAAAACCCGGCGGCCGCTCCGCCAGCGCCGGACGGAACCGTCCGCCCTGCGCAGATTCCCACCGGGAAGCCCGGCGACAAGATTGGCCGCTACAAATTGCTCCAACAAATCGGCGAAGGGGGTTGCGGCGTGGTCTATATGGCCGAGCAGGAGGAACCGGTTCGCCGGCGGGTCGCGCTCAAGGTCATCAAGCTGGGCATGGATACCAAGAGCGTCATTGCCCGGTTCGAAGCGGAACGGCAGGCCCTGGCCTTGATGGACCATCCCAACATCGCCAGGGTCCTGGACGCGGGCGCGACAGACACGGGCCGGCCCTATTTTGTCATGGAACTGGTGCGCGGCATCAAAATCACCGATTACTGCGACCAGAACAACCTCTCCACCCATGAACGGCTTGATTTGTTCATTCAGGTCTGTCGGGCCGTTCAACACGCGCATCAAAAGGGCATCATTCACCGCGACATCAAGCCATCGAACATCCTGGTCACGATGAACGACGGCGTGCCCGTGCCCAAGGTGATTGACTTTGGCATCGCCAAGGCGACGGAAGGCAAATTGACCGATAAAACCCTCTTCACCGCCTTCGAGCAATTCATCGGCACGCCTGCCTACATGAGTCCCGAACAGGCGGAGATGAGCGCGCTGGATATTGACACGCGCAGCGACATCTACAGTCTGGGCGTGTTGCTCTACGAATTGCTGACTGGCCGGACGCCTTTTGACGCCAAGAAGCTGCTCCAGTCCGGCTTGGATGAAATTCGCCGTATCATCCGGGAAGAGGAGCCGCTGCCGCCTTCGACGAGGCTGCACACGCTGGATGGGGCTGAAGGAACGACGATAGCCAAGCTTCGCCAATCCGACCCTCCCAAATTGTTCCAATTGGTTCGCGGCGACCTGGACTGGATCGTGATGAAGGCGCTGGAGAAGGACCGCACGCGCCGTTACGAAACCGCCAATGGTTTGGCTGCCGATATTGGGCGCCATCTGCGTGACGAACCGGTGGTGGCCCGGCCGCCCAGCCATCTCTATGAGTTTCAGAAGACAGTCCGGCGCCACAAGTTCGGATTCGCGGCGGCGGCAGCGGTCATCATCGTGCTCGCGGCGGGCACGATTGTGAGCACTTCAGAAGCCATTCGCGCCCTGCGCGCGGAACACGACCAAATCCAACTTCGACAAGACGCCGAGGCCGCTCGCGCCGATGAAGCCAAACTGCTACAGGGAGCCGAAATCGCCCGCACGAACGAAGTCAAACTTCGACTGGAAGCCGAGGTCGCCCGTTCCAACGAAGCCAAATTGCTACAGGAAGCCGAGGCCGCCCGTGTCTTCGAAGCCAGGGTCCACAAGCAGGAGGTGGTTCGGCTGACCATCGCCCAGGCGGAAACGCTGTTCAACAGTGGCAAATATGACGAAGCGGAAGCGCTGTTGAATGGGATCGAACCATCGTTGGTCGAACCGGATGTCAACCATGCCGATTTGCGCCTGCATATTGCCGAAAAGCGAGTTTCGCAGAACCAGTGGAGTGCCGCCGCCACCAACCTTGCTGTGTTATTGCAATTGGATGGGACCGCGTGGAATTTCAAGGTCGCCTGTGATTACTATTTTTACGCCACGGCGGTCGTGGAAGCCGGCGACAAAGCTGATTATGAGCGCTTCCGGCGCCCGCTTGTCAATCGTTTTAAGGACGCCACCAACGATGCCGCCGGAGCCGAGTTCTGGTGCATGATCTCTCTTCTGACACCCGCCGACGACAAGTTGCTGACCGATTTGGGTCCGCTTTACGACATGGCAGCGAAACGTCAGAATTACACTGATGGCAACGTGCAATTTCAGAAGAGCGACAATTACTTGAGGCTCGCACTTGTAGATTACCGGCGCGGCGACTACTCCAAGGCTGACGAGTTGATTCAGCACTGCGTGTCCGTGCGAACGGAACCCCAACATCTTCCGACCGCTCTCACTCTTCGAGCGATGATTCACCACCAGTTGCACCGCGACGAAGAGGCGTTATCGGAACTGGCCTCCGCCCGTCAGGCCATCGATCCGATAATGCGATCCGGACCCGGTCCAAAGAGTGGTGTCTACGAGTGGTATGTAGCTGACATCTTTCTGCGCGAAGCTCAGGCACTGATCCAAGGTCAGACCAACGCGCCCTCCGTGGATTTCAAAGCCAAGGAGAATTGAATTCGCGGTAGTTCGTCCCATTCTCTCCCGATGACAAAAAACCGGCGACCGGCAGCAGTGATCGGGTAGTCCTCTGCTGGCGCGCTCCCTTTTGGGCGGAGATCGCAGAGGCCGAAAAGGCAGGACCCGCT
>Ga0326727_10021130_pt1 | contig 12801 bp, 10 predicted proteins | sample MB2enrmetagenome_FD_207643 | JGI IMG/M metagenome (GOLD analysis project Ga0326727, IMG submission 207643) | Lab enriched peat soil microbial communities from McLean, Ithaca, NY, United States - MB29MY | ecosystem: Environmental > Terrestrial > Soil > Wetlands > Peat | place: USA: New York...
GTGCAGCAACAGATAGGCGCGGCCCTGGTCCGAGCCCAACAGGGCCGCGGACATCACCGTGCTCTCGCCGCGGCCGACGCCGTCGACCCACAGGCTCTCGTAGCGGCGGACATAGCGCTCGGCCTGGGCGCGCATGCGCCGGTCCGACAGCATCCGCCGCGACAGCCGGCGGATCGCCGCCGGCGCGAAGCGGCGCACCACGTCCATCGCCCCGGTCGCATCCCCAGCCTGGAAGGCGGCGGCGATCTCGTCGATGCGCGGGCGCGGCAGCAGGGCGGCGGCGTCCACGCCCATGGCCTCGACCTCGCCGATCAGCACGCTGGCCAGGGATTCGTCGCTCGGCGGCGCCTCCTCCATCGACGATAGCAGCTCCTTCCAGGTCCAGCCCTCGGCCGCGGCCTCCGGCGGCTCGCGCCCGCCGGCCGCCTCGAACACCGTCTTGAACTCCGCGTCGGTCGCGGTCGGCGTCAGCTTCAGCCGCGGACGCAGGCCCCCGCCTTCGGCCTCGGCCGGCGGCTCGGCCCGCGGCGGGGCCGGCTCCGGGCGCGGCGCGGCGACGCGCGGCGGCGGCGCGGTCGAGCTGGCGGCGCCGGCCACCACGCCCATCAGCCTGACCGCCTCGCTCAGCATGTCGTAGTTGCGCCGCACCCGGTCCTGGAAGGCCGCGTCGATGCTCTGGGTCTCCTCCGCCGCGCGGCGGGCCGAGGCCATCAGCGCCTCCATGCCGCGGGCCAGGCTCACGCGCACCTGCTCGGCCCCGCTCTCGGCGTCGGCCGGCAGCCTGGCGATGCGGGCGTCGACCTCGGTCAGGAGCCGCTCGAGTTCGCCAAGGGTCTCGCGTGCGGCGGCCACGCCCTGGGCCAGCTGGGCGGCGGTGCGCGCGCCGGCCTCTTCCACCAGCCGGGCGGACTGGTCGACCAGGCCCTTGGCCTCGCTCATCCGCGCATCGAAGGCCACGTCGGCGCGCTGGCCGGCGGCGAAGGCGGCCTCGCTCAGCTGGTCGATCCGATCGCGCACCATCTGGGCGTGTTCTTCGGCCGCCCGGCGCGCCTGTTCGGCGTGCGCCTCGGCCGCGCGGCGTGCTTCCTCGGCGGTGGCGGCCAGGCTGTCGATGGTCTCGCGGGTCTGGGCCTCCAGGGCGATGCGCTCGCTTGCGGCCGCCTCGGTGACGGCGCTGAGCGCGCGCGTCGCCGCCTCGCCCAGCTGCTCGCGCTCCTCGCCGGCGGTCTCGGCGATCTCCTTCAGCCGCGCCCCGGCCTCGTCGATCAGTCCGCGCAGCGCCTCGGCGCCGCGGGCGGCGTTCTCGTCGATCTGGCCGGCGCCCTCGCGCACATGAGCGGCGATCTCGACGAACTGGGCGCGCTGGGACTCGGCCGCGGCCGCGAAGGCCTCCTGGTCGGCGCGCAGGCCGTGGGCGACGCTGACCAGGGCGGCGCGCTGGCCGGTCAGGCTCTCCTCGACCACCCGCACCTGATCGCCGACGCCGAGCCCGGCGGTCTCCAGCCGCGCCACCTGGCGGGCCAGGTCCTCGCCGGCGACCCTCGCCGCGTCCGAAGCCTCGCCGGCGGCGGCGGCCAGGTCGGCGGCCCGCGCGGCCAGCGCCGCCTCGGCCTCGCGGATCTGGGTCTCGGCCAGGTCGGAGGCCTCGGCGACCATCTTGGCGTGGCGGGCGATGGTGTCGGCCACGCCCGCGGCCTGGGCGTCCAGGCTGCCGGCCAGCTCGCCCATCTTCTCGCGCTCTGCGCCGAGGCCCTCGGTCAGGGCGGCCGCGGTGCGGGTCGACGCCTGGGCCGCCTCGATCAGGGCGCGGCTCTCGGCGGCCAGCACGTCGCGCAGGGCGGTCAGCTCGTCGCGCACCTGGGCCGCCGCGCCGGTGGCCAGTTCGATCTCGCGTCGCACCGTCTCGACCGCGCCGCCGGCGCCGCGCGCGGCCAGGGCGGCCGGCTGCAGCAGGGTGTCGGCCAGCATCTGCGCCCGCCGTGTCTCGGCCGCCAGCCGCGCGCCCTGATGGGCGACATAGGCGGCCAGCCAGACCAGGGCCATCGGTCCCACCGCCAGCAGCCCCAGCACCGCCAGGGCGAACGGATCATTGGCGAAGGGCACGATCTCGCGCCGATAGCCCCAGGCGAACATGATCGGCGCCAGCGCCCAGAGCAGAGAGACCGCCGCGGCGGTCAGATAGAAGGGCCAGGCGCGCGGGCTGCGCACCCGGCCGGCGCGGTCTTCGACGCCGAGGGCCGGCAGCTCGGGCGCGGCCGGGGCGGCGGGCGCCTGCTCGCCGCTGACCACCACGGCGCCGCCCTGTCCGGCGAGCTGATACTCCGGCGGCTGGAAGTCGAGGTCTTCGGGCGCGTCGACCAGCTCCGGCGGCGCCTCCGGGGTCGGCGGCGGCATCGCCCGCGACAGGTCGAGCGGCTGTGGCCTCTTCGGTTTCATGCTCGGCCCGTTTCACCTCGTCGGAGGCCTGTCACCCGAGCGCTCGCCCCCGCGTCGCGCCCGCTCCAGCACTACCGAGGAAACCGCCAGGCGGAAAGCCGGTTTCGCGGCCTCGGCGCGCCGACCGCCGTTATCGGCGGGCTGGGACGCGCACGCGTCGGGCAAGACGACGTCCGCGCAAATTTGCAACGTGTACGGATTAAGTCGCCGTTGGTGGGGATCCGTCGTGTCGCCGAGCTGAAATGAGATTCGTTTGCGGAGCTCGACTGTCACTAAACTGACAAGCCCCCTCAGTATTGACCCTGGCAGAGGGTGGCTCAACCGACGCCCGTTCATGGAGATGGGGATGTTGAAGAGACTGATAGCGGCCGCATGCGCGCTGGCGACCATCAGCGCTGCGGCAAGCGCCCAGGCGACCGACCTGACCGGGGCGGGCGCGACCTTCCCGGCGCCGGTCTATTCGAAGTGGGCCGAGACCTACCGCGCCCAGACCGGGATCGGCCTGAACTATCAGGCGATCGGCTCCGGCGGCGGCATCAAGCAAATCAAGGCGCGGACCGTCGACTTCGGCGCCTCCGACAAGCCGCTGAAGCCCGAGGACCTGAACGCCGCCGGCCTGTTCCAATTCCCGACCGTGGTCGGCGGGGTGGTGCCGGTGATGAACCTGCCCGGCATCCATGCCGGCCAGATCAAGCTGACCGGCGAGCTGCTCGGCGACATCTATCTGGGCGCCATCACCAAGTGGAACGATCCTCGGCTCAAGGCGCTGAACCCGGCCGTGCCGCTGCCCAACCTGCCGATCACCGTCGTGCACCGCTCGGACGGCTCGGGCACCAGCTTCCTGTTCACCTCCTATCTGACCATGAAGGACCCGGCCTGGGCCTCCAAGGTCGGGGCCAGCGACTCGGTGCAGTGGCCGACCGGCCTCGGCGGCAAGGGCAACGACGGGGTCTCGGCCTTCGTGCGTCAGACCATCGGCTCGATCGGCTACGTCGAATACGCCTACGCCAAGCAGAACCACATGACCTACGCCCTGATGCAGACGCACCAGGGGACCTTCGTCCCGCCGGACGCCAACAACTTCGCCGCGGCCGCCGGCCACGGCGACTGGTCCAAGGCCCCCGGCTTCTATCTGCTGCTGCTCGATCAGCCCGGCCCGGCCTCCTGGCCGATCACCGGGGCGACCTTCATCCTGGTCTACAAGCAGCAATCCAACCCGGAAGCGGGCGCGCAGGTGCTCAAGTTCTTCGATTGGGCGTACAAGAACGGCGACCCGGCCGCCGAGGCGCTTGACTATGTGCCGCTGCCCGCGCCGGTGAAGGGCATGATCCGCAAGGCCTGGATCGCCAACGTCAAGGGGCCGAACGGTCAGCCGGTCTACGTTTCGCGCTGAGTTGGCGCGCGTCTTCAATTCCCCGAGGGTGGAGGCTGGCGCCGCGCCAGCCTCCATCGTTTGCGCCTAAGGACCCGATGACCGCCGCCATCGACGACCCTGCCCTTTCCCGGCGATCTCCCCCGAAAGGGGCCGCGCTGGACCCGGTCTTCCGCTACGCCTGCTTCGCCGCGGCCACCGCGCTTCTGGCCTCCCTCACGGGCGTCGTCGTCGCGCTGGCCATCGGCGGCTGGCCGGCGTTCGCCAAGTTCGGTTTCGGCTTCTTCACCTCCACCGAATGGAACCCGGTGACCGAGCAGTTCGGGGCCCTGGGTCCGATCGTCGGCACCCTGGTCTCGGCGGTGCTGGCGCTGATCCTCTCGCTGCCGATCGCCTTCGGGGTAGCGGTGTTCCTGGTCGAGTTCTGCCCGACCCTGCTGCGCCGGCCGATCGGCGTCGCGGTCGAGCTGCTCGCGGGCGTGCCGTCGATCGTCTACGGCATGTGGGGCCTGTTCGTGTTCGCGCCGTTCTTCGCCATGCACGTCCAGCTGCCGCTGATGTCGGCGGTGCCGGAGGGCTCGATCTGGGAGAAGCTGACGCAGGGGGTGCCCAACGGGGCGAACATCTTCACCGCCTCGGTGATCCTGGCGATCATGATCCTGCCCTACATGGCCGCGGTGCTGCGCGAGCTTCTGATGACCGTGCCCCAGCAGCTGCGCGAGAGCGGCTACGGCATGGGCTCGACCTCGCTCGAGGTGGTGATGTCGGTCTCGCTGCCCTATGTGCGCCGCAGCGCCGTCGGCGCGGTGATGTTGGGCCTCGGCCGCGCGCTCGGCGAGACCATGGCGGTGACCTTCATCATCGGCAATTCGCACAACCTGCCCAAGTCGCTGTTCGATAGCGGCTCGACCATCGCCTCGACCATCGCCAACGAGTTCAACGAGGCGACCGGGGCGATGCACACCTCGGCCCTGATCGCGTTGGGCCTGGTCCTGTTCATGATCACCTTCGTCGTCCTGGCCCTGGCGCGCGCGCTCCTGGGTTCGGAAACGCGCGCCTAGGAGGCAGCCATGGCGTCTCTGCGCCGCGCCCGGCGGTCCATCGCCAACGTCGCCTTCACCGGCTTCTGCTGGATCGCCACCGCCGTCGCCATCGCTGCGCTCGCGCTGATCCTCTGGTCGCTGCTGCGCCAGGGCGTCGGCGGCTTGAACCTGGCGGTGTTCACCCAGTCGACCCCGGCGCCCGGCTCGCCCGGCGGACTTTTGAACGCCATCGTCGGCTCGATCATCCTGTGCGTCCTGGCCATGGTGCTGGCCGTGCTGGTCGGGGTCCTCGCGGGCACCTGGCTCGCCGAATACGGCCGCGACACCGCCTACGCCCAGGCGGTCCGGTTCGTGAACGACATCCTGCTCTCCGCGCCGTCGGTGCTGGTGGGGCTGTTCGTCTACTACATCCTGGTCGCCCACGTGATCGGCCACTTCTCGGCGATCGCCGGTTCCGTCGCCCTGGCCCTGATCGCCGTGCCGATCATCACCCGCACCACCGAGGACGTGCTCAAGCTGCAGCCCACCTCGCTGCGCGAGTCCGGGGTGGCGCTGGGCACGCCCCACTGGGTCGCCATCCGCAAGATCCTGTGGAAGTCGGCGGGCAGCGGCATCCTCACCGGCGGCCTCCTGGCCTTCGCCCGGATCAGCGGCGAGACCGCGCCGCTGCTGTTCACCTCGCTGAACAACCAGTTCTTCAGCGTCAGCCTGACCCAGCCGATGGCCAGCCTGCCGATCGTGATCTTCCAATTCGCCCTCAGCGCCTACGACGACTGGGTGCGCCTGGCCTGGGCGGGGGCGCTGATCACCGCCGCCGCGGTCCTGGCCGCCAACATCCTGGCCCGAGTCGTCACCCGGGAGCCCCGCCGCTCATGAACGCCCTGAACACCGACACCTTCGAGCACTACGCCTCGGAACTGCCGCCCGAGGCGGTCAAGCTGCACGTCCAGAACCTCGACTTCTTCTACGGCAAGAACCAGGCCCTGCACGGCGTCAGCCTGCCGGTGGTCAACAAGGGCGTGACCGCGATGATCGGCCCGTCCGGCTGCGGCAAGTCCACCCTTCTCCGGGTGCTCAACCGCATCTACGGCCTCTATCCGGGCCAGCGGGCCAAGGGGACGGTGATGCTGGACGGGGAGAACATCCTCGACCGCAAGGTCGACGTCGCCACCCTGCGCTCGCGCGTCGGCATGGTGTTCCAGAAGCCGACCCCGTTCCCGATGTCGATCTACGACAACGTCGCCTTCGGCGTGCGGCTCTACGAGGGCCTGGGCCGGGCCGAGATGGACCAGCGCGTGGAAGAGTCCCTGCGCAAGGCGGCCCTGTGGGACGAGGTCAAGGACAAGCTGAAGTCTTCGGGCCTGGGCCTGTCCGGCGGCCAGCAGCAGCGGCTGTGCGTGGCCCGCGGCATCGCGGTCAAGCCGGAGGTGCTGCTGCTCGACGAGCCGGCCTCGGCGCTGGACCCGGTCTCCACCGCCAAGCTCGAGGAGACCATCGTCGATCTGAAGAAGGACTACACCATCGTCATCGTCACCCATAACCTGCAGCAGGCCACCCGGGTGTCGGACAACACCGCCTTCATGTTCCTCGGCCGGCTGATCGAGTTCGCGCCCACCGCCGAGCTGTTCAGCACCCCACGGGCCAAACGCACCGCCGACTACATCGGCGGCCGGTTCGGGTAGGCGCCTCCGGCGCGCACGGCGCCTCACGCGTCGTCGTCGTCGATCCAGTCCAAGGTCCGCTGCACCGCCTTCTTCCATTTGCGCAAGCGCTTGTCGCGCAGCTCCGGGCTCATCGCCGGCGACCATTGCGCAGCCTTGCGCCAATTGGCCCTCAGCCCCTCGACGTCGGGCCAATAGCCGACCGCCAGGCCGGCCGCGTAGGCCGCGCCCAGGCAGGTGGTCTCGGCCACTTCCGGCAGCACCACCGGCGCGTCCAGCACGTCGGCCAGGATCTGCATCAGAAGGCTGTTGGCGGTCATCCCGCCGTCGACCTTCAGCGCCCGAAGCGGCGTGCCGGAGTCGGCGATCATGGCGTCGACCACCTCGCGCGTCTGCCAGGCGGTGGCCTCCAGCGCCGCGCGGGCGATATGGCCCTTGGTGATGAAGCCGGTCAGGCCGGCGATCACCCCGCGCGCGTCCGAGCGCCAGTAGGGCGCGAACAGGCCGGAGAAGGCCGGCACGAAATAGCAGCCGCCGTTGTCCTCGACGGTGCGGGCCAGGGCCTCGATGTCCGCGGCGCTGGAGACCAGGCCGAGGTTGTCGCGCACCCACTGGACCAGGGCGCCGGTCACCGCGATCGAGCCTTCCAGGGCGTAGACGGCGGGTTCGGAGCCGATCTTGTAGCCGACGGTGGTCAGAAGGCCGTTCTTCGAATCGACCGGGGTCTCGCCGGTGTTGACCAGCAGGAAGGCGCCGGTGCCGTAGGTGCACTTGCCCTCGCCGGGGGAGAAGCAGGTCTGGCCGAACAAGGCGGCCTGCTGGTCGCCGAGGGCGCCGGCGACGGGCACGCCGGCCAGCACCCCGTCGGCCTCGCCGTAGATCTCCGAGGAGGGCCGGATCCTGGGCAGCATCGCGCGCGGAACGCCGACGGCGGCCATCAGCTTCTCGTCCCAGTCCAGCGACTCCAGGTTCATCAAAAGGGTGCGGCTGGCGTTGGTCACGTCGGTGACGTGCTCGCCGGTCAGGTTCCAGATCAGCCAGCTGTCGATGGTGCCGAACAGAAGTTCGCCGCGCGCCGCCCGCTCGCGCGCGCCCTCGACGTTGTCCAGGATCCAGCGCAGCTTGGGCCCGGAGAAATAGGTGGCCAGCGGCAGGCCGCAGCGCTCGCGGAAGCGGTCGTGGCCGATATCGCCGCCCAGATCGCGCACCAGCCGATCGGTGCGGGTGTCCTGCCAGACGATGGCGTTGCAGATCGGCTTGCCGCTGTGGCGATCCCACACCACCGTGGTTTCGCGCTGGTTGGTGACGCCGACGCCCGCGAGGTCTGACGGACCGATCCCCAGCTTGTCCATGGCGGCCTTGGTCACCGCCTGGACATTGGTCCAGATCTCCTCGGCGTCGTGCTCGACCCAGCCGGGCCGGGGGAAGATCTGGCGGTGCTCCTTCTGGTCGATGGCGACAACGGCGCCGGCGCGGTCGAAGATGATGCAGCGCGATGAGGTGGTGCCCTGGTCGATGGCGGCGATGAAGCGGGTCATGGCGGACTCGGCGGGTTGAACGGCGGCGCCATCCTCTACAGCGGCCATGCCGGCGTCCAGCGCGGAGGCTTCACCCATTGGTCGGCGTCAGGCCACGGCGATACCGGGCCAGGCCGAGATGGAAGACGGCCAAGGTGATCAGGGCGTAGACCAGCGCCGCGCCGACGACGAGCGTCAGCGCGCCGAGGCTGGGCGCGCGCAGCAGCTTCACCGGGGCCAGGACGATGAAGCCGGCCGGCAGCAGGGTGTAGACCGCGAGCTTGCTGACCCCGGAGAAGATCGAGCCCGGATAGCTCGAGAACAGGATCATGAAGTCGGTCAGGTCGCGGGCGAAGCTGCGCGCGCCGCGGGCCCAGAACGCCAGGCAGGCGAACGCCGTCGCCGCCGCCAGATAGATCACCAGGCCGCAGCTCAGGCCCACGAGCGCCAGCGGCGCCTGGCGCCAGCCGAGGCCGCCCAGGCCGATCAGGATGATCAGGCCGACGATCAGATCGCCCCAGGCGCTGGGCAGGCTGTCGCGCGACAGAAGCCGCCCCAGCACCGGCTTGGGCTGGGTCAGGAGACCGTCGACCTCGCCGCTCAGGATCGCCGCGGCCATGTCGCGATAGCCGCCGAAGGCGACGCCCGAGACGCCGACGATGGTCATGATCAGGCCCAGGAGCAGCGCCATGTCGGCCGCGCGCCAGCCGCCGACGCTCTTGAAGCCGGCGAAGAACAGCCCCCAGAGGATCAGGAAGAAGCCGTTGTTGACCACCATCCCGCCCATCTGCAGCAGGAAGTTGGTCCGGTCGGCGAACGAGGCCCGGATGGCGGCCGCGGCCTGGGCCGGATAGGTGGCGAGGATCCCGCCCATGCTCAGATCCCCTGTTTCAGCAGCCTGGCGACGCCGGCGCGCCAGATGGCGGCGACGATAAGGGCCAGGACGGCGATCCAGCCCGCCTGCAGGGCGAGGGTTTGCGCCAGCATCGCCGCCGAGGGCGCGATCAGCTGGTCCGAGGGCCAATAGAGCTGGGCCGCGAACGGGCTGGCCTCGGCGATCCTGCGGAAGGCCGAAGGATAGAGGCTGACCGGCGCGAACAGGCCGCCTAGCAGGAACATCAGCTTCTGCAGCAGCAGGAAGGCCGGCAGGGTCCGCCGGATCCAGAAGCCGGCCAGACCGACGATGGCGTAGAGCAAGACGCCGACCGCGCCGCCCAGGACGCCGGAGAGCGCCAGGAAGGCCAGGCCCGCGGCCGGCGCGCCCCGCCCGGACAGCAGGAGCAGCGCCAGCGCCGCGAGCGCCAGCGTCCCCATCCGGACCAGCATGTCGCCCACGGCTTCGGCGATGCGCAGCAGAAGATAGAGCTTGGGCCGCAACAGGTGGGTCTCCAGCGCGCCCGAGCGGATGTCGTCCTCCAGCCGCAGGTGGATGGAGGGGATCGAGAGCATGATCCACTCGCTGGCCCCGACGTAGAGGGCCAGGCCCCCGGCCGGCAGGGCGCGGGCCAGGGTTCCGGGCAGCCGCTCGCCGGCGACCTTGCTCCACAGCGCCGACAGCACCGCCAGCGCCACCAGATAGAAGATCGCCCGGCCGATCAGCACCGGCCATCCGGCCAGGGCCGAGAGCGCGCCCAGCCGCAGCGCCTGACCGGCGCTGGCCAGGACGCCGGCGCCGCGGCGCCAGGCCTCAATCCCCAGCGGTGGCGAGATAGATCTCACGGACCACCTCCTCCATCGGCGGATCTTCGATGGTGATGTCCTCGATGCCGCCACTGGCCAGCGCCGCGGCGATCACCTGCTCGACGCGCACAAGGCGCGTGTCGACGTCGAGCACGCTGGTGTGCGGCTGGCTGGGCAGGACGGTCAGGCCGGGCAGGTCGATGACGATCCTCGGCGCCAGCGACTGCAGCGTCACCCGCTTGCGGGCCAGGAACTGGCGGCGCAGCTGGTCGGTCGGCTGGTCGACGACGATGCGGCCCTGGTTGATCACGATCACCCGCTCGCAGACGAGTTCGATGTCGCGCATGTCGTGGGAGGTCAGGACCACGGTCTTGCCTTCGCCGCGCGCATGCTCGGTGATGAAGTCGCGGATCGCCGCCTTGGCCGTGATGTCCAGGCCGATGGTCGGCTCGTCCAGGAACAGCAGTTCCGGCGCGTGCAGCAGGCTCGCGGTGATCTCGCAGCGCATGCGCTGGCCCAGCGACAGGCGCGAGACCGGCTGGTCCAGGAGCTCGCCCAGGCCGAACTGTTCGACCAGCCGTGCGAGGCGCCGGGCGAAGCCCGCCTCGTCCTGGTCGTAGATGCGGCGCAAGAGGGCGAAGCTGTCGCGCGCCGGCAACTCGCCCCAGAGCTGCGAGCGCTGCCCGAACACGACGCCGATCCGGTAGGCCAGCGCCTTGCGCTGCAGCCAGGGGACCAGGCCGAACACCCGCGCTGAGCCGGCGGTGGGCTCCAGCACGCCGCAGAGCATCTTCAGGGTGGTCGACTTGCCCGCGCCGTTCGGGCCGATGATGGCCACGCGCTCGCCCGCGGCGATCTCGAAGGAGACCCCGCCGACCGCGTCTATGGTCTGGACGTCCGGCGCGAATGCCCCGGCGATCGCGCCGAGCACGCCGCCGCGCCGCCTAGGGTAGCGGTACTGTTTGGAGAGGCTCTGGACGGAGACGACGGCTGACATGGGAAGATCGGGATCCGGAGAGGCTGGGGGCGCGGGCAAGGACGAGCGACATCTGCGGGTTGGCTCCAATAAGGAGCGAACCCGGCAGTGCGCACATCGATGCGTTGGCCTTGGCCATCGATCCTGAACCCATGTCAGACGCAACAAGGCTAAGCTGAGCGCGCCGCAAGGGCAACCCCTGCGGGTTGATCCCGGCGCCGGCAAGGCGGAGATTGCGGGCGGCTCGGGCGGTGAGCCGACGTTGGCTCGGGGCTGAACGGTCGAGATGACGGCGTTCCAACTGCGCGCGGTGGTGCTCATCGCCGTCTGGCTGGCGGCGGTCGCGCTGCGGTTTCGCCGGTCCAGGATCGTGCTGATCGGCGGCCTGGTCGCCTTCGCGTTGTTCACGGCGCTGGCCTTCGTCCGCGGCCAGGTCTCGCTCGCCCAGCTGGGGCTGGGTCACCATGCCTGGATCTCGACGCTCGGCTTCGCCGTGGGCGGGCTTGTGGTGATGCTGGCCTATAGCCCGATCGCCGACGCCCTGGCCTCGCGCCTGGTCAGGACTCCGCCGACGCTCGGCGCCTTCCGCGCCCTGCAGCAGTCGCCGGTCAGGCTCGCCATCGGCATCGTCGTCGCCTGGGCGCTCGGCGGGGTGCTGGAGGAGCTGGTGTTCCGCGGCGTGGTGCTGAACGGGGTCGAGGCGCTGGCCTCGGGCCGTCTCGTCGGTCCGGCCGCGGCCGTCGCCGCGATCTGCGCCGCGGCGGCCGGCGCCGGCGTCATCCACCTCTACCAGGGCCCGAGAGCGGCGCTGATCATCACCCAGCTGTCGGTGCTGTTCGGCCTGGTCTTCGTGCTCAGCGGCCACGACCTCCTGGCCGTGATCCTCTGCCATGGTCTCTACGACACCATCGCCTTCGTCCGCTTCGGCCTGGGCAAGTCGAAATACGCCAAGCTGGACCAGCCAGTCAGCGGTTGAGCTTCCGCGGCCCGCTGACGAACGGGTTGGCGCGTTCGTAGAAGCGCAGGGGCCGATCGGCGTCCTTGGTGATGCCGATGCGGACGCTGACCCCGATCTCGCCGCGCGGGCGCACGGCCTCGCCCAGCCAGAGCGGCCCGCCGGCGAAGAAGTCGGCGCCGTCCAGCCGCTTGTCGACGCCCATGGCCATGGCGAGCTTGCCCGGGCCGCTGGTCAGCTCGACCAGCCGCGCGCGGCCGCGCCGGCGGATCATCTCGTCCACCCCCTCGATCGGCTCGCCGGCGCGGATGAGCACCCCGGCGCCGACGCCGTGGGTCTCGCTGGAGACGTTGAGCAGCCAGGAGACGCCATAGCCCAGATAGACGTAGGCGTGGCCGAAGTCGCGGAACAGGGTGGCGTTGCGGCGGGTCTGGCCGATGAAGGCGTGGCCGGCGGCGTCGCCCACCGGATAGGCCTCGGTCTCGACGATGCGCACGCTGAGCCGGCCCTCGGGCAGATCATGGACCAGGGTCTTGCCGATCAGGGCCCGGGCGAGCGCGAGCGTCTCGTGCGGAAGCTCGTCGCGGCTCAGGCGGCGGGGCGGAGGCGGTGCGGTCAAACCAGGCTCCGGGGAACGCGGGCCTGGCCGGCGCGATCGAACAGGACCTCGTCGGTCTCGCGGGCCCGGACCGACCAGGCGATCTCGAAGGCGTCGGGGCTGGAGGCGACCTCAAGGCGGGTCTCGACGCGGACCGACCAGCCCGGCCGCTGGAAGGCGATGGCCGCGGTCTTGACGGCGATGGCTTGGCGGGCGGCCTCGCTTAGCGCCAGGGCGAAGCGCGATCGCCAGAGGTAGTCGGTCCCGGTGGCGGCCAGATGGTGGCCGAGGGACTGGCTCTCCAGCGTGGCCGCGTCTGCCAGGCCGATCGGCGCGGGCGTGGCGTCGGCGGGCGTCAGCCACTTCAGCGCCTCGATCTTCGGCCCCTTCGGCAGTGCGGGCGGCGGCGGGTTCGGCGCGGGGCCCTCGGCGCGGCAGAGCGGGATCTCCAGGCGCACCGCGCCCAGGCTCGGCGGCGCCGGCGCGCGCGGCGGCCACAGCGTCGGCCAGCCGTTCGCGGCCAGGACCAGGGCCAGCCGATGGCCGGCCTTCAGCCGCCAGGC
>Ga0326727_10021131_pt1 | contig 12799 bp, 12 predicted proteins | sample MB2enrmetagenome_FD_207643 | JGI IMG/M metagenome (GOLD analysis project Ga0326727, IMG submission 207643) | Lab enriched peat soil microbial communities from McLean, Ithaca, NY, United States - MB29MY | ecosystem: Environmental > Terrestrial > Soil > Wetlands > Peat | place: USA: New York...
TTCTCCGCCATGCCCTTTTGGATCAGCAGCTCGAACTCGGCGCGAGTGAACTTCTGATCGCCGATGACGAGAACCACCTGATCGGGCGGAATCATGGTGGACGGCGCCGTGGCCGGAGCGGGAGTCGCGGGAGCAGCCAGCGATGGGGGCGCAGCCGAGGGAGCGGCCGGCGGATTCTGAGCGAGCAGTGCCAGCGGCAGCAGCGTGGAACAAAGAGGGAACAGCTTCATGGTTGTTGTTTTCGGAGATGACTACAGCCAACCGCGCGCGGAAGACTGACGCCAGCGTGTTTTCGGTATTTCTCAGGATAGCATCCGGCGTCGTTTTCGGGGATCAAAACGACCGTAGCGCCCACGGCCATCACGCTTCGGGCGGCATCGGAGCGTTGAGCGGTTCGAATTCGATCCAATTGAAGGCTACGCCGAGCCAGCGGCAATCCTCGTTGATTTCAAGATCAAATGGCCGGATGGTGCGCGCCGTGTGCAGGATCAATCGAATCGGCTCGGTCGCGCCGCCTCCTGGGACGATAGTGGAGAGCAGCCATCGCAATCCACACTGCGGGCTAAGTCGCTCCGGTGCGCAGGCTTTCGACCGGCGTCCGCGACAGCAACTCAAGCAACCCTTCGGCGACCACCTGAACCTGCGGCTCGGAGAAAATCGTCATGTGGTTGCCCGTAATATCGTGAACCTCGATTCCGCCCTCGGCGAGGCCTGTCCACCCCATCTCGGAATGTGGATAGGCATCGACATGGGGTTCGTCCACGCGGAACAGGTGGAGCCTGCCTGCCCAGACTTGTGGCACGTATCGTGAGGCAGCGAGCCGAATGGCAAGCCTCGGATCGTGAGACTTCAGTCCGGCTCCGGCAATCAGTCTGTATGTGCGCTCGACCGAGCGGTTTCGGGTTGTCTCCAGCAAAGCCGCGAACTTCGGACGCAGGTAGCGGATGGCGCCACTAACGCCTCTCTTCGCGATGTTACGCCGCTGGTAACGAAATCGCCGGCGGAACAGATCGATGCGGCAGGCCAGTCTCCGGAACCGCGACCGTCCCGCTGTCCACGCGTGGTTGTAGCAATCGAACAGAGCGAGGACGCCCACTTCTCCACCTTTTTCCCGAATCTGCCGGGCCATCTCGTACGCCACAAAACCTCCGGTGCAAAAGCCGGCCAGATGGTAAGGCCCCTCGGGTAGCGCCTCCATCATGTCCGCGACATAATGCGCGGCGAGTTCCTCGATACGGTAGCCGGAATCCCATGAGGGCAACCGGAACGCCGTAACCGCCTGCCCCTGACCGAGCCGCCGGGCAAGCTGGAAGAAGACAGCCACGTTTCCAGTGGAACCGGGGACACAGAACAGTGCCGGGCCGCCATTGCCCGGCCGCACCACAACACGAAGTTTGTCGTGGACTTGAGCCGGGCGCGTGGCAGCCAGCCTGCACAAGCCCGCTACTGTGGGCTCTTCCGCTAACTGGAGGAATGAGATCTCCGTTCCCTCCGATTCCCTGATCCGAGCCAGCAGCATGGCCACAAGCAACGAGTCGGCTTCCAAATCGAAGACGCTGTCGGTCATTCCGACTCGCGAAACTCCCAGCGTATCGGCGACAATCGCGGCGATTTGTTTCTCCATCCGGGAACGTGGCGCAACGAACGCGGCTCCACTCGAAGCCATCGGACGAATCTCGCCGACGCCCAGTCTGGCGGCCAATCCGATGCGCTGGATTTTCCCGGTGGCCCCTTTGGGGATCTCGTCAAGGAAGAGGATCTTCTCGGGAACCTTGAAAAGAGCCAGGCGCCCCGCAACGAACTCTCGCAGGTCCCTCTCCTCAGCTCTGCATCCGGGACGCAGCACGACCGCCGCGGCCACTGTTTCTCCCAGCGTGGAGTGAGGCACGGAAAATGCCACAGCCTGAGACACGGCTGGATGAGTGAGGAGAGTTTCGTCCAGCTCACGGGGAGCGATCTTCTCGCCTCCACGGTTGATGATCTCCTTCAGCCGCCCGCTAAGAAACAAGTAGCCGTCGGCGTCGATGTAACCCTGGTCGCCGGTACGAAACCGCCCATCTTTATATGCGGCGGCATTCGCCCCGGAGTTGCCGACGTAGCCAGGCGTGACATTGGCTCCGCGAATGACAATTTCACCGGCGGCTCCTGGCGGCAGAAGGCAGCCGCTGTCATCCATGATCGCCACCTCGGGTCCGGCGGCCAAGCCAACGGATCCGGGCTTCCGCTTACCTGGGGGCAACGGATTCGACGTCATCTGATGAGCGGCCTCGGTCATTCCATACGCCTCAATCACGGGGACCCGGAACACCGCCTCCATCTCTTCCATTAAAGACGGCGCCAGCGCGGAGGAGCAGGAACGAATGAAACGAAGGCGCGTCCCGGGCGAGTTCTGCTGTTTCGAGCGAGCGAGAACGGACTGATGGATCGTGGGAACGGCGGTGTACCATGTCGGAGCAAACTCGGCAACCCAATCGAAAAACTTCGGAGCCACGAACCCGGGACAACACACCACGCTGCCTCCCGAGGCGATTGTCGCCAGAAGCGCGGCTTCAAGTCCGTGGACATGGAAGAGAGGCATAACGTTCAGGCATCGGTCGTCCGAAGTTAGAGCGAGAGACTCTGCGATGTGGCGCGCGGAAGCGGTCAGGTTCGCCTGCGTCAGGGGCACGAGTTTGGGCCGCGAAGTGGTTCCGGAAGTGTGGAGCAGCAGTGCGACTTCTTCGGGCCTCGGAAGGAGCGGCTGCCCCGATGTAGCCAAGCCGGGTCCGCTGAGATCAATGTCTCCCGCCAGAGACGAAGGGCGCGCGGTCAGCTCGAACACGGGAATGTTCAGCGCCGCCGCTACGGGGCGCGCGGCAGAGTCCAATCCGGCTTCCACAACCAACGCCCGGGCATGAAGATCGGTCAGGTAAAACTCAAACTCGGCCGCCTGGTATCCAGGGTTCAACGGCGCACATGCGGAGTGAGCCGCAATGCCCAGGAACGCGGTCGCCGCTTGCGGGCCGTTGGAACATACCAGAGCAATTCTGTCAGCCGGCTCGATTCCAAAACGCGCCAGCGCGGCCCCAACACGATCAACCACAGCCTCGAGACTGCCGTAATCGAGAGCGCCATAGCCGGGTGCGAGAATTACCGGAATCTCCGGACGAACCAGCGCACGATCCCGAATGAGGTCGCGAAGCATCTTAACGCATCGTACCGTGTGCCCATCCTCAGCGCGGCAATTCAGAGCTTCGAGACGAACACCTTGAACTTGACGCTCTCGAATTTGGGCTCCGCCACAACCTCAATATCCACCGCCATGCCTTCGCCCGCCGCCTCCTCCATCCTGCGCTGAAGTTCTGCCAGTTTCTCTGCTGTCTGCGGGCAACGGAAGCACAGTTGGGCTTGTATTCGGTCCAGCCGGTCCTGCACGAAACGATACTGCACCAAGTCCGTCTCGTGCCGCAGCGAGACTTCAATGCGATCCGGGGAAACCCTCATGCCGTTCGGCAGCGTGAGCATGTCCGATTGGCGGCCGATTGGCGGATCCAGAACCGGCGTCTCCCAGCCGCATCCGCATGGCTCCAGCCGCTCGCGGCAGATGTCTCCCTGCTCATAGCGGATCAGCGGCATGGCGAACTGATCGAGGCACGTCACCACCACAGTGCCCTCACGCCCGCGTTCCACGGGCGAACCATTCTCCAGAAGTTCGAGAATAATGGCGCCGTCCTCCACATGCAATCCTCGCCGAGAGCGGCACTCGGACGCTATGCGCCCCGCTTCGGCGGAACCGTAGATATTAACGATCTCGAGCTCAGGCATTTCGGCGAGCAGCCTTTCCCGAAACAGCGGCGTCATCACAGCGGATGAATTGATAAGGAACCGTGGCCGAGCCAGGTCGCGCAGTCCGCATGCGCCGTAGTGGAGCACCGTTTGCAAAGAAGAAGGATAAGCCCAGAGCACATCGGGATGGGCGAGCCGGAAGCGCCGCAATTGCTCTTCGGGCGGAAGCAGCAGCGGGATCACTTCCATGCGGTAGAACCCAAGAACGCGATGCAGGCGCTTCGGTCTGGTACGAACCGGGCCCAGCAGAGTGAGCCGGTCGCGCGGACGGACACCGATGCCAATCAACATGCGAAACTCGCGGAGACGGCGCGTGCGTGCTTCGGCGGAAGTCATGCGGACCTCAAACGGAACGCCCGAGTGTCCGCTGGTATGCACTACGGTGGTGGCCTCCATTCCGATAGAGAGACAATTCTGTCCCGCTCGTCGAAGATCCGCCTTGGTGGTGACGGGCAGTTTGCGGAGATCGGAAAGCTCGCGAATATCCGCGGGCTTCACGCCGGCCTGGTCCATCAGGCGCCGATAATACGGCACGTTGTCGTACGCGTGCGCGATGAGGCGCTGGAGTTTACGACGACGCAGACCGTCCAGCCGCTCGCGGGGCCATGTCTTCCGGCGAAGCAGGCCGGCGAATTCCACCACTTCGAGCATCAGCGGCCGGCCACCTGGCAGAGAACCGATTTCACTTTTCCGCTCGGCTCCTGATCGAGGGCCTCCACCGGCTCCACCGCCACTCGAATCTGCTCTCCCAGTACAGCGCTCATGCTGGCCACCAGTTCGGCGGGTCTTTCCACGCAACCTCGCGCCCAAACCACCCGCAGCCGGAACCCATCGAGTTCCTCCTGGACCAACTGGACCTGCCGCACGCCGGCGACGGCCTGCAATCCCGGAAGAATGGCGAGCGCGTGTACCCGCGTTCCACCGGGCATCACAATCAGGTCGTCCAGCCGCCCGTCGATCCCCTGGATCATGGGAAGAGTTCGTCCGCACGCGCATCGTCCCCGCGCAACGGTAACCAGATCGCCCAGCTGGTAGTTCAACACCACCATGGCGCGGTTGGTCAGGTTGGTGAGAACTAACTCGCCGCGTTCGCCGGGGGACACGTCGCGGCCGCTGGCGTCCACCACGCGCACAATCACCTGGTCGGTACTGATGTGGAAACCCTGCCGCGCCTCGCATTGAAACCCGATGCGCAGTGCCTCCACCGCCTGGTAAATGCTGAGGACGGGAACACCGAGTTCCTCCTCAATTACCTTGCGGTCGCCCTCCGGCATAGCGTCCGCGCCATAAACCACGGCCTTCGGCTTCTCGAACGGGCGGCTGGTTTCGGCAACCCAGCGAAGAAAAGCGCCCATGTGCGATCCGATGCCGCGCAGCACCGCAGGCTTGAATTCATTGATGCCGGCCAGCAGCTCGGCGAATGGCAGAGATGGGGAAAAGCGGCGCCGCGTAAGTTCCACGCCGGGTGGCATCGTCATTCTGCTCTCCCAGAACTGGCGAAGCTGTACGCCGGCGCTGCCCTCGCGGTTGAACATCGCTTCGCGGTAACCCGTCTCCCTGCCGACGAAACCGCTAAGCGCGATCCTCTGGCGGCGCCCTGCGGCGAGAGCTTCGAACAGGGCCATCGAGTCATAGCGAAAGCGCCGCCGCCGGCCCGAGGTGCCGCTGGATAAGAGTGTCAGGCCGTCGCGGTTCTCATATCCGTCGGCCGCGAAGCGCTCCGGTTCCAGCGTGAGGGCCAGCTTGTCCACAAGAGGCATCGCCCGCAGGTCCGCCGCCGAGCGCAGGTCGCCAGGACCGGCGCCCGCCTGACGCATCCATTCACGGTAATAAGGAACGCGAGCCCAGGCGTGTTTCACCATGGCCTGAAGGCGCGACGACTGGATCGCCGCCAACTCGTCCTCAGAGCGGAAGACCACGGCCTTCTCTTTCCGTGCCAGCCACGCAACATGAGCGGTGGCGCCAATGCGGGAGAAAGCGTTCATGGTCTCACCTATGATAGCGAGGGCATGTCCCGGATAATAATCGGCTGTCTCAATCAGCGACGGTGGGGCAGGCCCTCGACCTGCGGCGGCCTCTCAGGCCGGCCGGGTGGCACTGAGAGGCCCACGCAGCCTGAGAGGCCACCCCACAAACTCTCTCAAGTATCAAGGGAGACAGGAGACTAGCCGGCCCGCTTGCCGCTCGCTCGCCGGGGCTTCGGCTTGTTCTTGATCATGAGATTGAGCCCCACTGCGGCGCGGATGAGATCCTTCAAGGCCGCCTCATCCACCTTGCCGCCCTCATGGATATCGATGGCGCGCCTGACATTCCCGTCAAGGCTGGAGTTGAACAGACCTGAAGGGTCCTTTAACGCAGCTCCTTTGGCAAATGTCATCTTGACGTGGTTCTTGTACGTCTCTCCCGTGCAGACGATGCCGCCGTGGGACCAGACGGGAGTCCCCCACTTCCACTCTTCGACGATCTCCGGGTCCGCCTGGCGTATGATTTTTCGCACTTTCGCGAGCGTCTTCCCGCGCCAGTCCCCAAGTTCTCTGATCTTCTGGTCGATTAATGCGGAGGCGGATTCCACCGGGATGGGCTTTTTCATGTATAGCTCCAACTCTCGCGCTATTTTAGCTGCGCTCAGTGTAACCTGCAACCTTGGCAAATGGAAGCCTCTTCGGGGGTGGAGTACCATAGCCGAAAGGCATAGACTTTGCACGAAACCGGGCCGCCGACCATGATTGCGCATACGCCCAAGCCGTACGATCCGCGATTTCAATTCGCTGTGGTTCCGGTTCGAGACCAGGACAGAAGTGTGCGCTTTTATGTCGAGAAGTTGGGATTTCACCTGGTCGTCAGGCAGGAAACGCCATCCGGGGAATGCTGGATCGTTGTCGAGCCTCCTGGCGGGTCGGTGCAACTCGCTTTAGTGAGACCACTGGAGAACTCCGATGCCTGGCAGAGGATAGGCGAGGATACCGGCCTGGTTTTGGTCACGAGCAATCTGCAAGCTCTGTGTGAGGACTGGACGGAGCGCGGCGTTTCGTTTCCTGAATCTCCAATAGAAGCCCCCGGACAGGAACGAAAAGCGATTTTCCAAGACATCGACGGCAACCGATTCACCCTGGTCGAACATGGCCCGATTGCTGAGGCCCTTGACGCGGAACGACGCGCCGTCGCGGAGAAAGAGCAGACCAGCCGGCTGCTCGCCACAGCCGCGCGCGTAATGCTCGACAAGCATCTGAACGCCGCGGAGAAAGAGCAGGCCGAGCGGCTGCTTGCCCGCGAGCTAGAGATTGCCAGGGACGTCCAAGCAAGGCTCCTGCCCCAGCAGACGCCTTCACTCCGGACGCTGGAGTGCGCCGGACTATGCATTCCGGCCCGGCAGGTAGGTGGCGACTACTACGACTTTCTTACACCACAGCCGGGCGGAGTTGCGCTGGTGCTGGCCGATATCGCCGGTAAAGGAATATCGGGCGCCCTGCTCATGGCCAACTTGCAGGCCAACCTGCGCAGTCAATTCGCGATGTTGCCGGCTTTTAAAGAATATTTTCCCCTGGCCACGGACGATTTGCGGCATCTGCTGATATCGGTGAACCGCCTGTTTCATGAAACTTCCAGCGACAGTAGTTACGCTACGCTTTTTGTCGGCAACTATAATGACGCAACGCGACGATTGTCCTACGCGAATTGTGGACATCCTGCGCCTCTGCTACTGCGCGGCGACGGTGATCAGTTTGTGGTGGAACGCCTGGACTCTACTTCCACAGTAATTGGGTTATTCCGGGACTTTGACTGCCACGTGGTGGAAACACAATTGGCGGCGGGCGACATCTTCATCGTGTATAGCGACGGAGTCACCGAAGCGGCGAACGCGAACGGAGATGAGTTTGGCGAGCATCGCGTGTTGGAAATCGCAAAGGCACACCGCCATCTCTCCATGCCATTACTGGTAGAGAAACTTGTTGAAGCGGCGACGCGGTTCTCTCACCCGGAGCAAGCGGATGACATTACCGTGGTGGCAGCGCGCTGCCGTGCATAACGCGGTCTGACTCGCGATGGCCTCTCGTGGTAGGCCGGTCAAATTCCGGATTCTGCGCGATACGGCAACCTCTGCACATGGCGTTACACTCGTGGTTGGAGACAGCCAGTGCTCAAGTGTGTCACCGTCCTGCTTGTAGGGATGCTCCCTGCAACTAATCTGCCTGCAGCTACGCCCGATCCCTATCCAAATGAGATCAAGGAATTGAGGTTCTATGCGCGATATCTGGCTCCCTTGCATCCACTTGAGTCAGATACCAAACAGGTGGTTCAAGTCTTGGGATCGAACCAAGGCTTGGACTTGAAGGACTGGAGAATAGGCGTTTTCTATTCGTGCACGGAAGGTTTCCCCGCTTGCACTCATAGTCCACGAAATGATTCCTTAGACACGATCGAGATTAGGCCCAAGCATCGGGTGTCTCTCCGGCGTATCAAGTTTCCAGCGACGTTCTCGCACACCTACGGCTCCGTTTCCGAGATCAACGTGACCTGCGATATTTATGCGGATGACTTCGGCCTTGAGTATTGGGTTGTGTCGAGCAACGTCCAATCGCACAGGAAAGGTGATCTGCTGATGATTCGTTATGGCCCAAGTCGTGACGCCGAGGGGAGGATTCCACCAAGAATAGAGCCCAGGTGAACACAAGGCGGCAGCGATACAGAAAAGGGATTCCGTCTGACTGGCGGCCATAGGGAAGTTGGGCTAGGCGTCGCCAACGTCGGCATCTCCTCCCACTCCCGCGGCCTGAGCGGCCAGCGGTGCGGTCAGTCGCTGACCGGCGTGGCCTGCCGGCTGCGCCACAAGAAGTACGAGAGCGCCCAGAGCACGCTGGTGAGCGTCGATGGGGCCAACGCGTCCGGCCCGTCGCCCATCGAGAGATGAGCGATCAGCGCCGAGGCGAGGTTAATGGCGAAGCCGGCGTAGGCCCACTCCCGGAGACGTGCCGGCACCGGCACAAGCAGCACCACCACGCCGATCAGCTTGGCGCACGCGAGTTCCACCCGGAAGTACCCGGGGAAGCCGAGGCGAGTGATCACCTGCGCGCCCTCCGGCAGACGGAACAGCATGTACCAGGCGGTGAAGCCCATCTCCAGGCAGAACAGCGCGGTGGCGATCCAATAGACGATGGTCCTGGTTTTGGTGGTGGTCGCAGCGCCCACGAGGGCCGGCTTCTGCAGTGTCGATTCCATGGGGTTCTCCTCCTCTCATTCAGCGGCCCACTCGGCGCGGCCGGCTTTACCTCGGTGCCTGCACCAGAAGGACCTGATTGCCATCGGGGTCCTCAAGACTAAACCACTTTACGCCTGAGCCGGGGCCGTACAGGTCGTCTTTGACTTCGTTGACCTTCACGCCCTTTGCGCTAAGCTTTTCGTGAGCGGCGGCAACGTCGGAAGCCTCAAAGTGCAGCTTCATGGTGCCGGGCTTCATGTTTTCGTGAGCGGTGGTGAGGACGATGGAAGGCCCACCTTCAGGGAGGCTGAGCGATACCCACCAGTGGTCGTCGTTTCTCCGGTTGTCCGATGCCACCTTCAAGCCAAGTTCGTCCACGTAGAATGCTTTTGCCCTGGGCATGTCGCTGACAGCCACGCTGAACATAATGAGTTTGTCGACTGTGTTTTTCATGTTGTCCCCGGTTTCCTTGTTTGCGGCAAAGGCGGACGGCATCACCGTGGACGCCGCAAGTGCGGCGAAAGCTGCAAAACTATGTTTGGTCATGTGATTGTTTCCTCCTGAAATTCAATGCGGTTCAATACCGAACTGCTTTGCATACTCGGCGCGCAATCGCTGCCAGCCCTCAAACTTCATGACGTCCGCGCCGACGATGTGGCCGATGGGCGCTCCGCTGAGAAGGCGGTCCAGAACATCGAGAGAAATGTGCCAGCCCGCGGCGCCCCACGAAATGAAGCGGCGATCGATGCTGTGCCACAGCGTCAGGCGCGTGCCCCCACCAGAGGCTTCCAGTTCCCACCGGATATCGCTGTACTCAAGCAGCCTGGGAGGGTCAGCTCGCGTCACTGTTGTTGCGAGCGGCGTGGGCGTTCCCACCCAGGTGAGATTCACCGTACTTCCGGCCGTGCCCATGCTCCCATCCACCACAAACGGCGCCCACTCGCGCAGATGCTCCGGGTCGGTGAGCGCCTGCCAGACCTTTTCCCGCGAATGGCGCAGTTCTCTGACCAGAATGAGCGTCCACTTCTCTCCATCCTTTCGTACCTGCGCCCCGCTGGCGGGACCCGGTGTGTACTGCTGAGGATCGATCATTTTCTTCTTCTCCTTGTCATCCTTTTCGTTGGCGCACTCAATTCGCGACCTTGCTCACGATGGTGGAGAGCCTGGCCTCGGTCGCCTCGTCCAGCGCGGTGAAGTACCACGCGGATTCAATGAGCTGGTCCGGCGCGCCTTCCTCGCGAGTGAGGTTCGCCTCCTGTGTGAAGCCAAACGTCATATATTTCTTGTCCGCGCGGAAGAAGCAGACAGTCCTGCCGTCCTTGGCGTACGCCGGCATGCCATACCACACGGTCGGCTGGAGCGCCGGCGCGCTGCGCAGGACAAGAGCGTGGACGCGCTCGCCCATGGAGCGCCAGGGCTCCGGCATCGCGGCGATCTTCGCGAGCACCGCAGCCTCGCCGCCGGCCTTCTTCGTCGTCTTCCTCGCCGTCTTCGGGTCAGCCATAGAGACTCCGCACGCTGCTGTCGGCCCTACCAGCTCTTGAGTTGCGTGAGCTGAATGAGGTTGCCGCAGGTGTCCTTCAGCATGGCAATGGTCGAGCCGGTCACGCCGGTGGGTGGCATGGTGAACTCGGCGCCGCACGCTTTCATACGCTCGTAGTCAGCCTGCAAGTCGCCAGTGAAGAACATGGCCGCGGGCTGGCCCTGTTCAAAGATCGCCTCCTGATACGCTTTGGCCGCGGGGTTCGTGTTCAGCGCCAGTTGCAGCTCAGTGCCGTCCGGCTCCTCGGGCGAGGCCACAGTCAGCCAGCGATAGGGGCCCTGGCTGAAATCGGTCTTCTTCGCAAAGCCCAGCACCTCCGTATAGAAGCGCAGAGCCTTGTCCTGGTCATCCACGAATACGCTTGTCACTTTGATTTTCATTTCGGTTCTCCTTTATCACGTTCGCGGTTTGGGCCGCGTCGTCTTCACCTTGTCTTTCTTTTCGTTGGCCTTGATTCGATCCATGCGGTCGAGATGGCGTTCGAGAGCATCCACGTGAGCGGACCAGAACCGGCGGAACTGTGCCAGCCAGGCGTCCACCTCCCGAAACGGTTCAGGTTTCAGCCGGTAGAGACGGCGCTGCGCGTCCACCGTCGATTCCACAAAACCGGCGTCGCGCAGCACTCGCAGGTGCTTCGACACGGCCGGCTGCGGCATGCCAAGCTGACGCTCGATCTCTCCCACCGACTGTTGTGACGAGACCAGCAGGCTCAGTATCGCGCGGCGGTTCGGCTCCGCAATGATTTCGAAAACAGATTCCACTCTCTGTATATACTCCACTGAGCATATGCGTGTCAAGGGATATTACGAGACTGGTGGACGGTTCGTCTTCCCCGCCGATCCGTACAGGTCCACCGGCCGCTCGCACGGGTGTGCGAACGACGAGCCCTGCTGATAGGATGAGCGTCGATGCAATTCAAACTCTTACTTCGTTTCATAACGTGCCTGCTCCCGGCAGCCGCGCTGTACGGCGCAACTCCGGCGCAGCAGACGGCGCGCTTCGCTCCCAACCAGATGGACACGTTCCTCTATGGCGCCGCGTTCTATGAGGAGTACATGCCGGAGGACCGCCTGGAGAAGGACGTCCGGCTCATGGAACAGGCGGGTATCAACGTGGTCCGCGTGGGCGAATCGACGTGGAGCCTGTGGGAGCCGGAGGACGGCCGGTTCGAATTCGCGTGGATGGACCGCATCGTGGATCGCCTGGCGCGCGCACACATCCGCGTCATCATGGGTACGCCCACGTATTCGATTCCGCCGTGGATGTTCAAAAAGCACCCGGAGATTCTGGTCACGCGTATCGACGGCCAGAAGGCCACCTACGGTCTGCGGCAGAACATGGACATCACCAATCCGGACTTCCTGCGCTACGCCGAGCGCGTGACTCGCAAAATCGCCGAGCATTATCGCGACAATCCGGCCGTCATCGGCTATCAGATCGACAACGAGACTTCGTCCAATGGCACCACGGGCCCCAACGTGCAGGCCGGCTTCGCCCGCTACCTGCAGGAGAAGTTCTCGAGCGTCGAAAACCTGAACAAGGTCTGGGGGCTGGTGTATTGGGGGCAAAGCCTGCACGACTGGTCTGAGGTGCCGCCGCGCGATGGCATCCTGAATCCCGGATGGAAAATCGAGTGGGATCGCTACCAGGATTCACTCACCACCAGGTACCTCGCGTGGCAGGCCTCCATCGTCCGCGAGTATCTGCGCCCGGACCAGTTCGTCATGCAGGACTTCGGCGGCGCAACGCGCTCAGTGGTTAACGAGCACGACATCTCGAAGAGCCTCGACGTGGTCGGCATGAATCCATACCACCCGACTCAGGATCTCTACGACGGCGAAGGATCCAGCTATGGCGGCGACTATGCGCGGTCGCTGAAAGGCGCCAACTACCTGGTGACGGAGATCAACGCGCAGACCATCGGCTGGGACTCGCGTTCGCAATATCCGCCGTGGGACGGGCAATTGCGCCAGGACGTTTATCTGATGGCCGCCACCGGCGCCAACATGGTGGAATACTGGCACTGGCACTCGCTCCACTACGGCCAGGAGACCTACTGGAAGGGCGTGCTGTCGCACGATCTGGAAGCTGGCCGCATCTACGCCGAAGTGTCGAAGACCGCGCATGAGCTGCAGCGTATCGGCTCGCACCTGGTGGATTTGAAGGTCTCGAACAAGGTGGCCCTGCTCTACAGCAACGATTCGCGCCGCGGGATCGAGTACATGCCGTTCTTC
>Ga0326727_10021132_pt1 | contig 12797 bp, 9 predicted proteins | sample MB2enrmetagenome_FD_207643 | JGI IMG/M metagenome (GOLD analysis project Ga0326727, IMG submission 207643) | Lab enriched peat soil microbial communities from McLean, Ithaca, NY, United States - MB29MY | ecosystem: Environmental > Terrestrial > Soil > Wetlands > Peat | place: USA: New York...
CGAGTCCGCTCGGACCAGTCGGGAAGTAGGACGACACGAGTCGGCTCGCACGCAGCACCTCGTAAAGGCCCGGGCCCGCGTCGGGCGCGAAGCCCTGTTCGATGAGGAGGTCCCGATAGCGCTTCAGGTTGGAGAAGCCGAGCGTCCTTCTTATGGAGAACAGCTCCCCGTCGACGGCCTCTATGACCCGTACCACGCTCGGGGTCGCGCCCTCGCCCCAAAGGAGCATCCCGCCGGTGCGGTTCTCGATCGTCCCCGCATTGGACAGGATCGTCGCCACGTGATCGATGGCGTTGTAGTTGATGAGCACGGTCTCAAAGACGTTCTCGGCCGCCGACATGTACGGCCAAACGTCTCCGAGCTGAGACATGAACACCTCGGCCGCTGCGGCCGGCAGGCCTGCCAAGAAGGTGCCACCCGACTTGCGGTCGGCCGAGACCGCTCCCGGTCCGGCGACGCGCGCCACGTAGGGCAGCGTGTTCGTCTCGCCGAGGACCACGTCCTCCTTGCCGTTCGCGACGAGAACCGGGCGCGCGAACAGGGCGCCGCAGCCCTCTCCCATGAAGAGCAGGGACTGATTGGCCCGCAGATGCGGTAGGAGCGCCTTTAGCCAAGGCTCGTGGCCGAACTGGGGCACGACGACGATGAGCATCTCCGCAGCGGCGACTGCCGACGCGGGATCGTCGAGCACGCTCACCGGGTCGATCGCGCGTCCGCCGGTGACGACGCGCACCCCGCCCTGGGCGCGAACCGGAGCCAGGTTGGCTGCGAACTCTGGCAGATCGGCCATGACAACTTCACGTCCGTGCAAAGACAGATCGGCGGCCACCGACAGCGCGCCCGCCCCGGAGCCGAATACTGCGACCTTCACGACATAACCTCCTTCAGACCGCGGCCGAGCTCGGCGATCTCGGAAAGTTCTGCTCCCTCGCCGAGGCTCAGCATCACTGAGTTGACACCTTTTTCTTCCAGTTCCCTCAACCTCTCGACGATCCAGGCGGGCGGCCCTCCGAGGTTGAAGGCCTCCACCATCTCGTCGGTGATCATCCCAACCGCCCCGGCACTGTCCCCGGCGCGTACTGCCTTTCGGACTTTCAGCACCTGCTCGGGATCCAACCCGTAACGCGGTATGAGGCTCTCGTCGTAGCCGCCACCCACCATCAGGAGGCTCTTAGGACGAAGCTTCGCTACGGCTTGCGAGCGTTCCCCGAGAGCGACCTCGATCCAGAGGGCGACCTCGCAGCTGTCGGGCGGCCGGCCCGCCTTGGCCGCTCCGGTCGCCATGCAGTCGCGAACCAGGTTCAGGTAGCTCGAGGACAGGCCGTGGGTGATCACGCCGTCAGCGAGCTCGCCCGCTAGCTCGAGCATCCTCGGGCCCCTGCCCGCGAGGTAGATGGGCACCGGTGCCGGTGGCGCGAACCTGAGGGCGGCCCTGTGAACCGGGTAGTACCGGGACTCGGGCGTCTCGACGATCTCACCGGCCAGTAGCCGTCGCAGCATCACGGTCGCCTCACGCGTCGTCCCGAGCGGGCTCGTCGTCGTCACGTTCAGCTCCGCGGTGACCTCCCAACCGCCTGGTCCGAGTCCTGCGATGACACGGCCCTCGGAGAGCTCGCCGAGCGAGGCGTAAAGGGAAGCGAGCACCGAAGGGTGCCGCAGCAGCACGCTCGTCACGCCTGTGCCTACCTTGATCGTCGATGTCTTCACAACCGACATCGTGAGAACGGTGGCGAGCTCGCGGGTGTTGTAGTGGTCCGCCCACCACATCTCCGCGAATCCTGCTTGCTCGGCGGCGGCTGCCATGTCCCCGAGATCGCGCGAGGGTCGGTCGCAATAGAGGGCAAGACCTACCTTCATGACGTGACCTGCTGCTCGAGGTGGCGCCGGTCGGCTTTGCCGCTGAACGAGCGCGGCATCGTCTCGAGGACCGTGGTTCGCTCCGGCCTCAGCCCCTTGGGGATATTTGGCGCCGCGAACTCGGCAATCTGATCGCCGGTCGTGTTGCGGCCCGGCAACAGCTCGACGAAGGCTTCGATCCTGCCCTGCGGTCCTGAGACGACTGTGGCGTGCTTCACGTCTGGATGCTCGTAATAGGCATCTTCCGCGTCACGGAGGAACCCCCTGCGCCGCTCGGCGTCAGCCAGCTCGCGGGTGCGCCCCAGCACCTTCAGGTAACCGTCCCCATCGGCGATGCCGAGGTCTCCGGTATGGAGCACTCCGCCTTTGAGAGTCTCGGCCGTGGCCTCCGTCTTGTTCTTGTATCCGGCGAAGTAGCCGGCCGGGACGATCACCTCACCCCATTGTCCTGCCGGTACCTCTTCAGCGTTGCGGTCGCAGATGATGGCAGGGCGGTCAGGCAGCGACCTCCCGACGAAGCCGCTGAGCGAGCGCTCGTCCATGGCTGGGTGCCCGAGCGCCATGAAGCCGCCGAACTCACTTTGGCCGTAGCTCTCTATGAGTGAGATGTTGAGGCGACTGCGGTAGTCGCGCTTGATTCTCGGTGCGAGCGGAGAGCCGCCCGAAAGGGCGAGGCGGAACTTGTATCCCTTGCGGTCCTCGAGGTTGACGACGTCTGAAAGGGTGAGCGGGTAGGCGACGAGCACGCTGGCCGCGCGCTGCGCCGCGACGGAGGTGAACTGCTCGGCTCTGGTTCCCGCGACAAGGGCGAGCCCCGCGCCGACGTGGATCGCCGGCATCAGCGCGGCCACGAGCTGAAAGCTGCTCGATGTCGGTGTGGTCGCCAGCAGGACGTCTTCTTTGGTGAGCCCCAGTCGCTCGGCGATGCAGGCCGTGCCGAGCGTCACCGGGCCGGAGTTCAAGATGGCGCCCTTCGGCATGCCGGTTGTCCCCGACGTGTACGAGAGGTACAGCGGAGAGTCCGGCCCGTGACGCGTCTTGAAGCCCGACACGCCGGAGGTCCCCGCGAGCTCGGTGAGATCGACTAGCTCACCGGACCCCGCAGAGCGGAGGCGGTCGGAAAGCTCCGGCACGCAGGCGGTGAGCTTGGCTCCGACGTCGTCGACGAAGTAGGAGAGATCGCACTCGGGCGTTCTCGGGTCTATGAGGGCGGGAAGAGCGCCGGCTTTCCAGGCACCGATGATCACCAAGAGCAGCTCCACCGAATCCGGCGCGCACAACCCGAGGGGCTCCCCTTCCGAGACACCTGCGGATGCCAGGGCGGCGGCAATCGCGTCAGAGCGCGCCTCGGCCTGTGCGTAGGTGACTGTCGCCGCCGAGTCCGACGCGAACACGCGATCGGCATTACGACGGGCGGTTCGCCTGAACAGGGTGATTATGTCCATGCCACTCCTTCAAGTTGGTGTCTGTTTCCTGCAGCGTTGTCTTGGTCAGAACCTCATCCGGCACGTGAGTAGGGGCGTCCCAGTGCCTGCGGGCCGCCGGAGCGCCGCGCCCCTCCGCGAAGCAGCACCAATGTCGCGATCGCGACCACATATGGCAGGGCGGCGAAGAACTCCGGAGGAATGGTCACGCCCCTTGTTTCGAGGACGTAGCCGAGGTTGATCACAACCCCGAACAAGAAGGCCCCACCGAAGAGCAGGATCGGGTTCCACAGGGCCAAGATGACAAGTCCGATGGCGATGAAGCCAAGACCTGACGTCATCCCGTTGGTCCAGCTGGGAATGAGGGCGAGGGTGTAGGTAGCGCCCCCGACGCCCGCGAGGAAGCCTCCGAGGATCGTGTGCGTGTAGCGGTAGCGCACGACATTGACACCCATGGCGTCGGCCGCGGCCGGGTCCTCGCCGGCGGCCCTCAGGAACAGGCCCCAGTGCGTCCTGTACAAGTAGAAGGTCGCAGCAAGTGTCACGGCCCAAGAGGCGTAAACGAGGATGTTCTCGTGGAAGAGCAGTGGCCCTACCGCAGGCAGCTTCGCGAGGCCGAAGAGATCGATCTGGTTGAGCACGTGCGCAGGGGCGCTTCCCGCGAGGTTGCCGATCGAGCCCAGGTAGGACGACAGGCCTAATATGCCGCCTCCGATTGCCATCGCGAGGCCGGCGACAATCTGGTTGGCGCGCCACGAGATGCAGATCACCGCGAACAATGCAGCCATGAGCGCTCCCACCGCTCCGGCCGCCACGACCGAGCCCAGCAGGGCCAGCCATGAAGGACCCGGGAGAACTTGGGACACCCAGAAACCGCTCGCGGCACCGACGAGCATCATCCCGTCCACGCCAAGGTTCATCACCCCGCCGCGCTCGCTCAACAACTCGCCTGTCCCGGCGAGCACGAGCGGGGCCCCGTAGGTCAACCCCGAGACAGCCAGCGAGACCTCAACCGAGCCGCTCATCTCAACCGCCTCTCGCTACCTGCGCGGACGGCGGGAAGCCTGGCCGTTCGACGAGCGTCTGCTCAAGTTGTGCCCCCACCCCGGTGGCGTCCGATTCCGCGTCTGGTGTCTCGCCGCTCCGGCGGCGCCGGCGCCAGCGGAGGCGGTAGTTGACGAGGAAGGCCCCCGAGATCACCGAGAACAGGACGATCCACTCGATCGTGCCCACCAGGCCGTTGGGGAAACTCGGTCCGACGAGAACCGAACCGGCAGCGGTGATGGCTCCGAGTAGAAGGCCGCTCACGAACACCAACACGGGATCGAAAGTCCCGAGAGCGGCGGCGACGATTCCGGCGTAGCCGTACTGGACCTGTTCGAGCCCAGCCGGGTCCAAGGCGTGACTCGCAGAGCCGACCTGGGCAGCTCCAGCGATCCCGGCAAGGGCGCCCGAGAGGATCATCACCACGATGATGAGGCGCCTCACCTTCAATCCGGCGTAGCGGGCGGCGGTGACAGAACCAGCCGTTATCCGTATCTTGAGGCCGAGCGTCGTCCGCCTGAGCAAGATGGCGCTCGCTATCGTCAGTACTAACGCCAACATCAGCCCGAGCGGGATGCCGGCGCCTCCTATCTGTGGCGCCGGCCACCAGGAGTTGGCCGGTATCGCCTTTCCGATCGGGTAGATCTGCCCCGCCGCGGACGTCAGGTCGCGCCAATACGAACGACTGTCGAAGATGAGATAGGAGATGAAGTAGCCAGCAACATAGTTCAGCATCAGGGAGACAAGGATCTCGTTAGTGCTGAAGAAGGCTCTTAGAACGCCGGGGATCAGTGACCACACGGCTCCGGCCAGCGCGGCCGCGACGGTCATGGCGATGATGATCACGAAACCGGGACTTCCTCTGAGCTCGAGAGCGACCCCGCTCGCTGCCATCGCCCCCATGTAGAGCTGGCCCTCCCCACCGATGTTGTAGATCCCCATCCGAAAGGCCATCGCGGCGCACAGCCCCGTGAGAATTATCGGCGTCGCGACCACGAAGGTCTCCGAGAGGCCGGCGCCGCTCGTGATCGAGGCACTGACCATCGACCTGTAGGTAGACCAAGGGCTGACGTGACTCACCATCAGAACGATCGTGATGATCAAGAACGCGACGAGGAGGGAGCCAACAGGAACAGCCAAGCGCAACCGAAGGCTCGTCGTCAGTCGGCGTTCGAATCGGATCATGTCGCTATTCCCGTCATCATCAGCCCGAGCGAGTTGGCCGTCGCGCGGTCACGCTCGACGACCCCCACAACTCTGCCCTTGTACATCACCCCGATGCGATCGCACAGCTCGAGCACCTCGTCGAGGTCCTCGCTGATGAGCAAGACCCCGATGTCGGACTCCGTCGCTTCTATGAGAAGTCTTCGCACGCCCTCGGTTGCGGCGACATCGAGGCCACGCGTCGGGGTGCCGGCCATGAGCACCTTCGGACGGGAAGTGAGCTCCCGGGCCAGCAGAACCTTTTGCGCGTTGCCACCGGAGAGCTGTCCGACAAGTGTCTGGGGCTGGCCTGCGACATCGAAGTCCGAGATGAGCTTCGCCGTCAGTTCCTTTATGGCCTTGCGGTCGATGAAGCCGAATCGGCTGTAGGGACGGCTCCAGGCAGTCTTGAGCACGAGATTGTCCGTTATCGACAGTTCGGGGACGAGCCCCGTGCCGAGCCGGTCCTCAGGCACATAGGCAAGACCGGACCGGATCGCGTCCTTCGGATCGCCGTCAGCAAGGCGCCGCCCGTCCACCAAGACGGTTCCGGCACTTCGGCGCCGAAGGCCCGCTATCGCCTCCGCGAGCTCGCGCTGGCCGTTGCCGGACACACCCGTCAGGCCGAAGATTTCCCCCTTTCGCACGCTGAAAGTGACGTTCTCCACCACCGTGCGCCCGAACTCGTTCTGGCAGGTCACGTTGTCGAGGAAAAGGGCCTCTTGACCCTCCTCGGTCCGCGGCGCCTCCCTTGTCGAGAGCGCCACTTCCCGGCCGATCATCATCTCGGCAAGGTGGTGGGGGTTCATCCCTGCTTCATTCGTGTCGGCCGTGGCGACAGATCGTCCCGCCCTCAGAATCGTCACACGGTCGCAGACGGCGAATATCTCCGGCAGCTTGTGGGAGATGAAGATGATCGACGTTCCCTCCGAAGCCAGACGTTTCAGCCCCGCAAAGAGCTGCTCGCACTCCTGTGGTGTGAGGACCGTGGTCGGCTCGTCGAGGATCAGTATCCGCGCATTTCGGTAGAGGGCCTTTATGATCTCGACTCGCTGGCGCTCGCCCATCGAGAGCTGCCAAACGTAGGCGTCGGGGTCGACTTCGAGCCCATAGCGGTGACTCTCCTCTTCGATCCTGGCCACGAGCACGGTGTGCTTGCGTCTGCTGAGGCTCGCCTCCTTCAAGCCGAGGATGATGTTCTCGACCACGGTGAGTCGCTCGACAAGGCTGAAGTTCTGCTGGATGAGGAAGATCCCCGCCGCGTAGGCGTGCCGGGGCGAAGGCAACGCGGTCGCGTGCCCGTCGATGTAGATAGTCCCCGCATCAGGCGCGTAGAGGCCGGCAAGGGTCTTCGAGAACGTTGTCTTCCCCGAGCCGTTCTCTCCCAGGAGCGCATGGATCTCGCCCTTGCGCAGCTCGAAGTCGACGCGGTCGTTGGCGAGGACACCGGGGAAGGACTTGGTAATTCCGACTGCTCTCAGCACCAACGAGTCCTCCGACGTCACGTCGGATGACTGCGCGGGTTGAACGGGAGGGTCGCTCACAGCTCGGCTCCGACCACGGCGCGCGGGGCCAGGCGATGTCGTAGCGCTCGCGAACCGACGAGCGAGAGCGCCGCTTCGATCGACGAGACGTTCACGTTATCTGTTGGACCTTTCGACTTGATCCGGGCCCACGGCGCCACCGGCGGGAGAGCCAACTGGTTCTCCTCGTCGGCGACGTCGTAAGTGTGTAACACGGCCCGAAAGCCGTTAGGGATTTCTAGGCGCTCACTCCCTGGACGTACCAGTTTTGGTCCACGTCCTGGGCCTGGGTCAGGAACTTGCCCGCCGGCACGCGTAGGTTGCCCTTGTTGTCGTAGACAGGGCCTTGGTAGTCGTGGAAGGTCCCTGCCTTCATCTTGGCGATCGTCGTGTTGACGAGAGCGCGCACCGTTGCACTGTCATCCTTGGGGTAAGCCGGTCCGAATGAGACCCCTATCGCGCTGACGGTGTCGTTGCCGTACAGGTAGCGGGTGACCGTCGTGTGGTTAAGCACGGCGCCGATGACGCTGACGTAGGCAAAGCCTGAGTACATGTAGGCGGAGCCGAGGTAGGTCGACTTCCCGTAGCTCTGAAGCAGGTCCTCGTTCATGCAGGGAATGTTCGCCGACGCGGCCGTCTCGCACACCGACGGGTCGTTGGTCGAGCCGATAATGGCGGTGGCGCCATCGCTGATCAAGGCCTGGGTTGCCGACACCTCCTTGGTGGGGTCGTAGAAGCTGGACACGTAGATCACGTGCTCGGTCGCCTTCGGGTTGACTGCCTTGGCTCCCATTTCGGTGCCGTTGATGATGTTGAAGTAGGCAGGGAACGGGAACCCGGCCACCATGCCGATGTAGCCGTTCTTCGAGGCTCCGGCAAGCATCTCGCCCGCGATGTAGAAGGCTTCGGCTTGGTCAGCCTCGTACATGCCGTAGTTGCTCGCGGTGACGGCGCCCTGGAGCTCTTCCAGCCTTACGGTCGGGTGAGCCTTCGCGACCGGCGCGAGGTAGTCCTCATAACCGCTCGAGTCGGCGAAGAACAGCGTGTAGCCCTGGCCTATCAGACGGTCGACGATGGCCGTCGCCTGCGTACTGAACGGCACGTTCTGCTCGACGGTGTAAGTCATCTTGGACCCGAACTTTGCCTGGGCCGCGACCATGCCGTCGTAGGCGACCTGGTCCCAGCCGCCGTCCTTGGTAGCGCTGTCGAGGAGCAGAGCGACCTTGAGCGGGCTGCTTGCCTTGGGTGCCTTCGTCGTGGCTGCCGACGAGCTGGCGCATATAACAACACTTCCCAAGCTAAGACAGGCCATCAGCACCAAAAGGAGCCTGGTCTTTATCGCTCGATTCACTTTGATACCACCTCCATCCTTTCAGCTTTCACATTCATCTCTGTAACGGACATGTTTGGTCTACTACTGTAGAATCTTGACGGTTCCTACCACCTTTAGGCTCCGCCGATGCCGCCATCACCGTCCTCAGGACTGGCATGCGCGAGTAGAGCCTCCTCCAGCAGACCTCCTATAGCCTCCCTCCTGTACCAAGCCGTTGCCCTGACATCGTCTATTGGCGAGATGTCGGCCTTTATCGCCGCCACTGACCGTCTCAAGACGCCTTCTGTAGCTCGATTTCCTTCGATCTCCTGCTCAGCACGTTCGCAGCGAATGACGGTTGGAGCGACCGCGCCCGCCGCGAGACGCACCCCGAAGAGGACTCCGTCCTCGTCGATGCTCCAGCGCCAGGCCAGGTTTACGATCGAGATTGCCATGCCGAAGCGCCCGCCGAGCTTGCGGAAACCCTCTCTCCCGGCTGGGCGCGGGACGCGAAGCGACGAGATCCACTCGCCGACACGAAGTGTGTTGCGCCCGGGACCCGACGCCAGCTCCAGGACCGGCTCCTGTCTGGATCCCTCCGGCCCTTCGATGGTTGCCACCGCCGAGGCCACGACAAGTGGCGGCACCATGTCGGCCGCCGGTGAGGCATTCGCGAGGTTCCCGCCGATCGTCGCCCTGTTGCGGACCTGCAGCGAAGCGAACACGGCGGCCGCGGCCGAGACGGCGGGCAGAGCGCCTGACAATGCCGTGACGATCCGTGAGATCGGGCGAAGGGCCGAGATCTCGATGCTGTCGTCCTCCGCGCAGACTGCGGGAGGACCGTCGTCGAGGCTCGAGACGTCTATGAGACGTTCCTCGTGACGCCCTGCGCGCATCTGCACGAGCAGGTCCGTACCCCCGGCGATAAGGCGCCCCTCACCGGAGACCTCTCGCAGCTCGGCGACGCTCTTGGGCACGAGAAGATCGATCACGGCAGTGCCGCCTCTCGTGCCGCCTCGAAGATGTCACCGAAGCCCGTGCAACGACACAGGTTCCCGACGAGCACGCCTCGCACCTGATCCTCGGTGAGGTTCGCGCCTTTGGCCAGCATCGCGGCGAGCGAGAGGACCACGCCCGGCGTGCAGTAGCCGCACTGAGCCGCATGAGCGGCGATGACCGAGCGCTGCGCCTTGTGCAGCTCCTGTTTCGCCAGGCCTTCGATCGACGTGATCGACGCGTCTTTCACCTGGCCGGTGAGCACGAGGCACGAACAGACGGGCTCGCCGTCGACGAGCACCGTGCAGGCACCGCACTCGCCCATGCCGCAGCCTTCCTTGGTCCCTGTGAGACCGAGCGTGTCGCGGATGAAGTCAAGCAGGCGTCCCGAGAGATCGGTCGGTTCCACCGTCTTGCCGTTTACGATCATGGCCGGCCTCGCAACTCTGCCAACACGGCCTCAGGCGTGGCCGGGAGCCGGTCGATGTCGACTCCGACGGCGTCTCGGAGCGCGGAGGTGATCGCCGGTGCCGTGGGCACCAAGACGACCTCTGCGATCCCTTTTGCCCCGAAGGGGCCTGAGTCCTCCGGCGACTCGACGAGGACAATGTCGCTCTCCGGGACGTCGAGCGCGGTCGGGATCAGATAGGTCTCGAGCGACCGCGTCTGGGGTACGGCGTCCATGAGCCGATACTCCTCCATGAGCGCGTAGCCCATTCCCTGGGCCATCCCGCCTCTCGCTTGGCCCGTGACACCGGCCGGGTTGATGGCCCGCCCGCAGTCGAGCGCACACGCGATGGCCGCGACACGCGTCTCACCCGTGAGCTCGTTCACCTCGATCCGGGCCACTTGGGCGGCACTCGAGTAGACAGCGTGGGGCGAGAACTGACCGAGCTCGCCCTCGAAGCTGCCGAGCTGTTCCACGTCGGGAGCGACGAAACCAGCCTCGAAGCTTGTGCGCCCCTCGGCCGTCAGGCGACTGGTTGCCTCGGACCAATCGGACGCGCTCATCTCGGCGTCGCCGTCCATCGCTTGCAGGAGCTTCAGACAGACCTCGCGCACCGCGCCCCCTCCGGCATAGGTGCTTCGCGAAGCCGAGCAGGAGCCGGATTCGGGCACCAAGGCGGTGTCTCCCACGTAAGCCTCGACCTGGTCGAAATCGCGCCCCAGGGTCTCGGCCGCGATCTGCGCGTACGCCGTCTCGATGCTCTGGCCAGACTGGTTAGGGCCCGCCCAGATCCGGACGCGCCCGTCCTCGAGCAAAACCAGCGAGGCCTGGGCGCGATCCCCGCGGGCGCTGCCCATACCGACGCCTTTCATCGCCAAGGCGAAACCGGTGCCGCGTCGCCACGGAACGCGCCCCGAGCTCCTCCAGCGCTCGCGCTCTGCCCACCAGGGATGTGCCGCGGCGGACTCGAGAACCTCTTGCACTGCGAGGGCGGCCGGCACGCGGTGCCCGTACAGGCCCTGTTCGTCCCCGGGGTGCAATACGTTGCGGCGCCTGAGCTCCACCGGGTCGATCGTGAGCATCGCGGCCGCGGCATCGATCGCAGATTCGAGGGCGAAGCCGACCTGGGGTGCGCCGTAGCCGCGGAAAGCGCCGGAGTTCGCGTTGTTCGTGTACGCAAGGCGCCCGTGAAAGCGCGAGGCGGGGATCCGGTATCCGCCGGTCGACAGTTCGGCAGCGACTTTCAGCACAGCGGGGCCGTGTGACGCGTACGGGCCCGTGTCGGCCAGGGCGTCGGTGTCGAGGACGACGATGCGCCCCTCGGGATCAAGGCCGAGCCGCGTGCGAATCACGAACGGGTGGCGCTTCGCGCCGACCAACATGACCTCTTCACGGGAGAGCACCAGCTTCACGGGGCGCCCGGTGGCCTTGGCCAGGAGCGCGAGGTGGATGGGCAGGGCTCCGTCCAGCTTCGAGCCGAATGCTCCGCCCATGGGCGTGGAGATGATCCTCACCTGTTCGGGGCGCACGCCGAGAGCGATGGAGACCTGCCGGCGCTGGCCGTCGGGGTCCTGTGTCCCACACCAGATGGTGAAGATCCCATCCTCGTAGGTGGCCACACCGCCCCCAGGCTCGAGACAGGCGTGCTCCTGGCAGGGAGTGTGCACCGTGCGCTCGACAACAAGGGCGGCCGAGTCGAGCGCCCTGTTGACGTCACCCTTCTCGTAATTGAACTCGGCAACGAGGTTCCCGCCCTCGTGCAGCTGCGGCGCGCCGAGAGCGAGAGCCTCCTCTGCTGAGGCGACGACGGGCAGAGGGTCGATGTCAACGCCCACGGCCGCCGTGCCCGCTCGCGCCGCGGCCTGGGTGTATCCCGCCACGAGTGCTATCGGATCGCCTACCTGGCGCACGACGTCGTCAACCAGCACCGGCCAGTCCGCCACCATGACGCCGACCAGCAGATGAGGGACGTCCTCCGCGGTCAGAACTGCGACCACGCCCGGAGTTGCCTGGGCTGCGGCCGTACGCACGGCGCGCAAGCGGCCATGGGGGACAGGGGAGCGGACCACGCAGGCGTGCAGCATGTGGTCGAAGCTCAGGTCGGTCAGGTAGCGCAGAGCGCCGGTGACCATCGCCTCAGCGCCTCTGAAAGGCACCGACCTCCCGATCACTCGCTGGGCGGGCGCGAGCACACCGCCGCGCTCGCGTGCTTCGGTCCCCTCGAGCCCGGGGACCTTCATCTCGGGCGCGCCACCCGGCAAGTGAGTTGTGAAGGACTGCGACAGCCCACGTCTCGTCGTGCCGAGGCGATGGCGCGACAGGGGTTCGTCACAGACGACGTCCTCGCTGAGGCTGTCTTTGCGGAGCTGGGGTCAAGTCACTCCACATCCCTTCGAGTCTGGACGGTTTAAGTCTAGTATGGACCATGCAACATGTAATAGTCCTCACCGCGTACATCAGAGTTCAGCCGGCTGACTAGCCATGTACTCTCCCCACGCCCATGACAGCGTTCGGCCCGCCAAGATGCGGAGAGCGTGGGCCCGATAAGAGGCCGTGCCGCGGACGTCGTCGATGGGGCGTGCCGCTCCGGCAACCAGTTCCGCGAAGCGGTCCACGACACGCTCGGACAGCTGGGATCGCCTCTCCCAGCAATGGCCGGACCTCATTTCGGCTTCCAAGAACTGCTCTGCCTCGGTTGCCCTAAGGGGCCGCGGGGCGACCGATCCGAGTCCGGTTTTGATCGAGCGCGAGTTCGGGCGCAGCACCAGGGCAAGTGAGGCAACGGCGATCACCATCGCGTTGCGCGTGCCTATCTTTGCGAACTGCTGCGGCCCGTCCGCGGCGTCAAAGCTGACGGCGGTGATGAGCTCTTCAGACCGAAGGCTGTTGCGCTTTACGCCCACGCAGAAATCCTCAATGGGCACTTCGCGCTTGCCGTATTGGGAGGCGAGCTCGACCATGGCGTCGCAGGCGACCAGAGGGGGAAGAGC